>Ga0310123_10003733_pt1 | contig 11673 bp, 10 predicted proteins | sample CB6_AW_1057_MG_FD_203505 | JGI IMG/M metagenome (GOLD analysis project Ga0310123, IMG submission 203505) | Marine microbial communities from Western Arctic Ocean, Canada - CB6_AW_1057 | ecosystem: Environmental > Aquatic > Marine > Oceanic | place: Canada: Western Arctic Ocean | collected... | reverse complement strand
GCTGGCCGTCTATTCGCTCAACGGCTCGCCGTCGCGGAGTGAAATTGCGGAGTCCGCAGAGCCACTGATTAATACCTGGAAGGACCTGAAACTTGCCAAAGGCCTAAATAAGCTGCTTCAAGACCGTTGTGAGTTCCGCCATGAAACCGCCAACGATGTCGCCGAACTGCGCCATCGTGTGTTTGCGGTGTCGGCGGCGCTGCTCCGGCAATCTCACCCCGGTTACGATGACTACTGTCGCATGATGACGGAACACGTCGGGGTAGCGGCCGAAGCGCTTCACGATCGCCTGTATGCAGATCTGCCGGAAAACGAGCGCTTGTCGCGGTTCAAAGAACTTGACCCTGGCCAGCTGCTGGAGCGCTACAACTGTTCGCTGGTTCAGTCACTGCTGTTGCAGGCGCGCTCGCTGACGCTGCGCGTCGTGGAACCGGAGGCGGCGAAGCTGCGTCGGATGATAAAGTACCTAAAGTTCTTTCGCCTGCTGGCACGGATTTATGCCGAGGATGCAGGCGTCGCCGCTGCCAACGATCTTGGCGCCACACGGCTGCGGTTCGAGGTGGACGGCCCGGCGAGCATGTTCGAGAACACGCACAAATATGGCTTGCAGTTGGCTTCGTTTTTTCCGGCTGTCTGCGATCTGGCGCAATGGCAGCTGGATACCGAGGTCTTCTGCCGCAGTCGCCAGGTCCGGCTGAGTCTGAACGAGACGTCCGGGCTGGTCGGTCACTACCGCAACTTCAGTACCTATGTTCCCGAAGAGGTCCGCATGTTTCATCGCCGCTTCAAGGAAACGGTCACTGACTGGGCCATCGTCGGGGAGACACCGTTCATGGATGCCGGCGATCAGGAGCTCATTTTTCCCGACGTCAGTTTCCGACATCAATCGGGGACCACCGTGCACCTCGAGTTGTTTCACCGCTGGCACGCGAGTCAGCTTGTCGCCCGCCTGGCGTATGTCGAAGCGCATCCGGAGCAGCTGCTGATTCTCGGTGTCGACCGCTACCTGGCCAACAAGCCCGAGATCAGCGAGGCCCTTGACGCCAGTTCCGGGTTCGGCGCCAACGGCTTTCTTTTCCGGGATTACCCGGCAGTTGTCAGGGTCCGTTCCTGCCTTGACAGCCGGCGCACCGACTTTTTCCCCGGCCTCGGCTGATGTATCTCGCGGTCATCGCCGTGACCCTCGGCAGCTTCACCGGTGAGGCATCCGTCGCTTGATCGGACTTGCCATGCTTCATCGTTCAAAGTATCGTAGGACACAATGACTCAATTCACTGTTTCAACGGCAATCCATCGAGATCCCCGGTGCTTGGGGATTGTTCCTCGCAGCGCCAGGTGCGGACTCCGCAAAACGTTACTGCCGCTGCTAACCGCGTCGGTCGTGGCCTGTCTGACTGCGTCGTCAGCCATCGCGCAGGTGCCGGCGGCGGATAACGAAGTGCGGCATGAGACCGAGGAAGAGACGATCAGCAAGTGTCTCCCGGATTTGGACTCGCCGTCCGCAGATGTACGGTTGCGGGCGGTTCTTATCCTCGGCAAATACAACAATCCCGTGGCGCACGACGCTGTCATGCGCGCACTTGCCGATCCGGAATCGCGGATTCGGCGTTCGGCGCTCGTCTCGATCACCGAGAACACTACGATCGTTCGCAACAATCCGCAGGTGCTGCGCCTGATCGGCGATCCGGACGTTCACATCCGCCGCATCGCCACGTCGTACTTGGATCATTTGACGCGTATGGGGCGGATGGTCGTACGCCGGAGACCGAATGGACGCACTATCATTTCGGGCTCCTCCTCCGGACCGACTTTTCCGCCGGACGTCATGGAGATTGTCATAAGGGCATTCGATGACGACGATGAGACGGTACGCAAGAACATGGTCAAGCACTTTCCGTATTTCCGCAGCTTCGTCCCCAAGGAAGCGATGGTTCGCCGAATTCAGGACGAGAGCCGGGAGATCCGGATACTGGCGTTGAAGAGTTGCACCAGCCTGCTGACACCGGATGAATACGTCAAGGCTGTGAAGCCGCTCGCCGTGGACGAGGACCGCTTGATCCGCCTGCAATTGGCGCAGTCGCTGGGTAGCGGCCGGTATCCGGCGGGTGAGGCGATCCTGATGGAATTGCGAAAGGACGATTCGTTCGAGGTGTCCACCGAAGCCTTGCTCGGGCTTTTTCTGTTGCAGGTCCGCGACAAGACGAAAGCAGCGGCGCGTTACGAGGAACTGCGTCCGCGCATTGATGACCCGCAGACATCCGACCGTCTTGCGTTTCGTTTCATACGAAGCCTGACACGCATGCCCGCGCCTCTCGGCGAGGACGCGCTGCTGGACCTGGTGACGCATCGTCGGGCAAGCTACCGGCGCGAAGCGCTGCAGACCTATGCACGAACCTTCTGGAAGGAGGCGGACGAGGAACGCATCCTGAAGTTGCTTGACGATTCGTCACGCGATGTCCGTAATGCGGCCGGCAACTTGCTCTTGCGTAAACGGTTTCGGCCAGGCCCCGAACAGGTTGACAAGCTGATCATGAGCCCACATATTGATGTTCGGATCTGGTCCGTAAAGCTGGCCCAATCGCTCCCGAAAGCGACAGCAGGGGACGTGCTCATGGAGCTACTGATTGACGAGAATACCGATGTCCGAATCAAAGCAATCGAGCTCATCGAACGTCGGAAGATGCGGGATTGGGAGCTGATACTTGTGCAGTCATTGACGGACGAGATCCCGCAGATTCAGAAAAAATCTGTCGATCTGCTGATCAAAAATCTGAATATTCGCATCCGCAAGGCACTCGAGGAATTCGCTGCCCAGTCGGACAACACGGCGCTCCGTAGACAGATATTGAGCCGGTTGCGGATCAATATCCATTCGGGTGAAAGGCTCTAAGTTTTTTCGCGGGACCCTCGAAAAAAGTGGTGCTTCGCGCCGTTGGACGTTAGATGTTGGATGTTAGAACTTCTACGGTACTACCGTTATCGCAGTATCTGATAAACTCCGACCAAAATAGCTGGTATTAGTTGCGCGCTAAGCGCCTTAAGTAAGCGCCTATATCCCAGAGAGCATTGGTGAGCAAGCTTGTATCAAAACCAGAGAGCAGATTGAGGGCGTATGTGATCACTGCGGCTGTGGCCGGGATTGCCGGATTCGGCGGACTGCGTACCTTGGCAACGGTGGTGAGCGAGGAGAAACTGCCGCCTGAAGAGCCGCCGATCGCCATACGCAAGTACGGGCCGCCGAACATGACGATCGTGCAGCTTATTCAGAGTAATACGCTCCGCCGAAGCTATCCGTATGCGTTGACGACACTGTTGCGTACAGCAGAAAAGCTCACGACGATCAAGATTAATCCCGAGCCGGAAATCATTTCGTCGTTCGAAGATGAAAAAATCTTCAAGCATCCGTTCGTCTATGTCAATTTCGCGGATCGACCGGACTGGACGTTCACGCCGCTGGAACAGGACAATCTGAAAAAGTACCTCGATCGCGGCGGTTTCATTTTCGTTGATGCCGGGATCAATGCGGAGTTTCTGCGGGGGAATGTCAAGCACGGACAGCATCACAGTTTCGGCGAGTGGGAGGCGTGTCCGCCATTGCGCGAAGCCTTCGCCACGATTTATCCCGAGAAATCTTTTGAGCCGCTGGAGCGGTCGCATGCGATCTACACATCCTTCTACAAAGGACTTCCGGATCCCTCGATCCTTCCGGATACGGTACGTGATTTCGTGACCAACGAGAAGTGGCCGCAAGGGACATATTCAGCCGTGGCCATGAAGGTCAAGGGTCGGATCGCAGTTCTCGCGACGCCGATCATTTCTATGGGCTGGGGCAAGAACCAGCTGGGCAACTGGCGGACAACCATCCGATTCCGCATTCGGGAGAGCGGCCCCGGGCTGTCGGAATACCTGTCGACAGCCGCTTACGACGGTGCTCGCTACGAGACGGTGCGCGAAGACGGGCTCAAGGACGTCATCTATTGCCAAAAAACACCGCCGCTGCCCGCCTGGGCGCATGAGCCCGATGGTGGCTGGCGCGTGTTCCGTTACTATCATAGTCGCGAAATCAGCGATTACGCCCACATCTTTTACACACAGCTGGGCATCAACTTCATCGTTTACGCATTGACACATTAAGTCCTTCAAACGGCTTCACCCGCTTAAAGGCAATGAGGAGAACCGGATGACCACTGTTCAGGAAAACGAGACGGCGACGGCGGCCAAGGGTGCGGAAATCGTCCGGCGGATTGTAGAGGCGCGGGAAAGGATCACCACCGAACTGCGAAAGGTCATTGTCGGTCAGGACCAGGTGATAGAAGAAACGATCATTGCCCTGCTGACCCGGGGGCACTGTCTTCTAACCGGCGTGCCGGGCCTGGGCAAGACGCTGCTGGTGAAAACCCTGGCCGAGATATTTTCCCTAAGTTTCAAGCGGATTCAATTCACGCCGGACCTGATGCCGGCCGACATTTACGGGACCGAGGTGGTCGAGGAGGACCACGCCACGGGAAAACGCGTCTTTACGTTTGTCAAAGGTCCGATCTTTGCCAACATTGTTCTTGCCGATGAGATCAATCGGACGCCGCCCAAGACGCAGGCGGCCCTTCTCGAGTCAATGGAAGAACGGCAGGTTACGGCTGCCGGAAAAACGTACCATCTCGAGCCGCCGTTTTTCGTTCTGGCCACACAGAACCCCATCGAGTTGGAAGGGACTTACCCGCTGCCGGAGGCTCAGCAGGACCGATTCGTTTTTAATGTCGTCATGGATTATCTCTCGCCCGAGCAGGAGGAAGAGATGGTAATCCGGACAACCAATCCCGGGAAGCCGAACCTGGATAAGATGTTCACTGGCGATGAAATCAACCAGATTCAGGGCCTCGTACGGGAAGTGCCGGTTTCGTCCAACGTCGTTTCGTATGCCGTGCGTCTGGTGACCAACACGCGGAAGACAGATGACGCGCTCGGATACGTCAGGGAAATGGTCAAATGGGGAGCCGGCAGCCGGGCGTCGCAAGCGTTGATCCTTGCCGGCAAAGCGCGGGCGCTCATGCATGGCCGTTACAACGTTGCCATCGAGGACGTCAAAGCCCTGGCATTGCCGATCCTGCGGCATCGCGTCATCACCAACTTTCATGCCGATGCCGAAGGTGTCACGTCGGATGACATTATCAAGCGGCTGCTTGACGATGTGCCCGAGAGCTGATCCGGCAACGGCAGAACCAACTGCGACGTTACCCCTTGCCGAAACTCCCGACACCGAATTTTCGCCGGGGCCCCGGGCCCCGGTCGCCGTGGGATGCCGTCGGCACCGCAAACTATTTCGCATTACGCAACACGTTCTGTTTCACAGGAACGGCCGCCGATTCGCGTTGCAACTCGGTCACTACGAATTGAAACTGTACAGCTGGACCGGCCCCTGGAGGGCGGGCGTCCCCGCGAGCCGCTGCAACGGGATAACTGCAATCTACCAGTCCCCCAAAACCAAGGACCCAACACCCGACGCCGCCCCCCGTGGCTCCGTCGGGCTAGTGCCCAATACCAAGTTTCACGGGAGCATCAGGTCAGCGTTCCGTGTTCCCACTGGTCAAGACATAGGGAAACATGGGTGTTTGGCGGACGGGCAAAGTAGTTCTACCGTACGGTAGAATGCCGCAGTCACCCCCGATGCAGGCAACCGGGACGCCCGCATCCGACCGTATGGTAGAACTACTATTGCCGCCGCTTTCATCCATCCGTCAGCTGACGGATGCCGAACTAAACACCATGTTTCACAGGAGCTCGCCGATGGCTATCTGGGGCGGACGGTTTTCGCGCAACCCTGATGAGCTCGTCACCAGACTGAGCGAATCGATCTCTTTCGATAAGCGCCTGTATGCGCACGACATTCGCGCCAGCATCGCACACGTGCGTATGCTAGCGCATTCCGGCATCATCGGCACGTCCGATGCCGACGCCATCGTCGCCGAGCTCGAACGGATTCGACAGGAGATCGAGGCAGGCCGATTCGATCTGCAGGAAACGCTCGAGGACATTCACATGAATATCGAGGCGGCCCTGATCGCCGCCCTGGGCGACACTGGCGCCCGGATCCATACGGCCCGCAGCCGCAATGATCAAATCGCGACAGATATCCGTCTTTATCTTCGGGACGAGAGTGATGCCGTCATGTCCCTGACCCGCGAACTGCAGGCCGCTCTCGTAAATGTGGCCGACCACAACCGCGACGCCGTCCTTCCGGGATTGACGCATCTACAACATGCTCAGCCCGTGCTCTTCGCCCACCATCTGCTCGCCTATGTGGAGATGCTTGACCGGGATTGCGGACGCCTGGCCGATGCGCGCAAACGCATGAACATGCTGCCGCTCGGCGCCGCCGCGCTCGCCGGCACGACGCTGCCGATCGACCGCGATTTTGTCGCCCGCGAACTCGACTTCGACGGGGTCATGACCAACAGTATGGACGCGGTCGCCGACCGCGATTTCGCCGTCGAGCTGCTCTCGGCGCTTGCCATCCTGATCATGCACCTCTCCCGGCTGTCCGAGGACGTCATTTTCTGGGTGTCACAGGCATGTGCGTTCATCGAGCTGGATGACGCGTTCTGTACTGGTTCGAGTCTGATGCCACAGAAGAAGAACCCGGACGTCGCCGAGCTGACACGCGGCAAATCCGGCCGCGTATACGGTGCTTTGATGAGCCTTCTCACCGTCATGAAAGGGCTGCCGCTGTGCTACAACCGGGATATGCAGGAGGACAAGGAGCCAATCTTCGATGCCATCGACACGGTCAAGTTGGTGCTCGCCGTATGGGCACCTATGTTGAAATCGATGAGAGTCGATACGGAACGGATGCATACGGCTGCCGCCGACCCCGGGCTGATGGCGACCGACCTCGCGGAATGGCTGGTCGCTGCCGGCCTGCCGTTTCGGACGGCTCACGAGCAGGTTGGTCGATTTGTAGCTTACTGCCGCGAGCGCGATTTGGCACTGAGCAATGTCACGCTGAAACAGATGCGCGAGACCGTTCCCGAAGCGCAACCGGAGTGTCTCGACCTCTTTACCCCGGAGAAGAGCGTCGATGCGCGCAATGTAACAGGGGCAACGGCGACCGCACAAGTAAAAAAGCAATTGAAGCGCTGGAAGGCGAAGTTGGCAGCCAACGCGGCATAGGTCGTTTGCCGATAGGACGACGCGTGTACCAAAACCCGAATCCTTTGAATACTGAACACCGAACACTCTTCTGAAACTTAATCGTCCTCGTCCTCAGCGGAGCGGTCTTCGTCCTTGATATCGCATTCGAATCGAAAACGAGCACGAAGACGATACGTTTCTGCCTGCCAAAACTTGCAGCGCCAGAAAGTCACTGAATATCACGTGACCATCGCGCTTGCGGGAGCACGTGGAACGTGAGTCACGTGGCTGAATACTGAGTGCGGATGCTTACCATGGCCGATTGCCTGTTCTGCAAGATGGTGTCCGGCGAAATTCCGCCGGACAAAGTGTACGAGGATGATGAAGTTCTGGCGTTCCGCGACATCAATCCGCAGGCGCCGACCCATATCCTCATCATACCCAAGACCCACATCTCGACAACCAATGATCTCGAAAAGGAACATGCGCCCCTGGTGGGACAGCTGTTCCTGACGGCAAAGCGTATTGCCGGGCAGGAGGGCCTAAGCGAACCCGGTTACCGAATGGTCCTGAACTGCAATGCCGAAGCCGGCCAAACCGTATTTCACCTTCACCTTCATCTGCTCGGCGGGCGCCCGATGACGTGGCCGCCGGGGTAAACCATCGCTGTTAAGTTTCTCAGGATGGACGATGATTTGTACAATCGACGGTTTTAGTGGACGGCCGCGGGGAACCGGCTGCGGTCCCGCCACGGCGGGATCCCGGCCGGCGGATGGGACCCGTCGGTCGACGGACGCCCCCTGCATGCAACCCGATAGGGGAAACTTAAAAGCCCGGAGGAACGAATGCGAACTCGAATGTGGATGACAGACCTTGTTAAATGTCTCTTGATGTTTGCGATCGGCGGCGGCGTTGTCCTGCGGGCGGCCGGCTCGGGCAGGAAAGAGGGCCAGGAGAGCAGGGAACAGGCGAGCGAGGGGCCGCCGCAGATCGGGCTCTTGATGGAGACCTATGACGTCAATCGCTGGGCTCTTGATGAGGCCTTCTTCGTTGAACAGGCGGAGTCCATGGGCGCGACTATCATCAAGGCGGTGGCTGACGGTTATCAGGATCGTCAGAACAAACAGGCGGAGCGCTTTCTGGTAGGCGGCGCGAAGGTCCTCGTTATCGTGCCGAAAAACCTCGAGACGGCGAGCTACATCATCAAAAGCGCCCACGAACAGAACATACCGGTCGTGGCATACGATCGCCTGATTCGAAACTGTGATCCGGACATTTACATCACCTTCGACAACGAGAAGGTCGGATATCTCCAGGCCCAGGGCGTGCTGGCCAAGGTCCCGACAGGAAATTTTATTCTTCTGGGCGGCGCTGCCACCGACAGCAAAGCACAGCTTTTGCGGACAGGGCAGATGACGGCGATTCGGCATCATGTCATCTCTACCGGCCAGAGCATCTCATTGCTTGCTCAACCGTTCCTGGACAACTGGGACCGGGAGGAGGCGCGCGGCCGCGTCAGCAAACTCTTGACGCGATTTGATGCCATGGCCAAGCCGGTGCATGCCATTATCGCATCAAACGATTCGACGGCCGGCGGCGCCATTGCCGCGTTGAAAGCGGAGAAGCTGGAAGACCAGGTTGCTGTTTCGGGACAGAACGCCGAGTTGACGGCATGCCAACGTGTTGTCGAGGGAACGCAAGCTGTGACCGTGTACAAACCCGTGCGAAAACTGGCGACAGTGGCAGCAGATGTCGCCGTCCGTCTGGCACGAGGCGAGAAGCCCGAGAGCATTATCGAAGCGTTGGGGTATGACGTCAATTACCTCGATAACGGCCGGGAGCAGGTGCCGTCCATCTATCTGGAGCCGGTATACGTCACCAAAGAGAACATGGTTGAAACCGTCATCAAGGACGACTGGCACCCACTCGAACAGGTTTACAAGAACGTTCCGAAAGACCAATGGCCCGAAGCTGAGTAGGTCACCTTCGATCGATGAATTCGTGCGAGTCGGTCTAATAGATAATCAGATTTAATTCCGCCGATGCCGCGAAGCCGCCGCAGCCCTGGATGTTCGGATGCCCTCCATCCTTGCCGAAATCCGAAACCTTTCGGGCGGCAATCAACAGAAAGTTGTTCTGGGAAAATGGCCGATGAAGATGAGATATTTCTCTTCGGTGCGACGTCGTTAATCGGATGGAATCTGCTGCGGCTCGCCGGCAGCAGGCGGATTGTGCCGTTCTGCAATCGGCACGCGAAACGCCTTCCGGAGAGAGCTTGGCGCCGTCTGAATTTCGAGGATGAAGCGGGGCTGCGTGAGGCGTTTCGACACGCGCGCCCACGGCGGCTCTTTTACTGTGCCGCTGTTTGCGACATCGAAAAATGCGAAGCCGCTCCCGAATGGGCGACAATCATCAACGTCGACGCTGTTGAACGGCTGCTCCGCCACATACCGGATCCGACTCGCCTGATATACTGTTCTTCGGACCATGTCTTCAGCGGCGACACCGGGCCGTATACCGAACATTCCCAACCCGATCCAATCAGTGTCTATGGACAAACGCGCGTCGCGGCGGAAGCGTTGGTGCGGGAGCGGAGGGGCGACAGTCTGATCATCCGCTGCGGGCTTGTCATCGGTCCGTCAGCAGATGGGCGCTCCGGCCATTTGGATTGGTTGCGCTACCGGGCTCGGGAAGGGCTTCCCATAACCATTGTGAAGGGCGAATCCCGGTCGGCGGCTTATGCAGCGAATTTGATACCGCGTTTGCTGGCGCTTGCCGAGGCAGGGATTACAGGGCTCCGCCATATCCCGGCAACACCGGCTGTATCCCGTGTGGTGTTGGCGGACTACCTCAACGAACGCTTCGGTCTTAACGCCTCGATTCAGACGGAACAGCGTGCGGATCGCCGAACGCCGCACCTGGGGAACGTCGATTTACGAACGATTCATGACGATGACCTGAGCCGGCCTCTGCCGCCGGTGGTCCGGTGATCAATGGAGGCAGGGTTTTACGAATCTTCGTTTGTGACTGGTTCCTGCCCCGAAACGGTTTCATTTGGGGACGGGCTCGTCGTGAAGCCGCCGGTATAGAATCCAGCCGAGGATGCCGCCGATCATCGGGGCGATGATATAGACCCATAGGACGCCCAGAGCCTTCGACCCGACGAAGAGGGCGAGACCGATACTGCGCGCTGGATTCAGCGAGGAATCGCCTAACTGTGCCCCGACGAGGTGGGCAATAAACAGAAAACCGCCGATGGCCAGGGCGGAGAATCCCGGTGTGAAATCTCCGCGGGTCGCGGTAAAGATTGTATAGAGGAACAAGGCGGTGAGTATCAGCTCCCAGAAGAATAGCGCCGCCATGGACATATCGTGCGGGTTGCCGTTGGCGCCGAGTCCGTCGATCGTGAACTCGTAGTCCGGTAGTCCCTCCAGCAGAAACAGAAGGACTGCGCTGGCGACGATCGCCCCGAGTATCTGGCTGATGACGTAGCCCGGCGCATCGGATCCCTTCAGCCGACCCGACAGGGCCATCGGGATCGTGACGGCCGGATTGACGTGACATCTCGACTAACGGGATGATGACCAGAACCAGCACTATCAGCGTGAAACCGAAGGCGCAGGAGATGACGAGAAAACCGTCTTGCCCATAATCGAAAAATCCCTGTAAGGTTGCGACGGCCGTCCCAACAAACACCAACGTAAAGGTGCCGACAAATTCAGCCAGATAAAGGCGCATGGCTCTGTTCATGGTATATTTCCATTCCGCATGAATGATGGAATGGTGAACCGTCCAGGGTCTACCTTGCCGTAGACCTTTGACCGATTAGAAATGGCGGAAAACCGGCACCGCATGGCGAAGCAGTTGCGCGATGCTGACGATTGGGGCGCCCTGTCCGGAATCGATGGCTGTGGTGGTACGCCGGATGGACGGGCAGATCAAGCTGGGAGAAGAGATCGAATCAAGATCGAACAGCCGTTTGAATTAGTGTCGGGGCCGCGTAATGCAAGATGAGGCGGAAAATGTTCGAGTGATCCATGAAAATAGGAATCCTCTCCGACACCCACGGTCATCTGCAACGTACGACACAAGCCATTGACCTTCTGGCGTCGCACAACATAGACGTCGTCTGCGCCATTGCGGCGATCTCGGGTCCCGGGCCATCGTCGATGCCCTGGACCAAAAGTTCCGGCCCGATGAAGTTCCGGTCCACGCCGTCCTCGGAAATGTCGATCACTACAATCGTGCCGTGACCGAATGTTGTGGCGACACTGGAATCAATATGTTGGGAAAATCCGGTACGATCGAACTCGGGGACCGGCGCTTCGCCCTCGTGCACGGCGACGATCGGCGTAAGCTGGCCTACGTCATCACATCGGGCGACTTCGACTATGTGTTGACAGGACACACCCACACGCGCGAAGACCGGCGGGAGAGCCGGACGCGCATCATCAATCCCGGTGCCGTGTATCGCTCTGCCGAGCCGAGCGTCGCCATCCTCGACCTCATCACGGAAGTAATCACATTCCTGGAACTGAAACCATGAAG
>Ga0310123_10003730_pt1 | contig 11676 bp, 9 predicted proteins | sample CB6_AW_1057_MG_FD_203505 | JGI IMG/M metagenome (GOLD analysis project Ga0310123, IMG submission 203505) | Marine microbial communities from Western Arctic Ocean, Canada - CB6_AW_1057 | ecosystem: Environmental > Aquatic > Marine > Oceanic | place: Canada: Western Arctic Ocean | collected... | reverse complement strand
GACATCCCCGTTCATGATCTGCACATGATACACATCGAACAGCAACTTCATTCGAGGTGAGTCGACGCGGCGGATGATGTCGGCTACAAAATCCAGATCATCCCCCTGATAACCTGGGTGTCCTTTCATAGGGTGGGAATCGTCGCGCGTGTTGAGATGTTCCAGGCAGACATTAACGCCTTTACGTTCGGCGTGAAGCATGACTTTTTGAAAAGCATGCACGCAGTGATCGGCCCCTTCCTCCAAGGATATTTCTCCACTTTGTGGGTCTTCGGCATCACGCCACTTGTAGCCCGTAAACGCAATCACACTAGGCATGCCGGCATCCGCGCAGGCGTCGATGGCGGCGTTGGTTCGCGAAATGACTTCTTCGTGGTACGCCGGATTGTTGAACCCGCGGATGAAGGGTGCGCCTGGCATGCCATTGGGAGCAAGCGCACAGATCAGTCCATATTTTTTGAGTGTCGGCCAGTCGCTGGGATCGGTAATCTCGACAGACACACAACCAATTTGTTTCGCCACCTGGCACGCTTTTTCGACGCTCCACTTTTCGCCCGCCGTATGAAAGCACCAGAAAACGATCGATTGTTGGATGCGGCCTTTGCGCTCCGACGGTTGGGCGGCAGCGCCAACAATTGACGTCGCGGTGGCGACCGTTACGGCGGCGCCACCCACAGTGCGCTGAACGGCCTGGCGACGGTTTAGTAAAGTCTCCCACAAGTCATATTGATTGGATTGCGGCATGATGTTCCCTTGGAATAAATCTAGCGACCTCAGATACTCGATTCGGTCTCCGCTTCGCTGTTTACTTTGGTAACTTGCCCCCCACAGTGCCACTCGAGCCATGGATTCGGTTGTCCAGACCCCATTGAAAGGAATTCATCAATCGTTGCACGTTTCCACACAACGAACAGGCGACCGCGCTCGTCGAACGCCATAACGATGGGGTCCACGATCAGCTCCATACGAAATCCTTGTGAGACCGTAAAAGCCGTGAGTGCTTCCTGTGATTCGAGTGGTTGAATCCGCCGCAATTCACTGCGGTAATCACGATCGATCGAGTCCGGTTCGGGCTGGTTCTCTGCCAGTACGACGGCTGAAAGGAGAGCTGAGAGCACCAGTGGCCAGAGTGAAGAAGAGCGATCTATGAATAGACTTAACATGTTTGGGACGGGTAATTCCCGAATGGGTTTGATTGGTTTAAGACGAGGCAAGTTTGCTAGCGTCCGGCGTCACTTGGTCGATATTCGCCGAGATGTCCGCCGCGACGTCACCGATCGCCCAGCGCATTCCACCCACCGTAACCGATTGAAAAGCCGGATTGGTCCAGACGTCTTCGCGATGGCCCATGGACGTATAGAATACGCGACCTTTGCCGTGGGGCCGTGCCCAGGTTGCCGGATAGGGAGGTCTCTGATAGCCGTTGCCGTCGAGACCTTCTGTTTCGATCACTAAGAGTACGTGCAAATCGGGCGCGAAGTTTTTCAGCGCGTACCATTCTTCATGCATGGTAAAGCCGTCCTGCAGCCGCCGCATGCCCGGAAAAGCGTTGTCGACGACGCGCATGCGGGCCTGCTGCTGTTTGCCGTGGGTGATGAACTCGCCACCAAGCATCTCGATGTAAGGGTCTTTTTGGTCCTGATTCTTGTGCGATTCACCGCGCGAATGAAATGTATCGCTGGCACAATGAAAGCCGACAAAACCTTTGCCTGCATAAACTGCATCCAGCAACGCCTGCTTGCCAGCTGGACTCATCGGTGGATTCATGTCCCGGCCTGGCGTTGTCAAGTCGGCCGTGGTGTAAAAAGCGAACGCCGCATACGGTTCGAGGTCACCATCGAACACGCTGGCGTCTTTGGTGGCTTCGACGTCGAAGCCGTATTTCCTTCCCAGCTCGAGGAGAACGTGTTCGGCGTGGCTCAAAGCACCCCCTTCACGTCGAACGGAGGAGTGCTCGTATCCGGACGACTTGGTCAGAAACAGGACCTTCTTCTTTTTGGAATTGTCTCCATGGACGTGGGAAGCCAACGCGATTCCCGCTACACCAGCTCCAGTCGTCCGAAGGAATTTTCGCCGTGTCGCCAAACATCGTTTCATGATTGTTATTCCTGTCCTGTCAAAATTGATTTCGGTGTCCAGCACACACGTGTTCGATAGTGTATCATAATCGAACATACAATGGCATGAGATCGTGGCTCCGTGTTTCCTGGATCTCGGAGGCGGATACTCCTCAAGTCAACGCGCAGGCCACCTCAGCTTCTCCTCGCTAAGGTAGAATTCGATGCTTCACCAGACGAATCGCCGCGGTTTTCTAGTGCGCAGCGGTCTTGCCTGTGCCGGCCTGTCCGGGGCAGCTATCACAGGCGCGTGGTCGGGCAGGACTTCCGCGATTGAACCCATCGCGCGGCGCGGCCCAGCTAAATTCAAATTCAGCCTGGCAGCCTACAGTTATCGAGACTTACTGAACGGAGATCCTCCGCTGCTGTCATTGACCGATTTTGTCAATGACTGTGCGGCGTTGGGGCTGGAGGGTACTGAGCTGACTTCGTATTATTTTCCTGATCCTGTGACGGAAGACTACTTGCGACAGCTAAAGCAGCAATGTTTTCTCCTGGGACTCGACGTTTCCGGCACGGCGGTCGGGAACGATTTCGGATTGCCGCCAGGAGAGGAGCGGCGGCAGCAGCTGGAACATGTGCGCCGCTGGATCGAGCACGCGGAAATCCTCGGCGCCCCGGTGATCCGTATTTTTGCCGGCCACGCACACCATGAGGATACAGCCCAGGCGCACCGCTGGATGGTGGAAGGTATCGAGGAATGCTGCGACTACGCGGGCCAGCACGGTGTCCACCTGGCCCTGGAGAATCATGGGGGCCCAACGGCCACAGCAGACGGCATGTTGGCGTTCGTGCGCGACGTTCGTAGTCCGTGGTTCGGCATCAACCTCGACACGGGAAACTTTCACAGCGAGGATATCTACGGGGACTTGGCATTGCTGGCGCCTTACACACTGAACGTCCAAGTAAAAATCCGCGTGTCGGGACCTGACGGGCAGCAACAACCGAGCGACTTGGGGCGGCTGGCCGAAATCCTTCGCGCGGCCTTGTATCGCGGGTATATTGTCCTGGAATACGAAGAATCGGGCGACCCAAGGACCGAATGCCGCAAACATATGGATCAGCTCCGCGCAGCGTTCGGTTGACAGGTGAGGTTTCAGTGTTCAGGTTTCAGGATTCAAGTGGCGTCTCACTTGCATTGCGGACCTGTTGCCGAAATCCACACACCACAACCTTTACTCTGAACACTGAAACCTGTACTCGGTACTCTGAAACCCAAAGGAAGACATATGGTTCGAGTGGGAATTGCCGGCATTGGATTCATGGGGATGATTCACTACCTGGCCTATCAGCGCGTGCGCGGTATCCGGGTCGACGCGATTTATTCAACGTCGGCAAAAAAGCGGGCGGGTGACTGGCGCGGGATTCAAGGCAACTTTGGCCCGCCTGGTCGCAAAATGGATTTGTCAGACGTGCGCACCTATGGGCGGCTCGAGCAATTACTCGACGATCCGAAGATCGATCTAGTTGACGTGACGCTTCCGCCTTACTTGCATGCCAGCACCACGATATCGGCATTGAAAGCTGGTAAGCACGTCTTTTGTGAAAAACCGATCGCTCTACAGACGAGCGATGCGCAGCGCATGGTGCGGGCGGCCACCCAGTCCCGGCGGCAACTGATGATCGGTCATGTATTGCCATTTTTTCCGGAGTACGCTTGGGCACGCCGTGTCATCGAGAGTGGCAAGTATGGCAAACTGCTGGGGGGTAGCTTTCGCCGTGTCATATCAGACCCCGCCTGGTTGAAGGATTATTGGAATGTCAAACGCGTGGGGGGACCCATGTTGGATTTGCACGTGCATGACGCACACTTCATCCGGTTGTTGTTTGGCATGCCGCAAGCGGTTTCGACGCAAGGCCGCATGCGTGGCGCGACCCCAGAATTTTGGCAGAGCAGTTTTCGATTTGCCAATCCAAAAGTCTTTGTCAGCGCGACAAGTGGCACGGTGGCCCAACAGGGGCGGCCGTTTACGCACGGGTTTGAAATCTTTTTGGAGAAAGCGACGGTGTGCTTTGACTTTGCTGTCGTCAAGGACCAGGCGAGTTACCTCTGTCGACCGACGCTCTTCGGCCCGAATGGGCGAGTTACCCATCCTAAACTGGGTGACGGCGATCCGCTCAACGCGTTCCAAACCCAGTTGAGCGAAGTTGCCCGATCCGTCCGCACCAGTAGACCTTCGGCAATCCTGGCGGGTGACTTGGCGCGCGATGCTGTCCAGCTCTGCCATGCACAAACCAAAAGCCTGCGCACTCAGAGGCTTGTCAAACTGACGTGAAAATGGAGAGGCATTACAACGTGGACACCGCCATTTTGCGGTTGAGATTAAAGAATTTCAGTGTCCAGGTTTCAGTGTTCAGTACAGAGAAATACACCGGCAAACGCGAAATCTCCTTCACTGAGCCAAACGCCCTGAACCGCCTTGTCGTAATGCATTGAGATCCTGAAACTTGAACACTGAAATCTGAACCCCCCAACACGTTTCGCAATTACCGTTGATGACATATTTTTGACGTAGAATGACGCTAACCGAATAGCCAGCCAAGGGAAAAATAATGTCACCGTGGAAACGTAGTTCAACTGAGACGGTTAATCATGTGCAATCGCGCCGTTCTGGCGGTCCGGGCGGGAACGGTTACGAGCGGTTCACCGGCATTGTCAGACAGTGTTATGTGCTGCCAGTCATCCTATGCGCCGTGGTGCCACTGCTGGGATCAGATTGGCCGCAATGGCGAGGTCCGTTCTTCAATGGTTCGACCGACGAAACTGGCTTGCCGGTCAAGTGGAGCCGTACCGACAACATCGCCTGGAGTATCGATTTAACCGGTGCGAGCGCCGGGACGCCAATCGTCTCGGGGGATCACGTGTTCCTATCGAGCAGCGATCTGGAGCGAGATCGGCTACTGGCGATTTGCATCAATCGAAGAACAGGTGATGTGCGATGGCAGAAAGAGATTGCTCAAGGCATCCGGCGGGAATCGTACAGCAATTATGCTTCTCCGTCCCCAGTGACAGACGGTCATGTTGTCGTGTTTTTCTATGGGAATGGAGATCTGGTGGCGTTCGATTTCTTGGGAAAGAAACTGTGGGCGCAGAACATTCAGGAAAAGTACGGACCGTTCGCCTTCAATTGGAGTTTCAGTACCAGCCCTCTACTGTTTCGCTACAAGTTGTACTTGCAAGTGTTGCAGCGGGACATACCGGTCGAGGATCGGGGATTTAAGGACCGCAAAAACGAATCTTATCTGCTCGCATTGGACCCTGAAACGGGTGACGAGCTGTGGCGCGAGGTACGCCCCAGCCAGGCGCGGATGGAGTCCCGTGAAGCTTTTTCTACGCCTGTACCCTATACGCACGACGGCCGCACGGAGTTGTTGGTGGTCGGTGGCGATGATCTGACGGGACACGATCCCGAGACCGGCAAAGAATTGTGGCGCTGGGGAACTTGGAATCCGTCTCGCATTGAACATTGGCGTCTGGTGCCGTCCCCCATCGCCGGCGCTGGTGTTATTTTAGCGTGTGCACCCAAGACAGACCCGATCTACGCCGTGCGCGCCGGTGGGATCGGACAGTTGGATGACACGGCGTTGGCATGGACTAGTGAGGGCGAAAAGGTTCTCACTTCGGACGTCCCCACGCCCGCGTTTTACGACGGCTATTTCTTTGTGCTCAGCGATCTTCGTAAGACCTTGTCGCGGGTGGATCCGCAGACTGGCGAAGTCAAATGGAAAATGAGAACGCCCGGTCTCAAGAAATATGAGGCCTCGCCATTGGCGGCTGACGGCAAGATCTACCTGATCAATTTTGTCGCCAACGTCGTGGTCATTGATGCCGCGAATGGCGAAATACTCCACGAAGTGTCGATGGACGACGCCGCTGATGACCCGGTGCGCTCCTCGGTTTCCGCAGCGCACGGCAACCTGTTTATCCGCACCAATACGAAACTGTATTGTGTCGGCGAATAGGACACAACGCTACACTATCCGCGCAATGAAATGGATGAGCCCGGGATTGCGCCAGGGCCGACGAAGCAACCCAGCAGCAGCTAGAGCGCTGAACAGCAAAGCCAAGCTGGTCGGTTCGGGGACGGCTCCCCAGCGTCGCCATGCATGACCCCGGGGCCGCTGTCTCCCTTCAATTTGTCATCCCCGACATGACGCCGTGATCGTTGCCGTCGCACAGTATCACCAGGATCGCATTAACGCCAGTAGCACTAAGTCAACGTTTGTTCGCCACAAAAATTGAATTATTGAACACGCCGAGCCCCCCAACCCCTCTCAATCTACGCCTCTACCGGATATCATAGTCACATGACTGAAACGTTTATCCTGATACCGGGGCGGACAAGCCGCCAGGGAGTGGGCATTAGTGAGGGAAAGTTCGAGGATACTTACCTGAACGAGACACAGCGGCTGCAGATGTCTGCCGACGACATGCAGCGGTTGGGTCTGGCCGAGGACAATTGGGTCCGATTGACCAGCCCGACCGGCCAGATTGAAGTTCGGGTGGTACCCGCGCTGCGCAACGAGCTTCCCGCCGGCCTGTTGTTCATTGCCTATGGCGATTTATCGAGCCGCCTCATGGCGGGGGACACGCACGGATCGGGAATGCCCACCAGCAAAGGATTGGACGTCGAGTTGTCCGTTATCGATGGCCCGGCGCCGGAAGCTGACCAGGTTGAGCTCGCCGAATGAAGTCATCAGTAACTGTTTGGATAGCGTTCCACTGAAACTCGAACACCGAAAACTCGAGCAGGACATTCAATCATGGTGACACACACCGAGACGTCGGACAACCAGGAACTCAAAATCGTCAAGGACGCCACCTGCACATTTTGCGGTTGCGTCTGCGATGACATTGATCTGACCGTCGACGGCAACAGGATTGTTGATGCCAAGCGCGCTTGCGTACTGGGCAACGGTTGGTTCCTGAACCACCAGGTCGACGACCGGCCTTCCTGTCTGATCGAAGGGCAGGCAGCTTCGGTCGACGAAGGCATCGAACGGGCTGCACGGATCTTGACCAACGCCAAGTATTCTCTGACCTATGGACTCAGCGATACCACGTCCGAATCACAGCGAGTGGCTGTCGGGATCGTTGACTGGATCGGCGGAATCGTCGACACGACGACCAGCGTCTGCCACGGACCCTCCGGAATGGCGTTTCAAAGCGTGGGCGAAGCGACTTGTTCGTTGGGTGAAGTCCGCAACCGTGGCGACATGATCATTTTCTGGGGAAGCAATCCGGCCGAAAGCCATCCGCGGCACTTCACCAAGTACAGTCTGATGCCCAAGGGCATGTTCCTGCCGAATGGCCGCAAGGATCGTACCTGCGTGATCGTCGATGTCCGCAGAACCAAGAGCGCCAAAGCAGCCGACATCTTTATCCAGATCAAACCCCGCAAAGACTTCGAAGCGCTCTGGACGCTACGGGCTTTGGCCAAAGGTATTGAACTCGATCCGGACGAGGTCGAGCGGGAGACCGGGAATCCTTTGTCACTCTGGCAGGATTTGATGGAGCGCATGAAAGCGTGCAAATTCGGCGTGATTTTTTTCGGTATGGGTTTGACCATGACGCGAGGCAAACATGCCAACAGCGAGGCGGTGCTGGCGCTGACGCGAGACATGAATCGTTACACGCGATTCGTTTGCAAACCCAATCGGGGACACGGCAACGTGACCGGCGCGGACAACGTCGTTTCGTGGCGCACTGGTTATCCATTCGGCGTGAACATGGCTCGTGGCTACCCGCGATTTAATCCGGGAGAATATACGGCCGCTGACGTCCTGGCGCGCGGCGAGGCGGATGCGGCGATGATTATTGCCAGCGACCCGATGTCCAATTTCAGCCAGCCGGCGCGCGACCATCTGGCTAGCATCCCATACATCGCGTTCGATCCCAAAGAAACGCCCACCACGCGGGCCGCCACCGTCGCATTTACCGTGGCCACCTACGGAATCAATGTCCCTGGCACGGTTTACCGTATGGATGACGTGCCCATCCCTTTGCGACCGGCCTTCGAGTCGCCCCACCCCAGTGACTACGAGATTTTGACTCGTATCGAGCAGCGCGTCAAACAGTTGCTGGTGCTTTGTCAGGCGGCAAAATGAGGGTTGGAATTCGAGCGGCACGGCGCTAGCCGCCGGTATTTGAAGCACCGAGGGCTAGCGCCCAAATCGCTCAAACCCAGAATTAAGAATTGACAAATCCCTAGGCTGAAAGTTTTTGTTCGCTTTGATAGAGGCGGCCATACACTCGACAACGTCGAATCAACTCATTGTGAGTACCGATGTCCGCGATGCGACCTGAATCCATGACCAGGATACGGTCGGCCAAAGCGAGCGTCGACGTGCGGTGCGTGATTAGGATCGTTGTTCTCTGGCGGATGAACTGTCGCAATGCCTCGTGAATCAAGCGTTCACTCTCCGGATCGATCTGGCTGGTCGCTTCGTCAAGAACCAGGATCTCCGGGTCGCGGAGAAACGCGCGGGCCAGAGCGATCCGTTGGCGCTGGCCGCCCGACAACCGGCCTCCTCCCTCACCCACCAGCGTGTCGTAACCCTGATCCAGTTTCTCCTCAATAAACTGATGGGCAAATGCCTGGCGAGCAGCGGCAATAATCTGTTCATCCGACGCGTCGAACGAGCCGTAACGAATGTTGTCGGCCACTGAATCTTCAAATAAGTGCGTCTGTTGCGAGACCCAACCGATCTTGCGTCGCCATCCGTCCAGCGAAAGCTCGCGCAAATCAACACCATGGACGCAGATTGCACCTTCCAACGGATCGTAAAAGCGTGGTATCAGGTTGGCCAGTGTGCTCTTGCCACAGCCGTTGGGCCCGACAATCGCCAGCGTTTCGTGGGCTCGAATTTCCAGGTTAAAGTTGTCCAGCAACGGTTCATCATCACGATAACGAAAGCCGACTCGCTCAAACGTAATCGCGTAGGGCGGAGGCGGTAATTGCCGCGGCACGACGGGACTCTGGATCGCCGGCGGGCAGTCGAGCATCTGGTAAATCCGCTCGGCCCCCGCTTCAGCTCGCTGCAACATCGGCAGAACGTCAGCCAGTTTTCGCACCGGGTCGCAGGCACCGATAAGCAGGCCGTAAAACAGCATCAACGAACCAAGGTCGAGAGACAGATTGCTGATCAGACCCCCGAACAACTCGATCGGTTCTCCCAGCACGAGAAAACTGCCAGCCAGTAGCGCCAGGCAGAGTACGCCGACCCCCAAGACCTCATTGTTGACGCGCGACATTGCACCATACACGGACACCCGCAACAGCCGCTGGTAAAGTCCACGCGTGGCTTGCTCGAATCGCTTGCGCTCCCACGCTTCGGTAGTATATGCTTTGACAACTTGAATGGCGCGAAACGATTCCGACAACCGTTGAAAAAAGTATGCATTTTGTGCGAGGACGCGGTGGCTGGCCCGTCTGATCGACTTAGCCAATACATACATCAACAGCAGTGGCAGAGGGCAAACAATCACCGATATCAGCAACAGTTCCCAGCTGATCCAGACCGCCCCCAGCGTGCAGACCAATATTTTCAGTGGTTCCCGCAGCGACTTGCCGAATACCGTTGTCAAGCCGATGGTGACATTGCCCGCGTCCGCGCTAAAATGGCTGATCATCTTGCCGCTGTTTTCCTGATGAAACGCTGCCAATCCAGTGTGCAACACGTGATCGAAGAGATCGTTGCGCAACTCCATCACCGTACGCTGGGCAAGTTTGTCCACAAAATACAAATTGGCCACCAGAAATATCGATTTGACAACCGTACCTATAAACACGAATCCGGCTAGCGCAATGACCGTGTTGCGGGCATCGCCCGGCAAATAGCGCTTGAAGCGTGGTTCCAACCAGCGATACGTCGCCAGAAGTTGTCGTTTGGTCGACAGTTGTTGTTCATACAGCCTGCGCTGGCGGCCGTTACCGGCATATGCCCCGTCGCCCGCTTGCTGGCCGAACTGTTCGATGAGATTCTCGAATTCGTCGCATTGAGTTTGCGTCTTTTCAATGCGCTCATCAATCCATTCGTGCATCGATCGGTCACGAAAAACGCCTTCGAAAAACGGATAGACGGCGCCGATATTGACCCCCCAAAGCAGCGCAACGCCCAGCGAACTCAACACAATGGCAAGGAGAGTCCAGCGTTGGCGCAAGGCTACTCGGATCGTGCGAAAACTGTAGGTCATCGTGATGGTGCGGCCATTGGTTTTGGTGTCAGCAGATGTTCGTAGAGCTGGCGATATTTTGTTGCCTGGGTAGTCGCACCGAACTGGCTTTCTACCAGGCGGCGGGCCTGCCGGCCCATTTGCTGGGCCTGCGTCGGCCGCTGCAGAAGCCAGATCATTTGTCGGGCCAGGTTCTGCGGATTCCCACGTTCGGCCAACAAGCCGGTTTTCAGCGGTTGCACGTAGTCGGACAAACCGCCGATATCAAACGCCACGACGGGTGTGCCGCAAGACATCGCCTCGATCCCGGTCTGTCCCAGGGCTTCTTCCAGCGAGGGTATGACGAACAGGTCGGCGGCCGAGTAGATCTGTGCCAGACGCTGTTCGTCATGAATGAAGCCGAACATCTTGATCGGGGGAAGCGCGGTAAGGTCGGCTGGCAGATGCGCAGGATTCCCAAAAGTGATTGCCGTAATAGGCAAAGCCGTGTGGACCAGTGGCAGGGCCAGCAACAGTTCCCGGAATCCTTTGCGACCGTATTCCCATGATTCCGCGCCAAATGCGACGATCAACTGATCGTCGCGAAGCCCCAATTGGCGTCGCGCAGCAGCCTTGTCGTGCGGGTGGAAGATCTCGGTGTTGAGGCAGTAATGAATCGTGCGAAAACTGCGTGCAGCACCCGTGATCCCGCTGCGGCGGGCTTGCTGCTCCGTCCAATGGCTGTTGCCCACGATATGCAGATTCTTGCCCGACAGCGCATGCCGCTTGCCGCGAAAGAACTGGTATGACAAGTCATCTGCGGTGGATGAACCAAGCTGGGGACAGTGCTGGCACGCCGTGGCGAATCGCTCGCAGCCATGGCTATAATGGCATCCGCCCGTCAACGGATTCATGTCGTGCAACGACCAGACCACGGGGTACTCGTCCGGAATGGCTCCGAAAAAAGATGGATAGTCGATCAGATTGGAGACCCAATGTAAATGAATAACTTCGCCGGTCAGGTGACTCGGTGGACAAGCGGTTGGCCGGGCACGATAGGGTGACGTGAACAGCTCGAGACCCTCCGGCCGACCCGCCATAGCTTTCCGCAAATGGTGTTTTCGCAGCGGTTTTCGCCAGGCGGACAACAGTCGGGTACCGATCCGTCGCCAAGCCGGGCCAGCCGCCCATTCCATCACCTGATACGTGCCGTCATCGGCCACTTCGTCACGTGGCCGAAGATGCCAGAATCGGCTCTCCACGCCGATCTGCCTCAGCCCGTCGTGTAAGCGCCGCGCGGCAATCGCAGCTCCTCCGGTAACGCTCGTACTCAGGTGATTTACCACCATCCGCTATCATCTGCTTTCGCAAGGAGCCACCTGACCTGACCCCGACGTGACGGTG
>Ga0310123_10003729_pt1 | contig 11677 bp, 6 predicted proteins | sample CB6_AW_1057_MG_FD_203505 | JGI IMG/M metagenome (GOLD analysis project Ga0310123, IMG submission 203505) | Marine microbial communities from Western Arctic Ocean, Canada - CB6_AW_1057 | ecosystem: Environmental > Aquatic > Marine > Oceanic | place: Canada: Western Arctic Ocean | collected... | reverse complement strand
GTGGTCTTGTTGAGCAGGTGATTCTGCAAGGTCGAGTCCACGGTCATCGATTGGTTGGTCATGTTGAGATGCAAAGCGAGTTGGACTGCGGCTTTCGCATCGATCATCCCCCAGCCGAAGTCCTTGTTCCAATACGGGTCAAACTGCGGCTGGGTCGCATCACCTCTGCGCTCAGCGGTCTGTTTGATGACCTCACGAATCTGCAGAGGTTCAAGGTCAGGATTGGCTTCTATCACTAGGGCAATGACGCCAGAGACTGCAGGCGTAGCATACGATGTGCCAGAACCGCGACCGGTGTAGGTATTGTCAGATGCATCGCCGCCGAGGAAGTTGTTGCATACCCCAGACGTGACACAGCCTTCGGCTTGGATGATGTTGGTTCCCGGAGCTGAAATCTCCGGCTTCATCTCATTGATTGGATTGCCATCTCCATTATCGCGGCGAGGGCCGCGGCTGGAATAGGAAGCGATGCCATCATCGGCGCGGGTGATTGTGTTCATATCGTCAGTAGCGCCGACAGTGATAGACAGACTTGAGGAACCCATGCCGGACAGGCCATCGTTGTCTGGCCCATCGTTGCCCGCAGCCACGCTGACGGTGACACCGGCTTCTGTGGCGTCGTCGAGTATCCTGCTGTGCATGTCAGAGCCATCACTACCACCATTCTCATGGCTGGTGATTCCCCAAGAGAGCGAGATGATGTCGATACCGTAATTTTCCTCATCGACACCGGGCCATGCTGTGTCACTGTGGTCGATAATCCACTGAACACCGTTCATTGCTGACTCATAGAATTCCTGACTTAGGAAGTAGTTCTCAAACGGTCCTGCGCCCACATCGGTGCCGATTCGTACGTCGATGAGGCGAGCGTCGGGTGCAGAGCCGGTGAAATTGGATAGCGAGCCATCTGCCTCGATTCCTGTCGCGCTGGCCATCCCCATGCAGGCTGTACCGTGTTGATTGCCATCATCCGGGTTGAAGGAACCGTCGTCCTGCCTGCCACCTGCGATTATACAGGCTGGGTCGGTGTGCATGTAGCACACAGCATCGTAGCCAGCGACAAACTTGCCAGAGAGCCCGGGATGCTCGTCATCGACTCCGGTGTCTGTCAGAGCTATGTTGACTCCTTTGCCGGTCACTCCCAAGTCCCATGCTCCAACTGGGTATTCGGTTGAGTTGCGAGACTTGACTGCCGGGGTTTGGATATCACCGTAGAACACGACTTGGCCGTATCTCTCGACCATGACAACGCCTTCAAGTTCCGAGATGGCAGCTACTTCGCTCGCATCAATCTGGCCAATCAGCAGCGCGTCGACAGCAGGAACCTCAAGATTCACTGGATGACCGAGGGCAGCGAGGGCAAGAATCTCCGACTCGCCGGGCTGGTGGTCGTAGGATACTCCAACCCAAACTGGTCCAATTGCTGTCTGCAGCGAATCATGAATTCCATTTCGGTCAGAATCGAGACGAGTGGTATGCCACCATGGCCTGTCATCAATGAGCAAAGGTGAGTGGGCGGGAATAGTCGTAGTCCAGCCATCCATGATGACCTGACCCACCCCTCCATCGATTACCGAGTTGAAACGAGCCTGCTCAACAGGCGCAACGCTGCCGACCAATGGTGCCATCAGCAACAGGGTGAGCAGTAACGCTGAGTGCACTCGTGTCGCGGCCATCGCATACACGCACGCACGTTCCCATCAAGAACTCGACGCCTCAAAGGAATCGAGACAGCGGACGAAATATCCAGCGGATGGATTGGTCAAGAAGCGATGTGAATGGCTGAATATCGAGCCGAAGCAGTTATGGATATGAGAACGATGTCGGTGATGGGGAACCATATGAGTGACGCACAGGGATACTATGACGGACTAATAGCAGAAGGGTATACGGCTGAACAGGCAACTGAATACACCGCTCAGCACTATCCAGACTTTGCTGCAGCGCCTGCGGTGGCAGCACCTGACCAATTTGCAGCACCACCTCCCGCAATGGCAGCACCACCTCCCGCAATGGCAGCACCTACGACGGTCGTGGTTCAGGCTGCACCTATGGCTGTTGCAGCAGGTGGAAGCGGAGAGTGGGCTCTTCAAACGGCCAACTACGGATTGTTTTTCACTAAACTTATCGGTTTTCTATTGACTGGAATTACATTTGGTTTGGCGCTTCCATGGGCAAAGTGCATGGTCGTATCAAAGTGGGCTGACAACGTCAGACTTGATGGTCGCAGAATTCGATTCACAGGTTCTGGTGGTGCTCTGTTCGGAATTTGGGTGAAGGTTTTCCTTCTCACCGTTGTTACCCTTTCCATTTACTACTGGTTCTGGGGATACAAGGCAGTGGCCAAGTACATCGATGCACACATAGAGTGGGCTTGAACCAAGGAATCGACAGATCCTACCACGGATGCATCTAGGGTTCCGACGGGTTGCCCCGTCGAGTTTGAAACGACTTTGAGTCTGTCCGTATCCCGATTCAAATAATTCGCTAAATCAGTAAGAGGTGGGGGCAGAGGGATTCGAACCCCCCTCCACCGGTCTGGAGCCGGTAGTACTACCAGACTATACTATACCCCCAAGGGTAAACTGCGGCCAACGCCAACGATATTTCAAACGAGCGGTGAACGGCCATCTAATCGATGATAAAAAACGGTGAGAGAATCACTGCTTGTTCTGCTTGCGAGCCTGCTTACGGCGGCGGAGTTTCTTCTTTCTCCATTTCCAGCGTTGATTGCCAGCCTTCTTCCAGGCTCGACTTCCTCGCTTCATGCGTCCCGCCGACCTGACAGCCGTATATGAGAACATCGGGCTAACTAACTGTCCACAGTATACCGAACAGGTGCAATTACTTTGGGCGTGGGTTGATGAAGTGCGGGCTATGCGAAAGAGCAGGGCGCGTGGTGTAGTTGGATATCATCCTGGCCTTCTAAGCCGGGGACTCGGGTTCAAATCCTGGCGCGCCCACCATCACTTCAACCTCATTTGAAGGGACGTGCGCACTTGGGACAGCGAGACGGAGCGCGGACGGTAGCCCTACTCCAAACAAAGCCACAATGAGCACAATTCCAGTCCTTCACCTCCTGCTGTGACAACGCTTCCTCGCGTATGCGCGAGAGCAGTGGGCTGTCAGCAAGAGTTGGTGCCGGTGCAATTTCAGTTACCAATTCGGAGTGGCGAGAGGAGTGGTCAGTCAGGCCAGCGGCGTGCAACAACTCGTGAACTAGCGTATGCGCGTAAAGTGCCTCATCCTCATCGAGGACCGGATGCAGTGAGATGGTAATATCGCCCGGCGGCATTCTGGTTCGCTTTCTCATCTCAACTTCGTGACTAGCCATCTCGAACCGAGTGTTTCCTAGGCAGTCAGAATCTGCTGGTAACCACTCCAGAGCGACTGAACTGGCAAGATGTCGGAGGAACGGAGCCTCATCCTGATTCAATAGCCCGGTGATGGCGTCAATCATCCCTGCGGGAATAGTAGGCGACGACGTGGGTATCTCTGCTGCGCTCGCAGTAGCACTGACGTATCGGCGAGTGCGCCCCGAATCAGCTAATCCATCCGCTCCTGACATTCTGCAATCGAGCCCCCGCGCCTCATTGGACAAGTTGGTGATGCTTAAATGAGCGGGGCCATTCGTCGCTGCGCTCTCAAGCCGTGTTTGTGAGCAAATGGGCGTGTAGATCAGCTGGAAGATCGCTACATTGGCATTGTAGAGGCCCCGAGTTCAAATCTCGGCACGTCCACTCGAATCACGACCATCGGAGGTCTGTTGCAGCGGTAATAGGCGGTCTGCAGGTCATGCCTTCGCACAACCACGCCATCCATTCTTCATCACCACGGCTTTTTCCGCCTTCGGCCTTTTTTGAGGAAACCACGAGTTGCCTGTCGCCTGCATCTCGGCGCAGTTGCGAGACTTCCGGTGGTTCCGCGCCATCGTGGTGGACGAACCAAATTGCCCAAGGTTCAGTGAAGTCACAGGCGGCGTTGAGCAGAGCCCAGTAGGCCGGACCCTGATGCGCCAATGCGCCTGAGAGGTTTCGCAGCGCGCCTTCTGCCACCTTTCGCCAGCGCTCAGCAGATGCATGGGCCGGCCAGATGCCAAGCAGATTGGTCAGCAAACGTACCGCAACAGCAGTGGCGCCCGGCACCGCCGAGTCGGACTCGGAGCGCTGCCTGATTGGCAGTTCGCTGTGTGCTTCGGTTGCAAGCCAAAAGCCCCCCTCTGAGTCTGAGAAATCATCGAGCAGACGGTCGGTGATGGCCAATGCACGCTCGATGAGTTTCCCATCATCAACACGAATACCCCAATTGAGCAGGCCTGAGGCCGCCCAAGCACTATCGTCGAGGAATCCAACCCCGCCGTCGGTTTCACCTCTGCGGGTGCGAAGAACCGAACCATCGCTCAGGGTGGAGCGTTCCATCAGACCCTGTGCGACATGATCGCCGATGCGGCGGCTGGCCTCTCCATCGAGGGTTCCGCATGCCACCAACAGCATTCCATTCCACGCCGTCAGCACCTTGTCGTCGGTTCCCGGGCGAGGACGCTTTGAGCGAGCATCGAGCAGGGCGAGGCGCAATTCCTCTTCCTTGGCGTCGTCGAGTCCATCGACCTCGCTCAGGGCCAGCACGCTTCTGCCGCTGCCTTCGAAATTGCCATTGTCTGTGATGGTCCACCGCTGACAGGCCAACACCCCGTCATCGGTTCCTAGGACCGTCTCGACCTGTTCGGGAGTCCACAGATAGAATTCTCCTTCCTCATTGTGGCCGGAACCGTCATCAGAATCTGCGTCGAGGGTCGACCAGACGCCTCCATCCGGGTCCAACATCTCACGTTCCAGCCATTGCAGGGTCAGCCGGATTACCCTCTCGTGCATCGCCGCATCCCCGACTCCTTCTCGCAGAGCACGCGCGTGGACGGGCAGCAGCAGCGCGTTGTCGTACAGCATCTTCTCAAAGTGGGGAACCGCCCATTCTGCATCGACGCAGTAGCGGTGCCATCCACCTCCGATGTGGTCGAACAGACCTCGTCCAGCCATCTGTTCCAGCGAGGTCGCCACGACATGCTGCGCCTCATCGGAACCTTGCCGCAGCAGCCCTTCGAATCTCATCGGTTGCGGAAACTTCGGGGCGCCACCGAAACCGCCGGCTGTCGTATCGAACATCTTGAGGGTGTGTAGGACGCTTGCCTCCGCCACCCCTGCAATCAACTCTGCGAGGTCGGTCTCATTGGCTTCGATTCTCGGCGTCATCCGTTCGATGTGCTCGGTCAATCGGCCAGCGTTCTCGAGAACAGCATCGCGCTCATCTCGCCAAGCATCGGTGAGCGCAGTCACAATCTGCTTCCATGATGAGTGGCCGTGACGCGGTTCAGGTGGGAAATAGGTGCCAGCGAAGAATGGTTTGAGCGTGTGTGGATCGATGAAAGCGTTGAGCGGCCAACCCCCGGACCCAGTCATCGCCTGACAGGCCGACATGTAGAGAGAATCGACATCGGGTTGCTCTTCACGGTCGACCTTCACGCAGACCAGGCGCTCGTTCATCAGCGCCGCAGTCTCCTCATCGTTGAATGACTCATGTTCCATGACGTGGCACCAATGACAGGCGGCGTAGCCAATCGATACCAACAGCGGTCGGTCACGCCTTCTTGCCTCCTCTATAGTCTCATCATCCCAGGGTTGCCACGCCACTGGGTTGCTCGAATGCTGAAGCAGGTATGGGGAGGTGCAACGGTCGAGCCGATTGACCAACGCCTCCTCCTTCATGCGGCGAAGACGTGCTCGTCCGCTATTCAATTATCTGTATCCATTTACCAGACTTCTTGCAAGCGTTGATTGAAAGCGGATAGATGCGAGGGGGCGCCATGGATGATGCCGGTCCGCTCTCTGCGCAGCAGCAGATATGGTTCGACGCTGGCATCAACGAATTCGATTCTGGTCGATTCTGGCATGCCCACGAGGATTGGGAGGATCTCTGGAAATCGCTGAAGGCACAACGGGCCGAGCCGTCCTTCATCCTAGGCATCCAGGGAATGATTCAATGCGCTGCCCTGTTATTCCAATATGAACGTCAGAACCCACGCGGAATTGCGAATATGTGGTCTAAGGTGACGGAAAAACTCGGTACATCGGATTCGCCGAAGTTAGAGGAATTGTGGGGTGTGAGCATAGTAGAACTGCTCGCAGACCTGCAGCCCTTCGTCGATGATGCCGCCCAGAAGGTTCCGGGTTGGAGTCTGGAAGCGACTTCAGTCAAAATCACTCGCACCTGATCTGAAAGGTAAGTGCAGTTTCAGATTGTGCCTGATAGACTGCGCGTTTGGCTGTAGTTGAGCATTGATGGTGACCATTCGTTCAGTGAAATTAGTCAATTCAAGCCAAGTGGAACGCAAATGTTCAGGAAAATTGTTAATTACTGTGCGAACGTTTAGGGGATAGTTGGAATTATAGACAAACGGACACAATTATCGTAATACGTTGTGAATACGGATAGAAAATCTGAAGGATTAAGTGTGTGACGCGTTACCGTTGCCCCCGTTGGGGGCATGGCGGATGCTGTCGAATGGAGAGGATGGGATGAAGAAAAGCGTGGTAGAAACAAACGGTAGAGTCGCCACAATCGCATTGCCTGTGGCCGATGCGGCGAAAATGTCGCGGGAGAAAGCCGACACTTACCATCGCTACAACATTGACTCATCAAACACTGGCGACAGGCAGAAGATCCCTCGCCGCTTCAACGTCAAGGTCGGAAAAGTCGGTCTAGCCAAATTGATTTTCAAGGAGTTCTTCAAGTACTTCGGCAAGTGGAATGTCATCTTCTCTCGACCATGTACCTATGGGGTTTTCAGTGGCCCAGTCGGTGGCTTCGCACCTCGTCCAGACCTGTGTGTTGGTTGTCTGCGCTGCGAAGTTCAGCACCCCGATTTCATCTCAGTCACCCACAATCCAGACTTGAGTCGTCTCGGTGATTCTTACATGACTCACAAGCACATCGCCACCATTGATGAGGAGTCTCGCAAAGGTGGTGTTCCAGTTCGAGGACAGGGGTATCGAGGTCGTTTCGGTGGACCAGGTTTTGACCAGATGTTCACCGATATGTCTGAGATTGTGCGACCGAGCCGAGATGGTATTCACGGTCGCGAGTTGATTGGCACCAGTGTTGACCTCGGCTCCAAGCCGATGCAACTGAAGTTCTCTGCCAAGGGTGCTATTCTGAACCCTCCGAAGATGGTGACCATTCAAGTCCCATTCATCTTCGATGCTCCACCTACGACAATCAGCAACCCAATAGTTGCACGAATCTATGCAAAGACGGCTGCCGAGATAGATTCGCTCGCCCTGCTACCGGCCGACACTGTCCGTGAACTCGGTCTTGCTGGGCCGTGGGTTGCTCCAATGGTCAGACCGTTTGAGATTGGCACAATCGATTCTTTCGGCAAAGGCACCCAGATGGTTGAGATGACCTCATGGGATGCTGAGGCATTCGCGGCCACCAAGTCAAGTGACCTGACGGTAGCAGTTCGGCTACCTTTCGCCGGTGACTGGAAATCGACCATGATGGAAATGGTCGGTGCTGGGGTCAGCGTCATCCACTTCGTCGCTGACTATCATGGTCTGGGAGATGATGGCAGATTCGTGATGGAATTACTACAGGAGGCGCACTTCGCTCTTATCGAAAGCGGCGAGCGGGATACTGTCACCCTGATTGGGTCCGGCGGGGTTGCCGGTGCCGAACATTTGCCCAAGGCAATCATTTGTGGACTGGATGCGGTCGCTCTCGACCTGCCACTGCTGGTGGCAATGCAGGCACATCTCAGCGGCGACCTGCAGAACAGGGATGCTGTGCAGGTCGCTCTACCAAAGAATCTCGACCTCGAATGGGGTTCGCAGCGACTGAATAATCTCTCATGCTCATGGCGTGACCAGATGCTGGAGATTCTTGGCGCGATGGGGATTCGTGAGGTTCGTCGCTTGCGCGGAGAGACCGGTCGAGCCATGTGGTGCAGCCATCTTGAGGCAGAAGCATTCGCCGATATCGAAGGTTTTCCGGGAGGTGATTTCTGATGGCGAAAGACCCCGTCAAACCTAGTCCAGCCCTGTTGGAGAAAACCCTGCATCTGATGCATGGGGGATTGCACACCGTTTCATCCCCAGAAACTGGTCTAAATCTGCCCGAAACATTGGGAGACGCCAGATGGACCGATGAGCTGATTGCAGCCACATGGTACATGGCGGAGACCGGAAAGGTACCAGACCATCTCAACTACAAGACCGGCAAGAGCGGTGGTGGATTCGACAGGTTGGATTTCAAGTTCCTCGATGAGGAGCAGTGGCTTGAACACAACGATGACATCGATATGTCTCTGGATTTGAATCGCCGCGGGGATGGCCGCCGTGACATCACCATCGCTGTACCATGGTATGGTGGAGGAATGTCATACGGTTCAGTATCGGTCAATGTGATGATGTCCCGTGCGTTGAACTCAAAGAAGTGGGACACGCTGATGTCAACCGGTGAAGGCGGTTATCCAGAGGAACTCTACGCTGTGCAGGACCACGTCATCACACAGGTTGCGACCGGCTATTTCGGAGTCGAGGAGAGATCGATTATCGCCACACCAATTGTGGAGTTCAAGTATGCACAAGGCGCGAAACCCGGACTCGGTGGACACCTGCTTGGCGCCAAGGCTGGCGAAGAGGTTTCAAAAATGCGTGGCTCGGTTCCATTCGTGTCACTATTCAGTCCGTTCCCGTTTCATTCAACCTATTCAGTGGAGGACCACATGAAGCATCTCGATTGGATAAAAACAATCAATCCAACCGCGCTGATGTCAGTTAAAGTTAGCACGCCTCACGACGTTGACATGGTCGCAGTTGGCTCATTTTATGCCGGGGCACACATCATCCACCTCGACGGTGGATTCGGCGGCACTGGAGCCGCTCCAGAGATTGCCAAGAAGAATATCGCCATGCCGATTGAGTTGGCGATTCCCAAGGTTCACAAGTTCATGCAGAAGGAAGGAATCCGCAACAATGTCACCCTGATTGCCAGCGGTGGTGTCAGAACTGCTGATGACATTGCGAAGGCAATCGCTTTGGGAGCAGACGGCTGTGTTTTGGGAACCTCTGACCTAGTTGCGATGGGTTGCACCCGCTGCGCCAACTGCGAAGGCGGCCCAAGCGGACGCGGCTGCCCGTGGGGGTTGACCACCACCGATGTTGAGTTGCAGGAATGGGTGCAGCAGAGTTGGGGCGCGATGCGACTTGACAACTACTACAATGCCTTGCAGTGGCGTATTCGCGAGATTCTTCGCAAACTCGGACTATCCTCTATCAGCGAGTTGCGCGGTAGAACCGATTTGCTGCGGTACACCGCAGGAGGTGATGAGTGATGTTCGACTCTCGCCCACGCGGAGATGTTCCAGCAGACCCCGAAGCGATTATTGCCGCCCGTAAGCGACTGACAGAATCGCTGCCGCGTATAGAGATGAACGATGAAGATGCGGCAGAGGGCGGCTGTGGGGTAATCGGCCTAGCCTGTGAAGTTCCAGTCGCCGGCCGCCACCTGTTCAAGTCGCTTGAGCAGATGAGAAATCGTGGTAACGGCAAGGGTGGTGGAGTCGCGCTTGTCGGAATGAATGCCAGCCAATTCGGAACCACTGCTGAGATTCTGCAACAATCATTCATGATTACAATCGCTTATCTGAACTCCGAAGTCAAGGAAGAGGTGGAGGAGAAGTATATCCACGCAGTCTACCATTTAGACCACGTTCATGAAATGCCAACCATCGAGGACTGGAAGCAGTTACCCGCGCTGGAAGTATGCCCACCTGATGTCACCTGCTACTTCGTGCGACCGCGCGAGGAGAGCATCGCCAACATGTTCACCGAGAGCGGAACCAACCCGGGAGACTTTGATGACGAGGAGGCGATTCACTCGGAATTCGTCTTCCGCAACACACACAAACTGAACATTGAGTATTATGCGCTGGACGGCCGTGCTGATGCCTTCGTGCTAAGCCACGGCCGCGACATGTTGATTCTGAAAATCGTAGGGTACGCTGAGGACGTCATCAAGTACTACTGTCTCGAAGAAATCACCGCGCACGTATGGATTGGACACCATAGATTTCCCACCCGTGGAAGGGTCACCCACCCCGGTGGCGCACACCCGTTTGGACAGGGGATAGACGTGGCACTGGTCCACAATGGGGATTTCAGCAACTATACCTCGGTCAAGGACTACCTTAGGCAGCGAGGGATGGAACCGTTATTCTTCACCGATACTGAGGTCGCTGCGCTTGGATTTGATTTGCATCAGCGCATTTATGGCTATCCGTTGGAATATCTTATCGAGTCGCTGGCTCCGACCAGCGAACTCGATTTCGTGATGCTGTCAGACGAGAAACAGCAGGTTTACGATGCAATACAGAAGACGCATATTCACGGCTCGCCCGATGGACCTTGGTTCTTCATCATCGCTCAGGGCGCCGGCAAAGACCATCATCGACTGCTCGGAATTACTGACACCAGTATGCTGCGCCCTCAGGTCTTCTCCTACCAACGTGGAGAAGTGGGAATCGCTTTCTGCGCCTCTGAGAAGCAGATCATCGATGCTGTGTTGGACAGTCTATCTGAAGAAGACAAACGATTCTGGCGCCGCTGCGATGAGTATTGGAACGCTCGCGGCGGCTCTTACACCGACGGTGGCGCATTCATCTTCGACGTGGTCAAAGGTAAGGATGGCTTTGAATTGCTGATGACCAACAAGTTCGGTGAAGTCGTCAATACCCATCCGAAGGGAAGCCCCGACTGTCAAGAGCCAGCAATGACCTCTGAAGTTGAACTGCCAGAAGGCTGGAGCCCTGCCGAAGCATTCGAAATCTGTATGGATGGCTTGCAAGAGGCCGATTGGCCGGCAGCACGAGCCATGCTCTCTGAGATCAACACCCATTCGCAACAGGTGAGCAGAACAGATGCTGTTGAATTGCTCACCTTGCTACTCGACCGACGCTATCCAACCGGAACTCTGCGTCGTAGCAGATGGTTGGATTGCGTCGAGGATACAATAGTTGAGATTCTGATGTCGAGCGCAAACACGCCGTGTGAGGACTTCGTTGGCCAGATGACAATCGGTCATCGCCCTGAACCTGCTTCACCCTCTCAATCGATTGTCGTGGACTGCAGACCTTACCCGATTGAAGGCTCAGAATCTCTTGCACGCGAAATCATTGCCCTGCTTGCTGTCGGATGGAATAATTTCCAAATCATCAACTGCCAAGGCCACCGATTCATCGGAAATGGGCTTGGACCGACCACAGAAGGCGTTCGCCTCGATGTCTACGGCAATGCTGGTGACTACCTCGGAAGCGGCAATGATGGCATGATAATTCACATGCACGGCAATGGTCAGGACCAAGTTGGGCAGATTCACAAATCTGGAACCCTCGTAGTGCACGGAGATGTAGGGCAATGCTACGGTTATGGCGCAAAAGGAGGCAAGATGTTCATCCTCGGAAACGCAGCTGGAAGGCCAATGATCAACAGCGTTGGAAGTCCGAAACTGGTTGTCAACGGCACCGCTCTGGACTACCTGGCTGAATCATTCATGGCGGGAGACCCCCTCAAGGGTGGTGGATTCGTACTCATCAATGGAATCAAGTTCACCGGTGACGGAGATGTAG
>Ga0310123_10003728_pt1 | contig 11677 bp, 11 predicted proteins | sample CB6_AW_1057_MG_FD_203505 | JGI IMG/M metagenome (GOLD analysis project Ga0310123, IMG submission 203505) | Marine microbial communities from Western Arctic Ocean, Canada - CB6_AW_1057 | ecosystem: Environmental > Aquatic > Marine > Oceanic | place: Canada: Western Arctic Ocean | collected... | reverse complement strand
ATATTGAATCGCGCCAGGCGTAAACCCGCGCAGACAACGTAAATCCCGGCTATGGCCAAAGCAACTCGATCGAACAGTGTGTCAGCTTTGGCCGACATGCCCAGCCAGGGGGCGCCGATTCCAACCAGTTGCATGACCATGAACGCTGGCGCCACGCCGAAAGTCACCATGTCGGCCAATGAATCGAGTTGCTCACCCAGATCGGATTCGCTGCATATCAGCCGAGCAATGGTTCCGTCCAGACCGTCGAGCACCATCCCAATCAGAATCAAAATGGCGGCAAATGTCAGAGGGGTCCATTGAAATGGCATGTCCACGTCATCAGCACGAGATGCAATAAATACCGCCGTGAACCCGCAGAGAAGATTCCCAAGGGTGAATAACGTCGGTAGAACGGCAACACTCCGCCGTGAAAACACGCGAAAGCGAGACCGTTGAGGTGGCAACTGTGGTTCCACCAACCTATAACTCATGGCATTATCCTATCCACTCGATCTGAGGCATCCTGTCCGACCCCGCCATGACGCGCACCCCGGCTCCCACGACGGTAGGTCGCCACCCGAAAGCAGGTCGCATCATCGCCTTCATACTGATGATGGGATGCGGAACGGTACTGGCGATCGCGGCTTGGCTCAGCCCTACTGGAGGATTGCATGCAGCCGTAGGCTGGCCTCAATGCGGCTTCAAACTTGCCACCAGGCTACCCTGTGCCACGTGCGGCATGACCACAGCGGTCTCATTCGCGGCGGAGGGGGACTTGGTCACCGCAATACAGATACAACCGGCTGGCGCCTTCTTAGCCCTGGGGCTGGCAGTAGGCACGATCATCTTCGCCCATGCTACCATCTCAGGCTGTACGCTGGCACCCCTAGCCAAAGCCCTTTGCCGCCCGCGTGTAATCATCGGGGCCATCGCATGGCTGGTCATTTCTTGGATCTACACCTTGGCCGCCGCCCTGCTTGGAGAAAACTTCGTGCCATGAGCCACCGCCATATGCAAGACCCGATTGCTCATACCAGACCACGCCGCGCTGGAAAGTTCAACGGCCATGTGCCCTGCCAGTAGCACCGCACTCATACGATAGGAACCTGTCGTGAATAAGAACAAGCTCGATCTCACCTCGGCACAAACATGGGGACATCGTAAAACCAGCCCGTGGTCACGCACACCCGAGTGCCGACATTTGGTGGTCCTCTGTCTGCTGATTCTTACCTTACTCAGCGCTGGTTGCAACGCGGTTCGCTGGATATCCACACCACTCTGGCCTGACAAAGAGCGGTACAATATTGAGGCGCAGTACCACGGACTGGAGAAGAAGAGCATCGCCGTTCTGGTTGCCGCAGACGAGTACACACTGTTTCGCTATCCGCTGGCGCAGATCGATGTGTGCCGGGCGGTGTCGGGACGGTTGGCCGAAAACATCGACTCATCCACGGTTATGAACCCACAACAGGTCACAAAGTATCAGGCAAACAACCCGTTCTGGCACACGATCCCCTACGGGGAACTGATCAAGGCTCTACGAGTGGACAGCGTCGTCCTGATCGAACTGGTCGAGTACCAAACCCGAGAGCCCGGCAATGCCCACCTCTGGCAGGGCCTGATTACCGGTAACATTGGCGTCATCCAGTCCAACGCCGAGGACCCCGATGACTTCATCTTCTATACCACGGTACGGGCAAGGTTCCCCGAACAAAGCACGGTAGGCATCGTCAATGCCGATGATGCATCCATGCGGCTCGGGATGCATACTATTTTCTCTCGAGACGCGGCCGGATTGTTCTACGATCACGAAGTTGTCAAGGGCCGAAAGGCCGTGGTCAAGTAACCCGGGGAATCGAAATATGCAGCGGCTGATTGGTGTTGTTTGTGCTGCGATAATCATAACGACGCCTGGCTGCGCCGGATTCGGATTCCTCGCACATTTAGTGGGCGCGGGCGAGAAGATCCCCGCCAGCTACAAACTTGCAGATCGACCCACGGCCATCCTCGTCGATGACCCTGACGATGCCTTGGGCGCTCCAGCCCTACCCGGGGTTATCGCCAATAACATTCGGCACAACCTCCAGAAACAGGGAGTGCTGAAGACCGCCTCCTTTATCACGCAAGATGCAGTCAGGGCTCTGGCCAAACAACTCGACAAGCAGTTTCCCATAACACCAATCGATACGCTCGGTCACCGCCTCGGCGCCGATCAGGTCATCCATGTGGAGATCGAATCGGCGACCCTGTATGCACACACAAGACAGGTCACACGACCAATATGTGCGGTCCGGGTAAAGGTCATCGACGTGGTCCACCACAAACGACTATTTCCTCCGACCAATGCCTTGACCGACACCTCCCACACGCCACCGGGACATCACGTGCAGGTTTCTCTTAATTACAATGCTGCAGATGTCGGCGGCCCGGGCTTGGAGGCAATGCTCGCCCAGCATCTGGCTGAGCAGACCGGCAAGAAAGTGGCAAAACTGTTCTACGATCACCACAAGCCGCCTCCTGGCCAGAAAATCAAGTAAGCATGCTGCGCGTGCTGCACCTGGTAGAGAACGACCCCGGCCCCACCGAGCCTATGACACTGGCACTAGTGGCGGAATCCATACAGGGATCCGACGCCTATACTTCGAAGTTGCTACTTCTAGGTGGCCGCACCTCGATCACAGACGCTGAAAAGGTTGGAATCCACAACGCCGACCGGCTTGGATTGCCAGGCACCATACCCCTGCTGGGTTGGGCTGCGGCCCGTAATTGGCTGGGCCACCAGCAATCATTTGACTTGGTGCATTGCTGGTCAGCCGGATCTCTGATGCTGGCCTGCGTGATGCTTCCCCAGACACCAAAAATCTGGACGGTGGCCCGGCCCCCAGCCGTGGGTGTAATCAAACGTCTGTTGTGGCTAACCCGCCGCCATCGTGCAGGCCAAGTCACGGCGCTGGTAACCACCGAATGGGCTCAACAGGCCTTGGCCCGAGGGGGATGGAATCTGGTCGCGATACCACTGCTGGAACCGGCGATCGATTTAGCTCGTGTCCATACCAGGCGCGATGATATCCGGCACAGATGGAAAGTCGACGCCAAGACCCAGGTAGTAGCTCTGGTCAGCGAACCAACTTCCGAAGCTGACGCCCTGCGAGCCTCGGTCGCCGCCAACCAAACGTATGCGGCCCTCAAATCACGGCGTGGGCCTGAACCACACCTGCGGCTTCTCGTACACCCCCGACAATACCGTCGCCACGCAGCTCAAAAAACGATGGAAGCATTCGGTTCCCCAGCGGGCATCATCCAAGAAGGTCGCTTGGACTCGCCTTGGTCAGTACTTCCTGGTTGTGATGCCGCACTGGCCTTGGGTGGCACGAGTGCGGGTTTGCAGTGGGCCATGGCATCGGGTGTACCCGTCGTGGCTGAACTGACCGGTGCCCTGGGAGCCCTGACCGATGATGGCCGGACCGCATTGATGGCCCGGCCCCACGACCACCTGTCCATAGCCTCTCAGTTGCTGCGACTGCTTCACGAACCGCACCTGGCCGCTGCCTTGGCCAAACGGGCCCGAATACAGATCGAGCATCGCAGCAACCCGCAGCAATATCGCCGGGATCTAGCGGAGCATTATGCCCGTACCATCAGCGATCAGCATGGGGACACCCTTCGGTTGCCCCGAATGACGATTTAAATTTCTGAGATGGGACATGATCGCAATGACGTGATACAGCAGAGCATGTCAGATGCAATTGACCTAAAAAACGAACCCAAACTTGACGCAAGGCCCAAGCCGGATAAAGTTCAGTTAGCTGAGTCGATTTTCTCGGTTTCAGCATAAACAACCGGCACGACGCGTATGGGCGCTGCTCACGGGTCGGCCGATCAGCCGAGCGGACCGCCCTGTGAGCGGATCGCCGGCCGTCGTTTGGCCACAGTGTCAAGTGACGGGATAGATTGACGATGCCAAAAGCCGCTTTGCTTGCCATTTTTCCTCACACTCCAGCGGGTACCACCACCGTAACTGGCTGTATTCAGGAGCCAGATCGCCGACACGAACCCCCTGCAAGCCCCGTCCATCGTTCAATCCGATATTGATCGGCCGCTGCCACAACCCAAAGGCGCCCCGCCTCGTTGTGCCCCATGAACGACCGCCCCGCACGGCGGCAGAAAGGGGCTATACGTGGTTGAAATCATTGTCGGGCTTACCTGCCTGATTGTTGGCCTAGCCAGTGCAGTGGTGGTGATGCGGCTCCTCAATATGCAAAGCATGAGCCAAGCGCGCCAGCAGGCCGAGCAGATCCAGGAGCAAGCAAACGCTACAGGCCAGACCTTAGCCAAACAGATTGAACTCGATGCCCGAAACGAACAGGCCAAGCGCCGCCAACAGTTCGAAGCTTCGATCGATACAGCTCGCAACGAACTGCAGAAGGCAGAACGGAAAGTTTCCAAGCGCGAAGATAATCTGGATCGCAAGCTTGACACCCTAACCACCAAGGAAAAATATCTCGAAGATTTAAACGGGCAGATCAAGGTAAGAGAAAAGGTGGTTACGGCAAGCCGACAAGAGCTTGACACCCTGATCGAGAATCAACGGAACATTGTCGCCAAGACTACCGAGCAACAAAAGCAGAAGTTACTTGCGATCGCCCACCTCTCCGAGGACGAGGCAAAGAAGCTGGCACTGCAGTTGCTGGAACAGCAGTGCCAGCATGAGGCGGGCCAGATCATCCAACGGACAACTGAGCGGGCCGAGGAAGAATCCAAACAGAAATCACGAGAGATCGTTCTAAATGCGATCCAGCGATATGCTTCCGAACACACTGCGGATGCAACCGTGTCCGCGATCCCCATCACTTCCGATGACATGAAAGGACGGGTCATTGGCCGTGAGGGCCGTAACATTCGTGCCTTCGAGAAAGCGACCGGAGTGGATGTCATTGTCGACGACACGCCCGGTGTGGTTGTGGTCTCATGCTTCGATCCTATCCGGCGGGCTATCGCCGCTGAATCACTGAATAAGCTACTGGAGGATGGCCGGATCCACCCCTCACGCATCGAAGAACTCGTCAGCCAGGTAGGCAGCGAGATGCAGGAGCGCATTGTCAAATATGGCAATGAAGCCTCCATCGAAGTGAACGTGCAAGGGCTGCACCCGAAGATCTCAGAGATGATGGGACGACTGCATTATCGCATGTCCTATGGCCAAAATATTCTTCGCCATTCGATCGAAGTGGCATACCTCTGCCAGAGTATCGCTGATCAGCTCAACCTCGACGGCGCCATGGCCCGACGCTGTGGGTACCTGCATGATCTGGGCAAGGCCATGGACCACGAGGTCGAAGGTGGCCACCCACAGATCGGAGTAGACTTCGCTCGCAAGTACAGAGAAGACGAGGTAGTGCTGAACGCGATTGGGGGCCATCACAACGACATCCCCGCGACTACTCCCTATACACCAATCGTGATGGCCGCTGATGCGATCAGCGGGGCCCGACCTGGCGCCCGGCGCGAAACCTTGGAGAGATACGTACAGCGGTTGGAGCAACTGGAGCAGATCGCAACAGACCACGATGGCGTCAAGCAAGCCTACGCCATCCAGGCCGGACGCGAGGTCCGTGTGATTGTTGATCCCGACTCGATTGATGATATGAAGTGCACGTACATTGCGCGAACCATCGCCCAGCGTGTGAGCGATGAAATGACGTTCCCGGGCGAAATTCGCGTCACGGTCCTTCGGGAACTGCGCACGGTCGACTACGCTCGCTGAGCCCCAGAGACTGGCCACGATCGGTCAGAAAGGGATCGGATTAGGTCCAGTTCCTCCCCACCACGATGAATTCTCCGAATCCGTGCCTGCCACTCCATTTCAGGCCTCACCATAAGACCCATGGCCACCGAACGCACCATGAATCTACGATGCCCCGCCTGTAGTGGGCCAATGGAAGAGGGCAACCTGCCCGTATCAGAAGGCCTGATCTGGGTTCGCGGCCATGGAGAGGACTCGGGTACCTTTGCCGAGAATATTGCGGGAACCCATGCAGTACTGCGAGCCAACCGCATGGAGGCATGGCGTTGCCGCAAATGCTTTCTGATCACATTCCGCTATGGCCGGCCGCTTAAAGCACGTAAGGACATATCCAAGACGACACCGCCAGGCTGACCTAGAATTGGCTGCAAGAAAACATTGACGCGATTGCGGAAGATATGCGGCAGGGCCAGATTCCCGGTTAGGGTTCACCAATAGCACCGAATCGACGACATCGCTGCGAGTAACAACGTAACGCCTCGTGTAGATGCGTCACATCGAAATCTGGCCATAGTGCCTCATCGATGTAAAACTCGGCATAGCTGATCTGCCAAAGCAAATAGTTGCTCAGACGCATCTCGCCAGCGGTCCGAATCAATAAGTCCGGATCAGGCAACCCCGCAGTGTACAAGCGGCTACTAATCATCGCCTCATTGATCGCCTCCAGCTTGAGCTGGCCCGCATGAGCGTCCCGCACGATCGAACGCACCGCGTCAGTAATCTCGCCGCGAGATCCGTAGTTCAAGGCAAGCAACATAGTCAGGCCGCTATGCTCGTGAGTGGACTCGGTCATCCGATCTAATTCATCCAATACGGGTCCGGGCAGGCCCTCACGCCGACCAATATGTAGAAACCGCACATTGTTCTCATAAAAAAGATCACGTTCACTAATCAAGTACTCGACGTACAGATCCATCAGGGCCCGCACCTCCGCATCCGAGCGGGCCCAGTTTTCCGTGGAGAAACTGTAGAGCGTCAGGGCTTCCAGCCCCAATTGGGCGCATTCGATAACGATGGGACGCAGGGCCTCCGCCCCACACCGGTGGCCAAAAGTCCGGCCCTTGCCGCGGGCTCGGGCCCACCGGCCGTTGCCATCCATGATGATGGCCACATGCCGGGGCAACGCTTCAACAGGCAGATCGAGGTGTGGAGATTCGACTGACTCTTGCATGTACCCATCACCGCAGAATGGTCTGATCTCGCCGTGGCCCCACACAAACCACCCTCACCGGCACTCCAACAAATCGCTCTACCCGATCAATGTAGGCTCTGGCCGGAGCCGGCAGGTCACGATAATCCTGAATATCGCCGATCACACCACTAAATCCCTCAAGCTGCTCATAGATAGGCTCAGCCTGGGCTAGTACGTCGGCATCAGGAAGAAAGTTTTCAGATTTCCGACCGCCATATCGATAGCCAACGCATACCTTCAGGGGATCAAGGCCGGCCAGTACGCTCAATCCCGTACAAACCATAGCGGTACAGCCATTAAGCCTGACACTGTAACGCACCGCGGTCAGATCAAGCCATCCGCAACGACGTGGCCGTCCCGTGGTAGTGCCAAACTCCTTGCCTACGTTTCGGATGTGTTCGCCTACCTCGTCCTGTAGTTCGGTCGGATGCGGACCGCCACCCACCCGGGAAGTGTATGCCTTGGCCACACCAATGACGTTCTTCATGGTTTGAACTGGCAGCCCAGTCCCAGGCCCCACCCCGAGCGATGAGGTGCTGCTCGAAGTCACGAATGGGTAGGTGCCGTGGTCAATATCCAGTAACGCGGCATTGGCACCTTCGAATAGCACGCGTTTGCCCGCCATGACAGTGTTATGGAGCAACTGGAAGGTATCGGTCACATGGCTTTTCAAGTTCTGTCCTTGCGCCACGGCCTGCTCCAACAGCACCTGCGGATCGAACGGATCGAACGGCCGACCGCAATGCTCGGCCAAAGCTGAAAGCAATACATTTTTGATTGTGACGACCCGGTTAATCTTCTCCCGCAGCCGATCCGGATCCAGCAGTTCTCCCATGCGGATTGCCGTGGTTCGCAGCGCCTTGTCTGCGTAGCAAGGACCGATGCCACGTCCCGTGGTGCCAATAGCGGTGCCGGACTCCCAGGTGTGGGCAACCGCTTCGTCATAGAGCGCATCCTGCACCTTGTGATAAGGCATCACGACATGGGCCCGATCGCTGATACGCAGGTTCTCGCCAATCAACACTCCGCGATTGCGCAGACCCGTAATTTCCTTCAGAATACCCGTATCGGGCGATGGATCGACGACCACGCCGTTACTGACGATATTCAGTTTGTCTGGATAGAGGATCCCCGAAGGCACCAAATGTAGAGCGAACTTCTCCTGACCAATGTGGACGGAATGACCGGCGTTGTTCCCGCCGTTGTAACGAACCACTGCATCGAAATGACCGGCAAGTTGATCGACGATCTGTCCCTTGCCCTCGTCACCCCACTGCAAACCGACGACCGCAGCATGACCGGCCTCTAAGCCCATCCGATGCAATAGGTCCGCCTGGCCCCCCGTGGGTGGGGCAACCGTGGAAGATTCAAGATCTGCATCATCGTTGTTCATTTTTTGGTCCAAACCCAAAGTCATGTTTCAAACCGGCTGATTCTACACATGTACCACAACTGTCGCAGGCCCAGGCCGCTGTTACCGGTTCAGTTGGGTCGGCCAGCCACGAGCGGGACGAATTCCCCACGCGATCACTCCCGCCGACCGTGAAGTGGCCCTGTGCACCGGTAGATCAGACCTCAAACCAAATTACTCTGGCGGCAATCGCAGCGATGCAACCTTGAGAATCCCCAGCTGTGACTTCAGATCATCCAGTTGTGCCCCCAGGATCGGGGCATCGATGCGCAGCACCATCATGGCCGTAATGCCTTCAGGTGTTTCCCGCCGACTAATCGACATATCCGCGATATTGACGCCCGCTGCCCCAATCCGGGTACCCACCAACCCGATCATGCCCGGACGGTCTTCGTTCTGGATCAGCAGCATGTCACCAGCTGGCACCATATCCAGGTGGTAGCCATTGATCTCAACCACACGCGGTTTGCCATCATCATAGACCCGACCGACAACTCGCCGGGTCCGCCCCATGGCCCTGGCAGGCCCCTCGATCTCCAGTACCAATTCATCGGCTGAATTCGCCTCGCAAAGTACGGTGCGCACTTGGATGCCGCGAGATTCGGCAACCGCATTGACATTAATGATGTTCACCGGATCCGAGAGGTGCTCCCTGAGCAATCCGCATAGCACTGTTCGCTCGATCAGACCTTGCCCGGCAGCCAACTGCTCCCCTGCAATCATAATCGTGACCTTGCCAAAACCATCGGTAACCATCGGACTTATGAGTCGGGCCATGCGATCCCCGAGATCCACATAGCACCTCTGCATCGGTGAAAGATCGATCTGAAGTCCCCCAGCATTAACAGCGCCTTGAATCCCTTCACCTCTCAGATAGCTCAAGCAGGCCTCAGCGGCATTGATACTGACTGCCTGCTGCGCTTCATGTGTCGACGCGCCCAGATGTGGCGTCACCAACACCTGAGGATGGCTTCGCAATGGATGATCTACAGCCAGAGGCTCTTCGCTAAATACGTCCAGGGCTGCTCCCGAGCACCGGCCACTATCGAGTGCGGCGATCAGATCCTGCTCGTCTACCACGCCACCCCGAGCGACATTCACGACATACACTCCATCCCGACAGATCTCAAACGTCCTGGCATTCAGCATTCCACGGGTTGAATCGTTCAACGGTACATGAAACGTCAAGATGTCCGCATGCGGCAGAAGATCCATAAAGTCACGGAACATTTTCACGCGGCCTTCGAGCATCGTTTCCGCGTTGATGAAAGGATCAAACGCCAACACGCTCATATTGAAAGCCAGCGCACGCTTGGCTACGGTCTGGCCGATGCGCCCAAAACCGATAATTCCAAGGGTATTACCCGATAACTGTCGTCCTTGAAAATGCCTCCGGTCCCACCCACCTGCGATCATTGTCCTATAAGCCGGACCAAGGTTCCGCAACACCGCCATGATTAGCGCAAAGGCATGCTCGGCAGTCGTGATCGTCGAAGCTTCAGCGGTATTGACGACTAGAACGCCCTTCTGCGTCGCTGCCTCAACATCAATGTTGTCTACGCCAACACCCGCTCGCGCGATGATTTTCAGCCGGCCGGGGTTCCGAAGCATCGCTGCTGTTACCCGCACCCCAGATCGCACGATCAATGCATCATGTTCACCGATGATCTGGGCGTACTGCTGTTCACTGAGCCCAGGCTTGCTGACCAACTCGGTGTCTTCCTGTGCCCGAATGAAGTTCAGCCCCTCCAGGGCAAGTTCATCGGCAACCAAGATCCGGAAGATCCGTACATCGGTATCGGGAGTTGCTGTCATCATGTCTCATATGATCGGTGGCCGAAGCACAGTGGATAAACCAAATTATCTAGGAAAACCTGTCTGTCTGCCACCAGGCCTGACCGCTGATAAGGCCTCGGGTCAGGCTCCAAATCACCGTCATGTGACCTCTCCGGCAGCGCGGAAAGCATGCTCAGCGGCATTGATCGTGCGTTCAAGGCACAAGGAGTCATGAGTAGTACTGATGAACCAGCACTCGAATGGACTGGGTGGAATCATCACGCCAGCATCCAGCATCTGTCCGAAAAACACGCTGAAACGATTGGTTTGAGTAGCGATGGCCTGCTCGTAACAGGTCACCGGTGTGTCTGAGAAGAATACCGAAAGCATCGACCCCACCCGTTGAACCTGAACCGCCAGCGGACCTGCCGCCTTGCGGAGTCCGCTCACCAGAGCCGCACCAATGCACTCGAGACGTTCGTAGGCGTCTGTGTCGCGCAACGTGCGCAGCATTGCGATCCCTGCGGCCATGGCCAAAGGGTTACCCGACAAGGTGCCGGCCTGATACACAGGCCCGTCGGGTGCGACCTGACGCATCAACGTTTCACCGCCCCCGTACGCAGCGCATGGCAGTCCGCCGCCTAGAACCTTGCCGAAGCATGTCAGGTCTGGCGTCACCATGAATCGCCCCTGCGCTCCGGTGTACCCAATGCGGAAACCTGTCATCACTTCGTCGAAAATCAAAGCCACCTCATGGCAATCGCATAACTGCCGCAACCCCTCAAGATAGCCGTCATGCGGCGGTACGCAGCCCATATTCCCGGCAATAGGCTCAACCACCATGGCTGCGACTTGGCCACGGTGTTCTTCCATAACAACGCGTACCTGGGCCAGATCGTTGTAGGGAACTAGCAACGTATCCGCCGTCACCGGTCTGGGCACTCCAGGTGAACTTGCCGTGCCGAATGTAGTGGCCCCGCTTCCGGCCTGCACCAACAGTGAATCCGCGTGCCCGTGATAGCAACCGGTGCACTTAATCAACTTGTCCTTTCCCGTTGACGCTCGAGCCAGGCGGATAGCGCTCATCACCGCCTCAGTACCGCTGTTGACAAAGCGGACCAATTCGACCCCATCGATGGCTTCGACCACCAGACGGGCCAGTGTTGTTTCGCGCTCTGTGGGCATCCCAAACGTCCAACCATCTGCAACCGCATCGGCTAGTGCCGAAGCAACAATTTCTGCTCCATGGCCCAAAAGTAGAGGACCGTAAGAACCGACGTAATCGATGTAATCGTTACCGTCAACATCGGTGACGATCGGGCCCTGACCGCTGCAAACAGTTATCGGGTTACGGCCCACCGCCTTGAATGCACGCACCGGTGAGCTTACGCCACCGGGCATCAGTCTCCTGGCCTCTTCGTGGGCAGCAAGACTGAACGGAAGGTGATGCTCCTTGGACGTCGTGGAACCGGGCATCTCCATAGTCTAGCCACAGTCCACGAAGAGAGGACGC
>Ga0310123_10003727_pt1 | contig 11678 bp, 10 predicted proteins | sample CB6_AW_1057_MG_FD_203505 | JGI IMG/M metagenome (GOLD analysis project Ga0310123, IMG submission 203505) | Marine microbial communities from Western Arctic Ocean, Canada - CB6_AW_1057 | ecosystem: Environmental > Aquatic > Marine > Oceanic | place: Canada: Western Arctic Ocean | collected... | reverse complement strand
GGTCGGCTTGTTGCCAGAGACAACCGGGCTGGCTAACTTGAGTGGATCGCGGGTGAGGCGATTCGAATGGCCGACATCGGCGGCGAGCCAGTCGACCTGGGCGAACTGCGAAGGAGTTGTCATCGCCACCGGCCCACCCGCGTCGACCCGGCCACCTCGAATCTCAACCCCGCGGACCCATCACGATGCTGACGTTGTTGATCGCCGTCGGGGCGTTTGTTGGCTACCTGGTGGCCTATCACACCTACGGCCGCTGGTTGTCCAGGAAGATCTTCAACCTCGATCCCGAAGCGGTGGTGCCCAGCCACGAGCTGCAGGACGGGGTCGACTACGTTCCCACTAAGAAGGAAGTGATATTCGGGCACCATTTCACGAGCATCGCCGGCACCGGCCCGATTGTGGGCCCGGCGATCGCGGTGTTCTGGGGCTGGTTGCCCGCACTGGTTTGGGTGCTGCTGGGTTCGATTTTCATCGGTGCAGTGCACGATTTTGGCGCATTGGTGGTCTCGCTCCGCAACCGCGGCCAGACGGTCGGCGAGGTGGCCGGTCGACTGATTTCGCCTCGAGCCCGAGTGCTGTTCCTCCTGATCCTGTTCTTTGCTCTGACTCTGGTGCTGGCGATCTTCGGTCTGGTGATTGCCAAGATCTTCGACAAGTACCCGGCGAGCGTGCTGTCGGTCTGGATCGAGATCCCGATCGCGATCGCGATCGGTTTCTGGGTCTACCGCCGGAGTGGCCAGCTGCTGGTCCCTTCGCTGGTGGCTCTCGGAATGCTCTACGCCTGCGTCTACATCGGCGTCTACCACCTGCCGATCAAGCTGCCGGTGTCGAACCCGACGGTGGTCTGGACGCTGGTCCTGATGGCCTACTGCTTCGTCGCCTCGGTCCTGCCGGTCTGGACGCTGCTTCAGCCGCGCGACTACATCAACAGCCACCAGTTGTTGGTCGCGCTGGGGCTACTGGTGCTGGGACTGGTCGTGGCGGGGGTCACCGGCGGGGTCGACCTGCTGGCCAGTGCCCCGGCGATTGCCGAGAGGGCTCCTCTGGGTGCGCCTCCGATCTGGCCCTTCCTGTTCATCACGATTGCCTGCGGTGCCATCAGCGGCTTCCATTGTCTGGTCTCCAGCGGCACCACCAGCAAGCAGATCTCGTGTGAAACCGACGCGCAGTTCGTCGGCTACGGCTCGATGCTGCTCGAAGGCGGCTTGGCGGTGATCGTGATTCTGGCCTGTTGTGCCGGGGTGGGCATGGGAGTTGGCGAGGGGTCGGCGAAACTGACTCACCTGGCCGCCTGGCAAACCAAGTACGACACCGGCAGCCGCTGGGATGCTTTCAGGCTCGATGAGAAAGTCGGGGCCTTCGTCGACGGGGGAGCGAACTTTGTCGCCGCGTTGCACATCGACAAGCCGCTGGCCATCGCGATCATCGCGGTCCTGGTCGCCAGCTTCGCCGCCACAACACTAGATACCGCCACGCGGCTGCAGAGGTACGTGATTCAGGAACTCGCCGGGACCGTTGGCTTCCGGCCGCTGACCAACAAGTACGCCGCCACGGCCACCGCCGTCGTGCTCGGAGCCGCCGTGGCGATGATCCCCTTCAAACCGGACGCCGCGATGGGCACCGGCGGTCTGATTCTCTGGCCGCTGTTTGGAGCAATCAATCAGTTGCTGGCCGGGCTGGCGCTGATGGTGATCGCCTTCTATCTCTGGCGTCGCAACATCAGTAACTGGTTCGTCGTGATCCCGATGATCATCATGCTGATCATGCCCGCCTGGGCACTCATCTGGCAGCTCACCAATCCCACCAGCGGATGGGTCTACCCGATCATCGACAGTCTCACCGGCAAACAGCCCTGGAGCTGGTCCACCACTCACCTCAAGTTCGGCTTCGCCGTGGCGACGCTGGGGCTGCAGGTCTGGATGGTCATCGAAGGAGCGCTGCTCTGGAAACGGGCCCGCGGGGTACTCGAGGAAGCTCTGCCGCCACTGGAACCACGACTCTCGACAACCACACAGCCACCTCTATGACAGGAGACACACCATGACCGACCTGACACGCCGCGGCCTCTTGAGCTTGGCCCTGCTGGTGCTGCTGAGCCCGACCGCTTCAGCTGCCGAGAAGCTGAAGTTGTTGATTGTGGATGGCCAGAACAATCACAACTGGAAGGCGACCAGCCCGGTGTTGAAGTCGTTCCTCGAGAAGACCGGCCGTTTCACCGTGACGGTCTCGACCTCACCACCTCGCAACGGTGGCGAGGCCGCCTGGTCGAAGTTCCGTCCCGATTTCGCCTCAGCCGATGTGGTCCTGTCCAACTACAACGGCCAGTTGTGGCCCAAGCCTGTGCAGGCGTCGCTCGAGAAGTACGTGGGCGGTGGTGGCGGGCTGGTGATTGTGCACGCGGCCAACAACGCGTTTCCGCAGTGGGGGGAATGGAACAAGATGATCGGCCTGGGCTGGCGGGGAGCCGGTTACGGCGACCGTGTCACCCTGGACGACACGGGCAAGCGAGTGCGGACGGCCAAGGGCAAGGGTCCCGGTGCCGGGCATGGGCCTCAGCACCAGTTCGCCGTCGTCGTCCGTGACCGGCGACATCCTGTGATGGCGGGGATCCCGGCCGAGTGGATGCACTTCCGGGACGAGTTGTACCACGGCCAGCGAGGGCCGGCCTTGAACATGAACATCCTGGCGACTGCCTTTTCGGCCAAGGCCAAGCGGGGCACCGGGGCTCACGAGCCGATGGTGTGGTGGATTCCCTACGGCAAGGGCAAGGTCTTCACCACCGTGATGGGTCACGCCGACTACTCGATGAAGTGCGTCGGGTTCCAGACGGTGGTCGCCCGGGGTTCGGAGTGGGCTGCGACGGGAAAGGTGACCCTGGCGGTGCCCAAGACGTTTCCGTCGGCCGAGAAGACGAGCGTGGCGGGCGAATAGTCGACGGAGACCCTGCCCGGAGTCCGCCGCAGGCGGAAGCCGGTCTTCGCGTTGGCCGAGGCCGCTTCGCGGGGTCGACCTAGCGGAAGGTCGGCAGCGATTCGATGACGACCGGAGTAGTCATCGCCGGTGCCGGCAGGATCGTGACCGGTGTCGCCACGGGCATTGCGGTCGGCACGGCGTTCATCATGTTGAAGCCGGTCATCGGTACGGGGGTTGGCATCACGGGAGTCGGTTGGGTCTGAGGGTATCCCAGCGGGAATCCCATTCCGCCGCCGCCGCCGCCGCCGGCACCGTAATAGGGCGTGCAGTAGCAGCCGGTCGTGGTACCCATCAGGGCCAGTCCCAGCAAGAGGCTCGAAGTCCGTTTCATCGGAGGCATCCTTTCCGAACAGTCCGAAGCGATGGATGGTGGAGTGAGTGGTGTCGAGTTGAGATGATCGTGATGGGCGGCAGGCCCAGGGGGCGTGCCACTTGGGACCCAATACCATCAACGACGGTCGGGTCTCAGGAGGTGCGGGGATGAGTTTGCGGGAGTGTTTGAGCGATGGTGAGAGTCGTGAGAGCGCGGGGACGATAGGAATTGCGGGAATCAGCGTCAATAGGTGTTTGTGGTCCCAACCCTCTCCAGACCTCTGCGCTCGCTCACCTCAGGAAGCCCACCTATAATCACCGCCATCATGCAGATCGTGCATTTTCCTCACCCGTCGCTTGGCTTCATGTCTCGCCCGATCACGAGTATCAACGAGTCGTTGAAGCGGACGGTGCGTGAGATGTTCGAGTTGATGTACGAGGCGAAGGGAGTGGGGCTGGCGGCCAACCAGGTCGCGTTGCCCTTTCGGTTCTTCATCATGAACATCAGCGGCGACGCAGACCTTGCCGACGAGGAGCACGTGTTCTTCAACCCCGAACTCTCGGGCCAGGCCGGATCGGTCGAGTGTGAAGAGGGGTGCCTGAGCGTGCCGGAGTTGTACGGGCAGGTGAAGCGGTTCGAGAGGATCACGATCGAGGCTTACGACCTGAACGGGCAGGGCTTCGCCATGGATCTCGACGAATTGCCCTCTCGGGTGGTGCAGCACGAGACGGATCACCTGGACGGAGTGATGTTCTTTGACCGGATGAACGACCTCGACCGGCAGGCGATCGAGCCTCAGATCGATGAATTCGTGACGGTATTCCGGCACGGCCAGTCGACCGGCGAGATTCCTGCCGACGCGTCACTGACCGGGCAACTCGAGATCCTGGCCCGAGACGGGCTTGGGAGGTGAGGTGACACTGAAGTTGCTGCTGATGGGTACCGGCGAGTTCGCCCACCCCACGTTTGCGGCGTTGGCCGACGGCCCCCATCGGGTGGTCGGCCTGGTCACTCAACCGGACCGCAGCGGTGCCGGCCAGCACGACCACCGTCATCCCCTGGAAGCGATCAAGTCGACGTGCAGCGAGCGAGGCGTCCCGGTGCTGCAGCCGGCCCGGGTCAATACTCCCGAGGCGATCTCTGAGATCTCACGCTTGTCTCCGGACCTGGCGGTTGTGGCCGCCTATGGCCAGATCCTGCGACCCGAGTTGATCGCGGTGCCGCGGCTGGGGACGATCAACCTGCACGCCTCGCTGCTGCCTCGTCACCGCGGTGCGACTCCGATCCACCACGCGATCCTCGCCGGCGATACCCGGACCGGGGTCAGCGTGTTCCAGATCGAGCCGGCCGTCGACACGGGTCCGGTGCTGGGCATGCTGGAGACCGGGATCGAACCGGCTGAGACGACCGGGGACTTGCACGATCGGCTGTCCGAACTGGCCGTGGGATTGGCCATCGATGTCATCGACGCCCTGGACCAGGGCACCTCGACCCCGTTGGTCCAGGACGAGACCGATGCGACATCTGCGCCGCGGCTGAGGAAAGCGGATGCCGAGATCGACTGGTCGGACGACTCGGCTGCGATCGACCGACATGTCCGGGCGATGCTGCCGTGGCCCAATCCGTTCACCTTCCTGCACCAGGCCAACCAGCCCCCGCGTCGGCTGATCATCCAGTCGGTGCAGGCGGGTCCCGAGTGGGCCCCGGCGGCTGCCGGCGAGGTGGTTGTCGGCGAGGGCATCGAGGGGTTGGTGATCGCGTGCGGCGGCGGGACGGTGCGGGTCAACAGGCTGCAGCCGGAGGGTCGGCGGTCGATGGAATCGGGCGAATTTCTGAGAGGCACTGGGGAACTCGAGGGAGCTCGTTTCGGGCCGATCCCGGGACCTCACAGCGGCTGAACCCGTCTTGCCCGGAGGCGGTCTTTCTGAGACCATCCGCGACCCTCACTCGGCACGATCCGCCGAGTGTCCGCCCCGCCCGGCACCCAGGCCTCGACTTGCCCCATGCGCCGAATCACGACGCTCCTGTTCGGCATGGCACTCGGCGGCGGTCTCGTCTTCTCGGCTCACCATTACCACCTGGTCCGAACCGGAAAGCAATTCCTGTTGATTCCCAAGATCGAGGTGTCTCTGGTTGATCCCTACGTGGATGTCCGCGACTGGCACCTGGACGACTGGGAAGATCACCCCGGGTTGCTGGCGGCGATGAAGGACCATGGCCACGGCGACCTGTTGCCCGAGACGCGTTCCGGTGATCCGCGAAGCGAGCGGACCGATGGGTTGGACGAAGACGATACGGCCGATCACCTGGGCCCGATTCCCGAGCGTCTGATCCCCGGCGGACTGATGCCTCGTAGCGGAGCCAACGACGACGCAGCGACGCGGCGCCGCTAGCCGCCTGACCCCGTTTCCCGATCCCACCCCCTCCGATCTCTTGTCCCCGACGATGTCTTTGACCTTCGACTTGCAACCTGCCGGCGTCCTGCAGCGAACCGGTGGCGGCTCATTTGCCTGGGACGTTGATCCCGCGGTGAAGGATGTCCTGTTCGAGTCGGGTGTGTCGGCAGACTCCGGCGCGTTGCCCCTGGACGGTTGGCAGTCGGAGGGTCGACTGCAAATGGTCAAAACCGGGATGCACCGCACGGTGTACCGTCTTGCCCTGGGCAGCGGTGAACCGGGCGATGAGACGCCTGGAGAGTTGTACATCAAGCGATACCGAGCCGCCGACTGGAAGGCCAGTTTGCGTCGCGTATTGCGCGGTTCGACGTCCCGTCGAGAATACCGCTCGATGCAGAAGGCGGCCAGGTTGGGTCTGCCGCTGGCCGAGGTGGTTGCTGTGGGGGGGCCGTTGTGGCCCGGCCACGACCAGGACAGCTGGCTGGTCACCGTCGGCGTGCCGGGCTCACGGCCGTTGGATGAGTTGCTGAGGGAAACCGAATCGGGTTTGAGTCGAAGTGAACGGCGTGAGCTGGTTGGCCAGGCGGCCGAGATCATCGCGAAGCTGCACGACGGAGGACTCTGGCACGGCGACCTGCACGCCGGGAACTTCCTGGTCCAGCAATCCGACGACGGTTCGTCTCGACTTATGCTGATCGACCTGTACCCGGTTGCCAGCCGCCGTCCGACCACCTCGAGGCGATTGGCGGGCCTGGCCCGGCTGGCCGCGTCGCTGGGTTCGAATGTGACTCCATCGGAGCGTTGGCTGTTCCTGGAGCGTTATCTCGAGTGTTCCGAGTCGGTGGAACTGGATGCGTCGGGTCGTCGCGAGTGGGCTGCGGCGTGGCGAGTGCTGTTTTACCGTCGTCGCGAGAGCACGTGGCGCAGGCTGGACCGGCACTGGTCTCGAGGCAACCGCAGGCTGTTGATCGCCGATTCCGAACGAGCGGCCTGCCGCGGCCTGGCCTTCCTGGGCCGCCGGCAACTGGAACATCTCCGCGATCGACTCGCGGCGGTGCCTCCCCCGGTGGGCACCTGCGTGCCGCTGGCGACCGGTCGCGGTGCGGTGATGACCCGCGTGCTGCGATTCGACCGGGAGACCGAGGGCGAGTCGGCTCGAGACGCCTGGGAACTGGGACATGCGTTGTGGCGACGTGGCCTGCCGGTGGCCCGTCCCTGGCTGTTTGTCGAGACGGACCATTGTGGAGTTCTGGCCGTTCCGGTGCCCGAGCAGGCGGTGCCGCTTTCGGAGTGGTCCGACCGCGACTCGGTCGCTCGCGACGTTGACCTGCTGATGGAACGCATCACCCGGGCCGGTGTGTCGATCGACGACCTGGGAAATGACCAGTTGCTGGTCGACCCGGGCAACCCCGACCGGCCGTTGTTGCTGTTGCCGACCTGGACGGGACGTTCGGTGAACCGCCGGGTGCCGGGACCTCGTGCGGCGATTTGGCTGCTGGCGTTGTCTCTGCTGGGGGCCGGCTGCCTGCCGCAGCCGCAGCGGGTCGACCCTCCGGTGCGGCACTCGGTCCAGTCGGATCGCTTCACACTGCTCAGCGATGTGCCCCTGAAGAAGGACCACTGGCTGATCGTCGACCTCGAAGGTCTCGAACGCCAGATCGTCGTCGGACTGGCGTTGCCCGAGCCGACACGGGAGGTGGTTGTGCACGTGTTTGCCAGCCGCCGCGAGTACGAGTCGTTCATTGCGACGACGTATCCGCAGTTGCCCAACCGGCGAGCGTATTTCCTGGGAACCCCCAAGAAGCTGGCCGTCTACACGTTCTGGGGCGACCGGATCCAGGAGGATCTTCGCCACGAGTTCACTCACGGGATCCTCCACTCATCGCTCAAGCACGTACCGTTGTGGCTGGACGAGGGGTTGGCCGAGTACTACGAGGTGGTGGGTCCGAAGCCTGGTGGGATCAACACCGAGTATGCCGATCGGCTGGCCGCCGCGGTGGCCAATGGCTGGCGTCCCGAATTGGCCCGCCTGGAACAACTCGAGCATGTCGCGGACATGCAGCGGGTGGACTACGAACAGGCCTGGGCTTGGGTGCATTTCCTGCTGCACGGGCACCCCAGGGGTCCGGAGGTGCTGCGGGGGTACCTGGGCGAGTTGGGCCAGCGGCGGTACGTGGGGTCGTTGGGTTCGAGGATCCGCGAGGCAATCCCGGATGCCGACGAGCGCCTGGTGGCCTACGTGGCGGATCTGCCGACCCTGGCGCTGGCGCGCCCGCGGCGGCTGCGATAGGGGACAGTCCCCGGTGTGGTCTCAGGGACTGGCTCCGCAGCTGCCTCCGGCAGCGGAGGTGCCTGTCCCGATTTTGTGGATCTCGGACTCGTCATTCGGGACAGGCACCGGCGCTGCCAGGGGCAGCTCTGGAGCCAGTCCCTGGCCCGGGGGGTTATTCTCTGGGTCGTCCGCTTCGTCGGGGCCGGATGCTGTCGGAGGTGGGCATCTGGGCGACGGTGACCTTGACGGTCTGGTTCTTGCCGCCGCGTCGGATCTTGACCGGGTAGGTCTTGCCCACCTCGAGTCTCTCGACGATCGACTGCAGCTTGCGTGGCCCGTCGATCGCCTTGCCATCGAAGTGCTGAATGATGTCCTGGGGTACGAGTCCGGACTTGGCGGCCGGGGAGTTCTGCATCACCTCACCGATGATGGCCCCGGCTCCGATCTTGATCTTGAATTGCCGGGCCAGTTGTGCGTCGATCGGTCGCACGGCGACCCCCAGCCAGGCCCGCTTGACCTCTCCGTCCCTGATCAGCTGATCGCTGACCCAGCGGACCATGTTGACCGGCACGGCGAATCCGACGCCGGCCGAGCCGCGGGAATTGGTGGCGATGGCGGTGTTCATGCCGATCATGCGACCGCCCATGTCCACCAGGGGTCCCCCGCTGTTGCCGGGGTTGATCGCCGCATCGGTTTGCAGAAAATCTTCTCGCTCGGCAATCCCCGGCCCACGCCCCTTGGCGCTGATGATGCCGGCTGTGACCGAGAGATCGAGGCCGAAGGGGCTGCCGAAGGCAAGCACCCAGTCGCCGACCTGCACCGGGTCGCTGTCTCCGAGTTTCAAGGCCTGCAGCGGACCGGCTCCCTCGATCTTCACGATCGCCACGTCGGTCCGCGGGTCACCCTTGAACTCGGTGGCCGTAATCTCGCGGCCGTCGTGCAGCCGCACCACCACTTCCTGGGCGTCCTTGATCACGTGGTAGTTGGTCAGGATGATTCCCTTGGCATCGATGATCGATCCGGATCCCATGCCCTGGGGACTGCGAGGAGTGAGACCTCCGGGGCCGCCGCGGCGGCGGTAGAACTCGCGGAATCGCTCGGGCAAATCAGGATTCTGCTCGAAGAACTTCTCGATGTCCTCCTGGCCATCCTCGGCCGGGTCCTTCTGCTTGACTCTCAACGAAACCACCGCCGGCAGGACCTGCTTGGAGACGTCTCGAAAGATGCTCGAGAGCTCGGCGACCGAGGCGGCGGTGGGAACGGCTGTCGGCTTGTTCTGGGCCACTGGTTGCCCGAAGCCGACCGCGGCCACCAGGCCGATGCCGCAGACCAAAGAGATCAACCAGGGGGTGCTACTGCGAAGCATTTTCATCGTGTGGCTCCTCATGGGACCGCAGCAGGACTCACCGCGGGGCACTGGCCCCGAGACCTGTTGCAGAAGTCTGTCTTGGTGCGGTTGTGGTTCGGCCCGATGTTGTGCTGTGTACCTGCCAGTGTAAGTGCTTACGCTGTGACCCTCCAGACGTGTTGGCCGCTCGTTGACTTTCGTGGTTGACCGACCTAGTTTGCGGACCGGTGGGACGCGACCGTCCCGGTGTGGGGCGAGAGAACCGGTGAGGTGTCACGGACGTGGTGTACGAGACCGAGAGCCTGACGTGGGAGGACCGGCTGGCGGGGTGCCAGCAGGCCATCGGCGTCGACTTCGATGATCTCGAAATCCTACGCCGATGCCTGACTCACTCCTCCACCGCACCCACCCGGCTGGAAAGCAACGAACGGCTCGAGTTCTTCGGCGATGCCGTGCTGGGACTGGTCGTGTGCGACTACCTGTTCCGGACATATCCCGAGCGAGCCGAGGGGGAAATGACCCGGATCAAGTCGGCGGTGGTCAGCCGCACAACCTGTGCCGAAGTCAGCCTGGAACTCGGACTCGATCGATTTCTCAAGCTCGGCAAGGGCCTGGTCCGCGGCACCGGCTCGACACGCACCATCCCCTCCTCGATCCTCGCCGCAGCCCTCGAAGCTCTCATCGCCGGTGTCTATCTCGACCAGGGCCACGAGGCGGCTTGCAAGTTGGTTGAAGGCTGCCTGGCCGACCGGATCACCCAGGCCGCCGAAACCGAGTCGAGAAACTACAAGCACCTGCTGCAGCAATTGGCTCAGAAACGCTACGGCCAGACGCCCGATTACCTGCTGCTGGACGAGCAGGGCCCGGACCACGCCAAGTGCTTCCAGGTGGCCGCCAGGATCATGGACGAGACGTTTCCGGCGGCGTGGGGGCCGAATAAGAAGGAAGCCGAGCAACTGGCCGCTCAACAGGCACTCGGCGAACTGCTGCCCGCTGTCCTCGAGGATGACGACGAGACTGATGAGGTCGACGAAGCTGAGCGGACGGTGTCGGAACCGGATTGAGGGGACTGGCTCCAGAGCCCCGCCTCTGGCGGGGCGCCGGTGCCTGTCCCGGCGCCCGAATGCCACTTCCCCAAACCGGGACAGGCACCTCCGCCCCGCCAGAGGCGGGACTGCGGAGCCAGTCCCTGAAGCGATCTCTCAGGAGTCGCCATCGTCACGGGCTGCTGCGAGGGCCAGCTGGAGATTCTCGTAGCTGGTCCTGGCGATGTACTCGGCGCCCGGTTCGTAGTCAAACACCTCGACGGACACCCAGCCGTCGTATTCGATCTCCTCGAGTGCGGCCAGGATCGGGATGAAATCGGTTTCGCCCATGCCCGGTCCCAGCAAGTTGGTGTCGTTGACGTGGACGTGTCCCAGCCGGTCTGAGTGCCGATGGACCAGTTGCGGCACCGGGTCGGTTTCCTGGCCGACCATCGCCTTGACGTCCTGGTGCAGTAGGAAGTTGTCGACTCCCGAGACCGACTCGACCCGCTCGATCAGCTCGACCGCGTCGGCACAGGTGAGGATGAAGTCGGTTTCGTTGCTGGTCAGAGGTTCCATGCAGATCGAGACGCCTCGCTCGGCCAACCGCGGTAGCGCCCCGGCCAACACCTCGGCGGCATAGCCCATCGCCTGCTCGCGTGAGACTCCCTCGAGCAGGTTTCTCTGGGCCGGAGATCCGAAGACCATCAGTTCCCCGCCCAGGTCGGCACACGCATCGCCCAGTGCGATCACGTAGTCTCGTGTCGCGTCGCGGACGGAGGGATCGGGAGAGGTCAGGTACAGGCCTTCGGTCTGAGCCAGCAGCCAGTGCAGGCCGATGATCTCCAGGTCTCGCGACTCGGCCTGCTGACGTAATTCGACTCGACGTTCGTGTTCGAGTTCGTAGATCGAGGAGGCCAGGGCGAAGGGAGCCGCTTCGATACCCGTGTAACCGATCTCGGCAATCAGGTCGCATTGCCGTTCCCACTCCCAACCCTCGAACAGCTCCTGGCAAATCGCGAATCTCATCGCAGAGTCCTCGTCGTGCGGTGGGTCGGGGACCAGACATTCTAGCAGGTACCCCAGGGACTGGCTCCGGCGTGGTCTCAGGGACAGGCACCGGCGCTGCCGGGGGCAGCTCTGGAGCCAGTCCCCGGTGTGGTCTCAGGGACTGGCTCCGCAGCTGCCCCCGGCAGCGGAGGTGCCTGTCCCGATTCACGGGGATCTTGGACTCGGCATTTGGGACAGGCACCGGCGCTGCCGGGGGCAGCTCTGGAGCCAGTCCCCGGTGTGGTCTCAGGGACTGGCTCCGCAGCTGCCCCGGCAGCGGAGGTGCATGTCCCGATTCACG
>Ga0310123_10003726_pt1 | contig 11679 bp, 4 predicted proteins | sample CB6_AW_1057_MG_FD_203505 | JGI IMG/M metagenome (GOLD analysis project Ga0310123, IMG submission 203505) | Marine microbial communities from Western Arctic Ocean, Canada - CB6_AW_1057 | ecosystem: Environmental > Aquatic > Marine > Oceanic | place: Canada: Western Arctic Ocean | collected... | reverse complement strand
AACCAAAAGCTGGTTAATTGCGTATTCCGCAATTGCCTGTTCGAGAACAACGCCGGTCATGGTATGTTCGTCCGTGCGCAGAATTTCGCCAGTGACGAGGGCGTACCGGTCTCGATTCGCTTTGAGAACTGCATCTCCCGGATGAATCAACCCGGTATGGTCGGTGATAGCGGCATGTGCGTGCGGGTCCCGGGCGATGAGGGCCCGGCAGGCACGATCGAGTTCATCAACTGCGTATCAGAAAACAGCGGCCAGGCAGGGGCCAATGTTTATGGCGAATCGGTCGGCCACCTGAAGATTCGTTTCGTCAACTGCAACTGGATTAACTCGCAGGGGACGGCGGTAGTGCTCAATATGCACAAGCCGTCAGCGAACGGAACGGGCAGCATCGAGTTTGTGAACTGCGCGGTGTATGAGGAAAAAACGACGCCGACAGTGCAGGTCATAGCACTCGAGGGCAATGACTACGGCGACGATATCACGGGCAGTATCACGGTGTACAACAAACACGGCGCCCGCCTGGCGTCAGAGCCTCGCGGCGTCAATGTCAATCTTAAGGTTATTGACATGGCGAGCGGAGCGGCAGTCGCCAATACCGGACCGGCAGGGGTAGCTGGGCGGACTATCAAGCCGGCGCACGACCTGCGCGCCGGCGATTTGCCGGGATACGACGACGTGTCCACCTTCGGCGAGTTATGGGCGACGCACGATTTCATTGCCGATCTGCCGAAAACCTGGATCTTCCGGCTTGACTTCAATGATCAAGGGCGGCAGCAGGACTGGGGCGGTGTCATTATCGACAAAACGCAGTGGCAGTCGATCAAGATCGGTGAGTGGTGGGAGCCGCAGGGTCATCAGTACGACGGCATTGCCTGGTATCGCGTCAAGTTCGAAGTGCCGGCAGAAGTAAAGAGGGACGAGCTGGTTCTTTCGTTCGGCGCCGTCGATGAATCTGCCTGGGTCTACCTGAACGGCAGGCAGATCGGCGAGCATGACATCGGTGGCGGCGGATGGGATAAGCGCTTCGAGATCCCGCTCGGGGATGCAGTGAAGATCGGTGCGAGCAATATCCTCACAGTGCGCGTACGCGACCGCGCGAATTACGGCGGCATCTGGAAATCGGTAAAGTTGGTCGTGGAGAAAGGAGATTGAAAACCATGAAGACGTGGAATCATTGGGGGTCCGGTGTCAGGTGTCAGGAAAGTGCGAACCGACTTGTCCCACGAGGCCGGAAATCCGCAAGCCGGAGTTGCTACATGCTCTATGCAGGTTTGGCCATTGCCATCGCTGTCGCCTCGATCGCGCGATCTGACGATTTGGTCCGCATCGGCCCCGAAAAGAAAGTGATCGAATGGGGCTGGGACGAACCGGATCCGGCGTTCATGCGGGCCAATGCGGCACGCATGGATCTGTTCGGTTTTGACGGTGTTATTTTTCACACCGACGCAGCCGCTGTAGATGGCAGGGTCCTTCGCTTCGACTGGAATGTTTGGGGACCGGACCGGTTTGAGTACGCGGCCTTCACACAGCACGTCGACGACCTCAAGGCCGCCCACGCAGCGTTCAAGAACATGACCGACAACTTCATGCGCTTTAACGTCTGCCCCGGCGAGGTCGACTGGTTCGACGACGAAGCATTCGCTGTCGTGGTTCAGAACGCTACGGTGGCCGGGCGCGTTTCGAAGAACGGCGGCTGCAAAGGCATCATGTTTGACGTCGAGCAGTACCAGGGCAACATCTTTCGGTATGGCGAACAACCCCGTGCTGACACGAAAAGCCTCAGCGAATACCAGGCAAAGGTCCGCCAGCGCGGGCAGGAATTGATGCGCGGGTTTCAAAAGTTCCATCCCGACATCACGCTGATGATGACCTATGGTTACAATTTGACTGGCCTTCGCGGCGTCGGGGCTTATGATTTGAGCCAATTCAGCTACGGCTTAATGAAGAACCTGCTCGACGGCATGTACGATGCCGCCAGCGGCGACACGGTGATTGTCGACGCTTTTGAAGAAGCCTACGGGTTTCGGGTTCACGCCGAGTACACTAATGCACGCCGGCAGGTGGAGAGTTACACACCCGCGGTCGGCAATCCGCGGCAGTACAGTAAGCACGGCCGGCTGGCGTTCGGTGTCTGGATGGACCATGCCCCCGGCGTAAAACCATGGAATGCCGACGATATCGAGCAGAATTATTTCCTCCCGGAGGAGTTCGAGTATTCGGTTTTTTGCGGGCTCGATGTCACCGACCGGTATGTCTGGGTCTACTCCGAGCAACCGAAATGGTGGACCAGCGAGAAAAAGTCGTGGTGGAAGGACGAAAAACTGCCGAGCGTGTACAATGACGCCTTGCGCCGAGTCCGAAACCCGAGGCGAATTGACGATGCCGCGTACCTCGGCCGCAAGGTGAAGGACGCGGCGGGAAGTGGTGCCGCTGCCGCGTCTGAACAATCCGGTTACAGCGACGAAGAGACGTTTGGCGATCTCACGGACAAGTTCGAACTCGTCGACGTACCCAAGGCGTGGAAATTCCGCACCGGCGTCGATGGCGAAGGCGTCAAGAACGGTTGGTATAATGCCGACCCGCACCCGGATGGCTGGCGCGATATCGTCATTGGTAGATTTTGGGATGAACAAGGCGTGCGGTATCACGGCGAAGATGGATGGTACCGGCTCACTTGGGACGTACCCGCTATCCAAGTTCCCGAAGGCGCCAAGCTCTATCTCTACTTCGGTGCCGTCGACGAGACGGCCACGGTGTGGGTCAATGGCGTCGAGGCGGGAGGTCACCACGAACACCCGCATTTCGGCTGGAACAAACGCTTCCCGATCGATGTCACCGGCAAGCTCGAGCCGGGCGTGGTCAACACGATTGCTGTTCGTGTCGGCAACGGACTCTTTGCCGGCGGCATCTGGAAGTCAATCAAACTAGCGATATCAAAGTAACCGCTTATGGAAGCAGAATTATTGGTCCATCCCGAGACTCCGTTTCCAGTCGGCGTCGAGTAACTACCGCTCCCCGACGCCGAGGCAGGCCGTGTGGGACGAAGATTTGGCGCACATCAAGGCGACCGGGTTGCGGATCGTGCGAAGTTTCAATTATTGGAACTGGATGGAGCCACGGCTCGATGCCTACGAGTTGAATGATATCGATCGCCTGTTCGACCTGACCGAGAAGCACGACCTGTGCGTCTGGCTCGATATCACCCTGGCCACCCACAGCCCCTGTCCCGAATGGCTGATGCGCGAGCACCCGGACATTCGCGCCGTGGATCGCCAGGGCCGGCCCGTAATGGTTTGGTGTAATAGGTTGCGGCCTATGGTCGACATCCGGTTATCGGCTTCGCCCGGTGGTCGCGTTGCGGCCGTCCTGCGATCGCAGCCCTTCGTGCCTTCTCATTTGCAGCGGCCGCTGTGGAGCTCGGCCCTCCAATTACCGGCCGTGTCCCGGCCAGCGCCTCTGGAGGGGCGGCGTCCTCGACGATCGTCTTCCCAATATCAGTGCGCCTGCCTATGTCGCCGAATACGAATGGATCGATTATGAGTAGCGGTAGCACGAATGCGAATTTTTGACGCTTAAGTTGGGGGGCTTTCGGTGACCCCTTCGTAAACCTCGTCACAAACCGATTCGCGCGTCCTTGGTCGAGAGCCTTGTCGTAAACCAACTCAAACGTCCATAGTCGATAACCTTGTCAAGAATCACGAAGTGGTGTTTCTTCGGCGTAAACCTTTTCGATTAGGTTGACGAATTTGGTTGGTGAAAAATCTATGTGATTTGGTGTCTTCCCGGCTGCAACTTGCGGACATCACCCGTATACGGCAGCGTGGCTGTTGCAGTACTGCCGAGCGGCACTTCCACCGTCCATTCAAAACACCCGTTCGTGCACGCCCACTCACTGACAATCCGGCCCTGCGGGCAATCGTGATGCACGTGTACCCGGTCCAGGCCGGGTATCGGATGCGGTTTCAGAAAGAAGTGCTTGAACCCGGGTTGCCGACTATCCGGCTGTATGCCGGCCAGGGTATTGTAGAACCAGTTGTCGAAGCCGCCCATCATCGGGTGGTTCAGCGAGCGCGGACCGTCCGTTGCATCGTGCCCAGCTTCCCCCCAGCACTCCCACAGCGTCGTCGCTCCGCGCTGGATCAGGTTTCCGAAACTCGGATAGCTGTCCTTGTGCATGATCGCCAGCGCCAACTCACCGTGCCCGTGCCGGGTCAGCACTTCAAAGAGATAGCGCACGCCCATGATCCCGGTATTCAGGTGGCCATCGCGCTCCCGAATGTCGTGCACCAGACTGGCCACAACACGATCTTCGTCGCCGTCCGGAACAACCCGAAACTGCAAGGCCATGACATCAGCAGTCTGCGATCCGAAGGTGCCGTTCTCACGGTCATAATAACGATCAATTACAGCATCACGTATTTGCAGCCGCCAACTTTCGTACCGCGCCGTCTCTTGCTGTTTATCGAGAAGCGGCGCGGTGCGGGCCATTACCTCGGCGCACTGGTGGAACCACAGTGTCGCCGTCAACGTCGGAGGCGTGTGCGTGCACGGACTCTCGCCGCCGGGATCGTACCAGTCGCCGTGGCTAATGCCTTCCAGAATCCAGTTGTCGGCGCACTCACCGAAGTGCTCGACTTGGCGCTGCATCCCCTCCCAGTGTTTTTTAAGGACTGATACGTCACCGTAGTAAATGTACAGGTACCATGGCAGCATGATAAAGGCGGCTGCCCAGTCCGGCAGCGCCTGGCCGCAGGTGCGCTTGCCGGGAGCGATGTTGCAAGGCAGGCCGTTGTGACGAGTGCGGGTCGTTTCGATATCGTCAATATACTTTTCCCAGAACGCCCGGCCCTGGAAATTCCAGATCGAGTACTCCGCCACCATGTTGGCATCGCCCAACCAGCCGCATCTTTCCCGCGCCGGGCAGTCCTCGGGAATGCTGTGGATGTTGCTACGATGGGTCCACAGCGCCATGGTATGGAGCCGGTTCAAGCGCTCGTCAGAACAGTGGAAACTGCCGGCTGTCGGCAGATCTGTATGGACAACCACGCCGGTGATGTCCGCTGCCGTCAGTTCATCCGGCCACCCGATCACCTCCACGTAGCGGAACCCGTGATAGGTGAAGCGCGGCTCCCAGGTCTCGGGGCCTTCGCCTTTGCAGATATAGCGATCGATCTGTTCTATTCCGGCGACGAACACGCCCGTACTGGCCGTATCGATATTCCCGTCGGGCCCCAGGGCTTCGGCGAAGCGCATGCGGATTTCGGTGCCGGCCGGGCCATCTACCTGAATTCGTGCCCAGCCGGCAAGGTTTTGCCCCATATCGACCACGTATTGTCCGGGAATCACTTCATCGACGGTGACCGGGCGCACATCTTCGATACGTCGAATCGGGGGCATTTCCTGCCGTTCGAGTCGACCGCCGGGAGCCGAGACTGTCACCGCCGCCTGCCACCCCGAGTCGTTAAAATCGGGTGCGCACCAACCGGATTGCTCGAGCCTGGCATCATAGCATTCACCGGCATAAAGGTTGGCGTCCGTAATCGGACCGGCCGACCAGACCCAGTCTTCATCACTGCCGACAACCTGTTTACCGCCGTCGGTGAACGCAATGTGCAGTTCCGCCAGCAACCGCGGCTTGCCATAGACGGGTTGACATTGCTCGTTCCAGAGCCGATCCTGGTTGTACCAGCCGTCACCGAGCATCACGCCGATGGCGTTGGTACCCGCCCGGACGAGTTCGGTCACGTCGTGGGCGACGTAGAAGACGCGCTGATCATAGTCGGTCTGTGCCGGATCCAGGACGTGATCACCGACACGCAGGCCGTTGATCCAGGCCTCGTAGTACCCCAGTCCGCTGATTGACAGCGTTGCAGAGGCTATGGAGGCGCTTATCGTAAATTTACGACGGAGAAGCGGGGCGCAGCGTTCGCCAGGGCGATCCACCATCGCTATCCAATTCGAGTAGTCACCGATCATTTCCATGTGGTCAGTTCCTGTTTAAGAATTCACGACTGACGGAAAAGCGGCGGCGGCCCGGTGCGAGGGGGCGTCGATAGCCGCTGGAGTCGATCCATGACCCAAACCGAATCGGGATCGGCTCACGTCCGTCAGCATTTAATTGAGGTATTGTTCCAAATCTAATAGTCGAGGCTGGCCGTTTTCGCGTCAGAAAAGATATTACGCGTGCCGACGCTTGTCAATCGCACAACCCGTCCACGCGGGCTCTCGAGCGCCTGGTTCGGTTGTTGCTTGGTTATTCCGTGCCCCTGTATGCGGAGCGCCGATTCTTCCGCCGTCTACCGCCATCATCTTTATCCGAATACAGTACCCCACTTCCCCCATTCTGATGGTGCGGCCAATCCAGAACCGGTCTCACGCAAGGCCGCGACGCTACATCAATCAAAATGAATCTGAATATTTGGTTGGCGACGTTGCGAGAGGCTTCTTGTTCTTTGCCTGGTACGTACACAACGTTGCCCTTGAGCGGCGGGACCCTCCGCGTACGCCCGGAGGGCGTACGCAGAGCCTATGGAAGTGGCTCCGGGATCGCGAGTCGGCATGTCCATCTCTACCCAATATAGTCAGCTATGTCAAACAGGTACTGCTGCCTTCCGTTGCCGCCGTGAGTTGAGTCAATAATTACTCTTTTGCCGTCCCGGATAATGCGTGGATGCAGGTCACATCTGAGCTCACCTGTTGTGTAGCGCAGAGTTTGGAAGTGCCCGAGCGGCACAATTCTGCCCGTTCCAACATGAAACAGAAACGGGTTCTGGCAGCCATCCTTGTCCGCATAGGTGTCGGCTATCATCCACTGATTACCTTGCAGATAGGTGTGGTGCCCGTTTGGGGCGTTGAGGATTGTCTCTTCGCTGCCGCTACCGTCATCCTTGTAGAGCTTGTAGCTATTCTCCCGCCAGATCGCGATATGTTCAGGATCGCGCCATGTGAAGTGTGAAACATATGGCTTGTCAGTCACCAGTCGAACGTCGGAACCATTTGCAGCTGCTGTAAACATCCGAGTGCGGAAATCCGGGAACCGCCCACCGGCCGATCGCCACCGGTGCAAGAATAGAAATCTGCTGCCATCGGTGTTCCAGGCCAGATGGTTGAAGTAATGCATGTCATCGGCCGCCGGATCTTCATAAGGGATTGATGCGATATCTTTAACTGAGAATAATAGTTCAAGCTTGCCGGTCTCAAGATTCGCGATCGAAATACCGATCTCTTCAGGACTTGATATGTTCTCACTCTTATCCGGAATGCCGGGATATCCATACCCGGGTCTCAGGGATTGTATCCTCGAGAAATCGGCTACCAGTGCGTCCTTGCCATCTGGGCGGACATGATAAACCGGAAAGTCCAACGTGCGCCTGTCACCTGTCTGTACGTTCACTATATGACACACAAAGCGATCTCTTGACCGATCATTCCACATGACTTCATCGGTTGAACCAGGCCGCCATTGCAGCATACATCCCTGCTGCCAGCACCAGGCACGACTCTTGCCCAATTGTGTCCACTTGTAGCTGTCTTCAATGTCGACAAGCCCGACACGGATGAAGTCATCTTCCTTCGGCGAACGGTCATCGAAATCGACCTGCATGCTGAGAACAAACCGGTCCTCTGGATCGGTGGAGAACTTATCGTAGTAGCCGAACCAGTGGTACTGCGGCCCGTGCGTGATCGGCTTAACGTCCGGAAAGTGCGCATTTCTTCTGTAAAGCTCTTCTTCAAACTGCGGGTGGGAGACCCACTCCTGGTCCTTTGGGGTCTCTACGGTCAAGGCCTGCCGGGTTCTGTTCACAGTTCCTCCTTAACTTTCGGCGCCAACGTCGGTGATCAGGCGTTCAGAAATGGATGTCCGCGTTCCTAATCTGAATTGCCTGAGCCAGCTTGTTCTCAACTGGGGAGTCCTCGTCGGCATGCGAAACTGAAAGGCGACCTCGAGGAACCGATCGAAGTTGCCGATATTTCGGGTCACGAGCTTCCGCCCGAATTTTCTCCTGCAGGTACGTCTTGGCATAAGCGGTAAGGTAGGACACCGCGTCGGTCCCGATGATTGCGAGCGGCAACGTTCCGTGGGTCAGCGCATCAGAGATGCTGACGCTGAATTTTGCGTCAGATTCTGTCGGCGCGACTGAGTGGAGATGCCGGACTATCGAGTCGTAATCGATAATGAGTGGATCGATTACGACTATTCTTCAATTTCTCTTTTCCCCTGCCAGCTTCACCGACTTCCAGATGCCGCCGTAGCTCGTACGGTCGCGAACGCGAACGGCCAGCTGGTTGTTCGCGCCGATCTTCACGGCATCGCCAAGCGGAATCTCGAAGCGCTGATCCCATCCCCCTTCGCCAACATCATGCTTGCCGACATGCTTGCCGTTCAAATAGACCCAGGCGGATTCATCGACGGCACCGAATGAGAGGGTCAATCCATCCCTCTTCGCATCTGGCGGCACGTCGAAATCGACGCGATACCAGGCAATGCCGTCGTACTGATGGCCCTGCGGTTCCCACCACTCGCCGATCTTGATCGGCTGCCACTGCGTCTTGTCGACAATAACGGCGCCCCAGTTCCGCTTCTGCCCTTCATCGTTGAAGTCAAGCCTGAAACGCCAGGCTTTCGGCAGATCGGCGATAAAATCGTGCGTCTCCCATAGCTCGCCGAAGGTGGCGTCGTCGTCGTACCCTTCCAGATCGCCGGCCCGCTGGTCGTCCGCCGGCTTGATCGTCCGTCCGGTTACCTCTGCCAGTCCGGTATTGCCGACTGCCGTTGCGCTCTTGCTGTCAACGACGCGCAGATTGACAGTCATTCTACGAGGCTCCGACGCCAGGCGGGCGCCGAGTTCGTTGTGCACTGTGATCACGCCATTGATATCGTCACCATAATCGTTGCCCTTGAGGTGTATGACCTGAACGGTGGGCCCCGTTTTCTCTTCATAAACCGAGCAGTTTACAAATTCGACGCTGCCCGTTCCGACTGATGACTGCTGGTGCATGTTGAGCACTACCGCCGTCCCCTGCGAGTTAATCCAGTTGCAGTTGATGAAGCGGATCTTCAAGTTGCCGACCGAGACTCCATAAACGTTGGCCCCTGCCTGTCCGGTATTCTCTGACAGGCAGTTGATGAACTCGATCGTACCTTCCGGGCCCTCATCGCCCGGCACCCGCACACACATGCCGCAATCACCGCCCATCCCGGGTTGACTCATCCGTGCGACACAATTCTCGAAGCGAATTGAGACCGGCTTGCTCTTGCTGGTGACCGTATCACGAGGACGAACGAACATTCCGTGGCCGGCGTTGTTTTCGAACAGGCAGTTGCGGAAGACACAATTGACCAGCAGCTCTTCCGGGTGGTCCGGCTCGAAGTCAATGCCCGCTGACGGCCCAGTTCCCTTCGTTGCCGAGAAAACACAATTTTCCACCAGCAGGTTACTGCCGTCGACTACGCTGATTCCCTGGCGGTGGTTATCGTGACAAACGCAATCGCGGATCACCACGTCCTCGCACCCACGGCTCGTGCTTGATCTGCCGATGTAGATGCCGTCACCGCCGGAACTCTCAATCCGCAGACCGGCGACGTCAATCCGTTTGCAGCCCATGAAGCGAAGTCCGTGCCGCCACTCAGCTATTGCGTAGGGCGGATTCTGGTAATCCGTTTTCCGCATCCGCAATACGGCGCCATAGCCGCGAATGGTGATGTCGGACTGGTCGTCGGCGACGATGAGTGAATCCTGTCCCCCCTTGAATTCGCCCTTTTTGGCCAGCACCACGACCCCCGGCTCGAAGACCAATTCCAGATTGTCGCGAAGGACGAGCGCGCAGCGACCGTGCGGCGTATCCCTATTGGGCCGAAGAATCCATGGCTTGCCCATGTAGGGAATGATGACCTTCTTCGCCTTCGAGTCGACCGCTTGCTGAAGGATGGCTGTGGAATCCTCGCTGTCGAAGCCCCACCAGGAAGCATTCGCGGTCGTCAGCACACCGGCAGCGACCTGGGCGACGGCTTCCGGGTTCTTACCCTTGCCCGGCACGGCGTCGGCCCAGCAACTGCATAGCACCACGATGCCAATGGCGATTGAGGTTGTCTTCATGTCGTTTGTATCCGTTACAATTCAGCTGTTGTCCAGCGTCACCATTCGAAATCGATCCCCGTTGTTTTCAATCCTTCTTTTCTCCCACCAGCTTAACCGACTTCCAGATGCCGCCGTAGTTCCCACTGTCGCGAACGCGCACGGCCAGGACGTTGGTTCTGTCGATATACGCAGCATTACCGAGGGCGATCTCGAAGCGCTTATCCCATCCGCCATCACCAATATCATGCTCGCCGATCAGCCAGCCGTTCAGATAGACCCAGGCCGATTCATCGATGGCGCCGAAGGAGAGCGCCAGCTTCCGTCCCTTCGCGGTCGCCGGCAAGTCGAACTCGAGGCGATACCAGGCGATGCCGTCGTAGTGATGGCCCTGCGGTTCCCACCACTCGCCGATCTTGATCGGCTGCCACTGCGTCTTGTCGTAAATAGAGCCGCCCCACCTCTGGTTCACGCCATCATCGTTGAAGTCAAGCCTGAAACGCCAGGTTTTCGGCAGATCGGCGATGAAATCGTGCGTCGACCATAACTCGCCGAAGGTGGCCTCGTCATCATATCCCGGGAGATCACTCGCGCGTCGGTCGAGCACCGGCATGGTCCGCCCAGTCACTTTCGCCGGTCCGCTATTGACAACTGCCAACCCGCTCTGACCGTCAATAACCTTCAGATTGACATTGATGCCGCGGGGCTCCGACGCCAGACGCGGGCCGTGTTTGTTGTACGCCGTGATACTGCCCGTGATATCGTCGCCGTAGTCGTTGCCCTCGAGTGTTATGACTTGCACTGTCGGCGTCGTTTTTTCCTCATACACCGCGCAGTTCACAAACTCGATGCTGCCCGTTCCGTTCGCTGACGGCCTGTGCATATTCATCACTACCGCCGTCCCCTGCGAGTTGATAAAGTTGCAATTGACGAAGCGGATCTTCAAGTGGCCGACCGAGTAACCATAAACATTGGCCCCTGCCTGTCCCATATTCTCAGACACGCAGTTGATGAAGTCGATCGTGCCTGCCGGACCCTCTTCCCCCGGGACCCGCACGCACATGCCGCTAGCGCCGCCCATACCGTGTTTGCTCATTCGCGCCACGCAGTTCTCGAAGCGAATCGAGACCGGTACGCCCTCGTCGCTGGCGAAATTCTGCGCACGGACGAACATACCATGACCGGCGTTGTTCTCGAACAGGCAATTGCGGAATACGCAATTAACCAGCTTTTGGTTCCGGCTGTCCGGCTCGTAATCGACACCGGCCGATGGCCCGGTACCTTCCGTACCCGAGAAGACACAGTTCTCTACCAGCAGGTTCTTGACATCGATCAGGCTGATCCCCTGCCGGTGGTTGTCGTGCGAGACGCAATTGCGGATGACAATATCCTCAGAGCCCCGCACCGAGTCCGATCCGAAGTAAATACCGTCCCCGCCGCTGCTCTCCATGCGCAGACCTTCGAGGTGAATCCGACTGGCGCCCTCCCCCTTAATGACGTGCTTATATTCCTCGTTCGGTGGATAGGGCGGATTCCGGTAATCCTCTTTTCGCATCCGCAGGATCGTCCCACTGCCGCGAATCGTGATGTCCGACTTGGTGTT
>Ga0310123_10003724_pt1 | contig 11681 bp, 8 predicted proteins | sample CB6_AW_1057_MG_FD_203505 | JGI IMG/M metagenome (GOLD analysis project Ga0310123, IMG submission 203505) | Marine microbial communities from Western Arctic Ocean, Canada - CB6_AW_1057 | ecosystem: Environmental > Aquatic > Marine > Oceanic | place: Canada: Western Arctic Ocean | collected... | reverse complement strand
GCCGACGAGCAATAGACGATCCCCTACCTGGTCATACGCTTGCCGCACCGTCTCCAGTCCCGCCTGGTCGATCGCGGCCGGTTTTTCGACGAAAACGTGTTTTCCAGCACGCAGAGCCGAGACAATCATGGGAGCGTGTTGGTGGTGCCGAGTGGTAATCAACACCGTGTTGACATCGGCCCGGGTGATCAATTCACGGTAATCCGTATAACAACTGCCAATCCCGAATTTCCTTGCGGCATGCACCGCACTCACACCACCGGCGCTGGCGATGCCAACCAAACGGGCACCAGACCGTTTCAATTCCGGCAGCAGTACCCGCTGGGTAAATCCCCCTGCTCCGATAATGGCCGCCGCAACATTCGACTCGGCCGCGACGCTTCGGTGACCCGAAGTCATCGTTACCTGGCGCTTGGCCGCTGGCGTTTCCACCGGATACTGAAGCACAATTCCCAATTGCGATTTGTCCGATGTCAGCAAGTCGTATGCCCTCGCCGCGTTGGCGTGGGCTATACGGCTGGAAATCAGCGGTTCCACGTCGAGCCCATTGGAATCCATCATCCGCGTAACCACCCGAAGATTCCGCCCTTCCGTCCAGCGCACATACGCCGAAGGGTAATCGTGTCCATGTTGTTCGTAGTTCGCGTCATACCGCCCCGGCCCATAGGAACAAGACACCTGGAATGATAGTTCCTTTTCGTAAAAGTCGCTGCGCTGCAAATCGAGATTGATGACTCCCACCAGAACGATACGCCCACGTTTGCGCGACATGAGGGCCGACTGGTGGACGATGGAGTCGTTTTGTGCCGACGCTGTAATCAACACGCCGTCAACGCCACCGACATCACTGAATTGCGTGGCGAGCGCTACCGGATCGCTGGCCGAGGCGTCGATAGGAAACGCGCCAAACCGTTCAGCCAGATCCAGACGTTGCCGGTTGAGATCGATCCCACACACGCGAACTCCAGATGCGACGAGCATCTGTACGGCGAGTAAGCCCACCAATCCAAGGCCATACACGGCAACGCACTCGCCGATCGTAGGTTGCAGCAGACGAATACCCTGCAGCCCGATTGACGCCAGCAACGTAAAGGCTGCATGATCGTCGGCGACCGATTCGGGAATCGGAACGCACAGATTCTTCGCCACGTGAACAATTTCCGCGTGGCATCCGTTGCTCGCCACACGTTGGCCCACTTCCAGGCCTTCGACGCCGGCACCAACCTCAAGCACCTTGCCGGCGTTGCAGTAACCCAGCGGAAGAGGTTGGTCCAGGCGTGCAAAGACTGCTTCCAGCGTGGGCAGTAGGCCATCGGACTTAATCTTGTCCAGCACCTGCTTAATACGCTCGGGCTGCTGACGAGCCTTCTGAATCAGATTCGCTTTGCTGAACTCCACAAGACTCCGTTCGGTTCCGGCCGAAATCAGGCTGGCGTTTGTCCCCACCAGAACGTGGCCTGGGGCGACTTGAGGACATGGAACGTCAACCAGTTCCAGGTCACCGGTGCGCAGATTTTGCAAGACTTGTTTCACGGAGTCTGTGGTTTATAGTTTGTGGGCCTTCTGTCTTTGCTCTTCGCCCTTTGGGGGTACTCGCCAAAGACTACTGGCGTGGCGATATGTTACTTTACATTCGTGAGCGGGCTCAGCGATACAATCCGCGCGTGTCCACAACTACCTTCTCCTGCAGGATTCTTCGGGGAATGTCACGGAACTGCCGGTGATTGGTGAGCAACAGGATGAGCGGGCATTGGTCGAGAACGTCGGAAAGCGGATAAAGTTTCAATGCGTCGAATTGCTCCGCTCGAACGTAGGGGTCGCAGATCATGATCTCCCCGATGTCCTCACTCACGAGGCCGCGCACAATATCGACCGCGGGGCTTTCGCGAATGTCGTCCACGTCGGCCTTGTAGGCCAACCCCAAGCAGCCCACTCTCGGTTTTTCAAACTGTTTCGCCAGCTGCACCACGTGGCGAATAATAAATTGAGGTTTGCTCAGATTCACTTCGCGTGCTGTGCGGATCAACTTGGTCCGCTCCGGCTCGGCATGTACCAGAAACCAAGGGTCGACACTGATGCAATGGCCCCCGACCCCAGGACCCGGCGACAGAATTTGAACGCGAGGGTGGCGATTGGCCAGTTCGATCACGTCCCATGGATCGATGCCCAAATCATCGGAGACCATGGAAAGCTCGTTGGCAAAGGCGATATTCACGTCGCGATAGGAGTTTTCCGCCAACTTGGTTACTTCGGCAACGAGGGCGTTGGTTGCGAAGACTTCACCACTGACATACGCTTCGTAAAAATGCTTGGCACGCTGCGAGCAAGCCGCCGTCATTCCGCCCACAACACGGTCATTCTGGACAACTTCCAGCAAAATGCGGCCAGGTAGCACCCGTTCCGGACAATGAGCCACGAACACGTCTTCACCAATTTTCAGATTTTCCGGTATGGCCGTCGCGGCAACGACCTGTTCGGTAGTCCGTGGCGGGCTGGTCGACTCCAGGATAACTAGATTCCCACGTGTGACATGTGGACGAATCGCGGCGCAAGCCTCCCGGACATAATTCAAATCCGGCGAGCGGTCTTCGCGAATGGGTGTCGGTACGCAAATCATGAACACATCCGCCGCTTGAGGTTCGTCCGCGGCCACCAATTGACCACTGTTGACCGCAGAACGAACGAGGATGTCCAGATCCGGCTCCTCGATGTGGATCTCACCGCGGTTGATCGTATTGACGACCTCCGGACGCACATCCACTCCCAATACGCGAAACCCCTTCGTGGCCAGAACGCTCGCTGTGGGCAAACCAATGTATCCCAGCCCCATGACGCAGACAGACGTTTCCGCTGGTACCGGGCGTTCGGAAAAATGATCAGATGGAGACATACCGTGATAAAGAGCCTACTTCCAATGTTGCTGCAACATCAGGTCCACAATACGTGGCGCGGCTTTGCCGTCGCCGTACGGATTGTTGTCAATCTGATGCCGCTCGTATTCGGCCTGGTCGGTTAATAACGCGGATACGCGGTCCACAATCCGGGTGGCCGACGTGCCGACAAGTTCCACTGCGCCCGCCAACATGGCTTCCGGACGCTCGGTCGTTTCCCGCATAACCAATACCGGTTTTTTCAACGAAGGTGCCTCTTCCTGGACGCCGCCGGAATCTGTCAATAGAATCGTCGACCGGTCCATCAGCCAGACGAATTCGGGATACGTTGCCGGTGGAACAAGATATACGTTTTCCAGTTTTTCCAACAGCCCGTACACAGGCTGTTGGACATGGGGATTCAGATGGACGGGATAGAGAAAGATAACTTGTGGGAATTTAGCTGCCAATGAGGCGATCGCCTGGCAGATTGCCTGGAATCCCGCACCAAAATTTTCGCGCCTATGCCCGGTGATAAGTACCATCGAGGCGCCGTCGAGCATCGGATACTTCTCGGCCCAGCCACCAGAATTCCGCCGTTCGCGATCCACGGTCCACAAAAGTGCGTCGATCACGCTGTTGCCCGTCACGTGGATCGTGTTCGTCGGGATACCTTCGTCACGAAGATTCTGTGCTGCGCGCTCCGTCGGTGCACAATGCAACGCCGTCACAAGACTGGCTACGCGGCGATTGAGCTCTTCCGGCCAGGGTGCCTGCAAGTCATACGTCCTCAGTCCCGCTTCCACATGCACAAGGGGAATATGCCGATAAAACGCCGCCAACCCGGCAGCCATTACGCTGGTCGTGTCTCCTTGTGCGACCAGACAATTCGGAGTGAACCGACTGATTGCCCCATCGATTCCCTCGATACAACGCGCGGTCAAGCTCGCCAGCGTCTGATCAGGCCGCATCAGCTGCAGATCCAAGTCCGCCTGGATCCCGAAGTAAGCGGTGACTTGATCGAGCATTTCGCGGTGCTGCCCCGTCAGGCAGACAATCGTTTCCACTTCGTCCGCACGGCGCAGGCACTCATGTACGACCGGCGCCATTTTGATCGCTTCGGGACGCGTACCAAATGTGAACAGTATTCTCACTACAGGATCACTCGCTTGGTGCTGCGACCAGGAACTCCATGCACGAAACTCAGTGCCGAAATGTCATGCAAAACGGATGTATTGGCGCTAATTCTGGACTCCCTCTCGACGGTGTGGCCAGGGCCAACCATGGAGTGACTTCCCATAAAAACTTCTTCTTTCAACACGGCAAATCCGTTGAGCGTCGCATAGGGGGACAGCAGGCAGAACCTTCCGACGTGCGAGTCATGTCCGGCCGACGCGTAGAGACTCAAATGGACAAAGTCCGCCAGATTCGCGCCATTGGACACCGTGACAAACGGATAGAGCACGGCTCCCTCACCGACAACGGCCGACTTCGCCACCACGGCGGTGGGGTGAATCAGGGTCAAAAAACGCGCGCCATGTGGAGTGAGCGCTTCGACGGTCCGCCGGCGCGCGTCGATGTCGCCAATGGCCAGAATAAACCGATCATTCTTGTGGGGCATGTAGCTTTCAGGATCGCCGATGACACTTGCACCCAGTTCAAAGTTGCGCAGCTCCTGCTGGTCTCGAGCGAGGAATCCTTTGAGCCGAATTTCATCCGGCGAAAAGCATTCCCACAACCAAGGGACAATTTCACGGGCGAATCCACCCGCACCAACGATGATTACGTCGAGCATCTGATTTTTCAAACGGACGCGCCTCCGTCGACGGTGATTATTTGCCCAGTCATAAAACTTGCGCTGGGCGACAACAGAAACTCGACCCAAGGTACGACGTCATCGACGCGACCCAGACGCCCTAGTGGTGTACGGCGAATGATTTGAGCCTGTTGTTGCTCCGTCAGACCAGCGGACATCTCCGTTTCCAAATAGCCGGGAGCAATCGTATTGACTCGGATGTTGCGATCTCCCAATTCACGTGCCAATGAGCGAGTCATGCCATTCAATGCGGCTTTCGTCGCCGAATAAACTGTAAGCCCGGCAAATCCGCGCAAAGCGACAATCGACGAGATGTTGATAATCATTCCTCCGCTAGCCAGCAACATACAACGCACGCACTCACGCGCTAAGACCAGCGTCGACTTCAAGTTCACGTCGAGCATCTGGGTGATTTGGTGGTCTGTTTGCAGGGCAAGTATGCCATCCGATGCCACGGCGGCGTTGTTCACCAGGGCATCGATCCTGCCAAAGTTTTGTTGGACCACCGAAACATAGTGGCGGACAGCTGTCAGGTCCTGCGCGTCAATCGTGTCGAAGTAAAACCGCGGCGCCAGCGCAGCATTAGTTTCCCAAGCGACAATGCTCTCTGTTTTCGAACGGCTAAAGGTGGCAACCTGGTGACCCGCTGCCAATAGACGACCAACAATGGCCGCTCCCAGCCCGCGGCTTCCTCCGGATACAAGTATCGACAGGCAAGGTTTGTCGGTCACTCGCGGCCCCCTAAGGCATCCTGATAAAGCGCGACAAGGTCAGCGAACGTAGTGATGCGCGGAGTGTTTTCGCGAAAGGGATCGACTCCGAACTCCTGTTCCAAGCTGACAACCACCTGGGCCAAATCGAGCGAAGTAAGGCCGATGGTCTGAGTAAGGTCGTCGTCGTCCTGGAATATACAAGGCGGTCGATTGGATTCGGTCAATATTCGATTGGTCACTGCTTCTATTCGGCGGCGAACAAGAGTGGTCTCTGCCATCAGCAATAGGCTCTCAATCTAGCGAATCAGGGTAGTTGCTTGATAATCCTGGCGGGGCATCCCACTGCGACTACTTTATCAGGCAAGTCGCGTATCACAACAGCACCGGCACCGACGGTCGACCATTGCCCGACCTTCAACTTTTCAATGACCACTGCGTTGGCGCCCACAAAACTTCCCGTGCCAACCGAGACACTTCCACACAAGTTGGCGCCGGGAGCAATCTGGGCGAAATCCTCCACAATGCAGTTGTGATCCACGGTCGCTGACGTGTTGACCACCGCGTGGGCGCCGATACGTGACTCGGGCTGGACGACGGCTCCGGCGAAGATCACCGAGCCCTCGCCCAAGGGCACTGCTGGATCGACGAAACTGCTCGGGTGAATGACGGTCGCCCAATGAATCTGGAGCCGATCGACGAGTGACTTGCGCACATGCGGATCACCGATCCCAATCACCGCCTGACCCTCGAAGTCGGATAGTTTTTCGACAGGTCCGCGAATGGGCACGCCTAGCAGCCGCTTATCCCACAATGTCGGGTCGTCGTCGAATACGGCAGCCACAGGTTCGTGGGCAGCCCGCAGCGTACTCACCACCACACGTGCATGGCCACCCGCTCCAACCACCACAATACCGCAATGCCCTTTGAGGAAATCCAATTCCATAGCCTGATTCGACCACTTTCCCCATAAATATACGCGTAACCGCCGCGGCGACATTACGTCCCGATACCTCTGAACGGAGATTCCGAACTGATTCAGGTACCGGTCAGGGTCAACATTGTCGCACAGATCGACTTGGGGAGCAACCTGTTTGGAAATGTGCCGGTCTCAGCTGTGGTTCAACGTGACGCTGTTCGTTGACGATAGCATGGAAATAAATTGACTTGTCTTGGTCACGAGGCAGGGACTTAACGGACGTCCACACCTTTCTGAATCGTTGTTTGGCCTAAACAGATTCGCTTCGCGGAACGCTCCGGCAGCGCTAATCGCAAACGACAGGACCGGTCCTGCAATTCGACGATCCAATTCTCTGTCTTCGACGCTCTTGGCTCGGGCCGCTGGCTTCTCATCACGGCAGTCACTTGCGGACCTATCGCGGTAACGATTCGCTGTGTTCCATCGATACCAACCGCTGCCTCCAGAGTTGGAATAGGTTCGTACTTGCCGTAATAGGACGAGGCCAGCCCTTGGATTTGATCTTTCGTGTCCCTGCCCCGGATGACGGAGAGGTCACACTCGACCTGGGGAAAGACGGATAGGCAAACATTTATCTCACCCGCATGTGTTCGCAGCACGACACGCTGCCGTGGTGCATCCAGCGTAAAAGGCACGTCCGCCATATGCCAGCGCAGCACCGCTTGCCGCTTCTGTGTCCCCAACAAGTCGTCCACGATGACCCAGCTATCCCCCGTTAATCCAATCACACTTCGCCGATGTAATAAGTGCCACGGGGACCGGTCGTAATCGTAATGCTCCGCTTCCAGGAAAAACATGGCCTGGGTATCCTCACGGTCGCTTCCCGGTTGCAAAACGTAACGTCGCATGACGCCTCGTGGCCAAGGGAACCAAAGGAACCGCGAGGCTAGTTCCACCGGGTCTTGGCCATCGATCTCCACAGTATTGTGTGATCGAATAGATTTGAAATAGTATTCCAAATCAGCACGATCAGGAATGTAATACTGAAACGTCCCGCAATCTCGGAAAACGTTGATGCCGCGCCACCAAAGGTCCAGCTGCAGCTGATCGTAATGTCCGGGCCGATCCCGATACGTGTGGCAACGCAACATGCACCAACTGTGAGCCTGCCGCAGCGTGTAGTAGCCACCGTCTTCGAATGCTCGGCTTGCCGGCTGTTTGAGTGGTTTGCTCTCGTTGGCCACTGCTTCATCCCCAAACAACCAGATCAAATCTTCATCCCAAGGCCCATTGGAAAGTCGTCGTTGGTGGTGTACAGCATAGTGCGCTGTTTGGACGATGGGACGGAAATCCAAAAAATCACATTCGCTGAAGGGCAGCAGATACGCGCCATCATTGTTGCCGTACATCGGCGCCTGTCCGGTGGCGATATCCAGCATCTCGAACATGAAATCTGCACAGCGCCCCAAACTGTCATACGTAGGTTGACCCAGTGGCTTGCCCGCCAATTCGGCCAGACGCAAACCGAGGACAGCGCCTTGCATCATGACCCGTTGGTAGTTCATCGAGTGCTGTACGTAACTCCCGTCCTCGTATACCTGACGTCGAATCTCGCTTTCCAGCACGCGGCGACCGCGAAGTTCCCACAAAGGTGCTGCGCGAAACTCGGGAAATAGATGGCTGATGAACATCAGCCCGACCGCTTCGGAAATCGCGTGATTATTCTTCTGGGAAATCGCGTAATTGATGTGGTGGTAGATGCGAAACCCGGTCGCCCAGGCGAGGCGCGCCATTTGCCTGAAACGCTCGACCTCGGTCGTCGGATCATCGGCCACGGCCCAAAAACCGAGCAGTATGGCGATGAGCCGTACTGCGCTCTCCTGACCGCATTTCCAGTGAAACCCCTGGTATGGCGGACAGTTGTCCATCCAAGAGTCCACCCAACGCCAGTAGATGTCGGCAATGTCCGCATACTCACCTGTGGCCGATGCTTTGGCGCAGTCGATAGCCCAGGCGGCCCGGGACGGTTCCCAGAGCGTTCGGGCATCTCCTTGTTCAGGCAGAAAATCGGGCAGGTCAGAGAAATGAGCCGCGGCATCGCTGCGCTGGTGCTCGAATGGATTCTCGTACCAGTCAACAGTAACCGGTGCCGGCGTGCGAAAGAAATAGACGCAACGGTTCTGTCGCAATAATTCAACACGGTCTGCAAGTACCGGTTGGCGCGGCGTTTCGAATTGCTGTATCTTGCTGGGAATCTGTGGAGGTTGTCCAAGAGGAAATAAGAAAGCGATTGCCTGGCGACGCTTGACTTCGGCATATTCTCCTGGAGAGGTAGGAATACCGGGACGCACGATGTCGCCGACGTCAATCTGATCCCACGATCGTGAGCGAAAAACGCGACGTGTCGTACCAATCGACTTTCGTAAGTATACGCCAGCCCTCAGCCAAACAACGTGTGGTCCAAAATACCGCAGAATGTTGTATGCAAGTCGTATTGAGTTCACGTGTCGAGAAGGTTGCGGGTCGCGGGTTGAATCAGTGGATTAGACAGTTGAGCCACAAACTTAATCGCTTCATCCAAAATGTTGAATCAGCACAGCGCGCGGCAGCAATACTCCGTCCTGTCATCCCGGACCCACCTAGTCCTTGGAAAGATCTTGCAGAAGTTCACGTGCCCAATTGTCCCGCTGAAACGCATCAGTTCCCTCTTGCCGTAGAAAAGCAACATTGCTGTAACGAATGTCCTGGTAGTTGGTTACCGCACCGGTGGCGATCGCCTCCAAAACCTGTTCTATGCCCTGATCAACTGTCCAATTGGGAGAATAATTCAGTCTATTGCGAATTTTGCTGAAATCGACACGATAATTCCGAACGTCATCATCGTTGCCGGTAACGGTCAGTTTCGCTTCGAAGACGTGTTGTTGTACCATCTCGCCAATCTGCCCGATCGTGTGGTTTTGTTCGTTCGAACCCACGTTGAAGATCTCAGATCCGACCAGTGTCAGCGGCGCATCCAGAGTCAAAGCAACTGCGGCAGCCGCGTCGTCGACATGGACAAACGGCCGCCACTGGTCTCCGCCAAATACGGTTATTTCTCCTTCGATTTTCGCTTTGGCCGTCAAGAGGTTCACCACCAGATCGAACCGCGTTCGTCCCGAAAAACCGTAGATCGTGGCGAAGCGGACGATGGTCGGGGCAAAACGATCATTGGCCATAGACAATAGTACGCGCTCGGACGCAAGCTTGGTGTTGCCATACAACGACACCGGTTTCACAATAGAATATTCGTCCAGCACATCATCACAAGCACCATAGACGGAACAGGTGCTGGCGAATATAAACCGTGACACACCCGCTGATTTGGCCAACTCGGCAATCATCCGAGTTGCCGACAGGTTCACGTCGATCGTGAGGTTCTCGTCCAGATTACAAGCAGGATCGCCGACGATCGCCCCCAAATGAACGACCGAGTCGACATTTTGCATGGCTTCAACGACGTTCTCTACATGACGAAAGTCCCCCTCAATGATCTCGAAATTGGGATGATCGACGAATTCAGCAATCGGTTCGTTGCCAAACAACAACGCGTCTAACAGACGCACGTGGTAACCGCGATCTAGTAACTTGGGTACCAGTGCCGATCCAATGTAGCCGGCGCCGCCAATGACCAGCACATGGCGATCCGCGCCCTGGCCTCCGGAAACCGCCTCATTCTCTGGACGGACTATTTGCTCCCACATGCGTGTCCACACACGGGCTCCAACTAGCGAAAGGACGCTAAAAACGTAGGCTAGCAACAGAGCGCCGCGCGGGAATTGGTCCAGTGAGTCGGCACGAAAAAAGAACGAAACAAAACCAAAAGTTATATAGCCAAGTGTGACCGCCTGAAACACTACAAGCGCTTTGTAACGGCCTTGATAGTAGCGCCCATAAGTATAAAAGCCAAACATGTAGAAGAACGCCAGGCAAATTGCGGTCAGCGGCCATGCGCTTTGCGTGTAGAAGGTTAAGTAGTGCCAGAACCTCTCGGTCAACTCAGACTTAGTGTCGACACCCTGAAAAGCGACCAGTACAAATAGCCGCAATCCCATGGCAGCAATTAATGCCAGCTGCAGAATTGCGACGTCCGCAAACATGCGGACTGCCATCCCCGGTGTAAAACGAGCGTTCGTTAGACTTTGCACGTGCCTCTTCCTTCACAGCGTGGAAAAACAAAGCGACCGGTTACGACAACGCAACAATTTCAATTGCCGTACACCTATTATGGTCCGTATCTCGAATTCTGCCATGGTTTGGTCAACGGATAACCGCAGTTAGCTTCTCGGTGTGTCATTTGTAGGCGGTAACCGCGTTGAATTTCTCCAAAACATGCTTCGGTACAGTTAGTCCAATGGCCCTACCCATTGGCAGGACAGTACGGGCATCAGCGGTTCCCCAGATTTCATTATAAGACGATTTCGTATTTCTGGGTAAATGTCACCTCGATATTCCGTCCTTTTGGGTGTCAACCACTGTTGATCCAGAACGTGTTACACTCTGTCGAACACGTTCGAGTCGCCCCCTGGGCCTGACAGGAGGGCCTGGATACACCACATACGACTCGCTCTCAACCGCCTACGAACACCCCTTCACTTGCCTTATGTGATCGCAAAACCTGACTGTTGCGTCCGCTCGCCACAGTCCTTGTAGCGGGCAATAGCAAATCTGGTGGGCGTACCATAGGGTGACTTTCATGTCCGCAAAGCCAATGCCAAACCACAAATGTTCGTTAAACCTGCCGATTAGATAACCTGGACCGGTGCGACGCGAGGCGCGAACGCGCCCCAGGAGAATTCGGGACGCGCAGTGGACCCGCGAAGGTTGCGTTTGATCGACATCTGTTCCGATCGAACAACATCGAGCGGGAACCCGCATTAACCGAGACCCAACCGTTGACGCTGGTACTTTCCAGAAGTCACGTCAGCAATCCAGTCATCGTTTCGCAGGTACCAACGGACTGTTCGTTCGAGACCAGTTTCAAAGTCCAACTCCGGTTGCCAGCCCAACTGTTGATCAATCTTTGACGTGTCAATCGCGTACCGGTAATCATGCCCCGGTCGGTCTTTCACGAATTGTATCAAATCGCGGGATGGTTGCTGTCGCAAGTCAGGAAGAAGACGGTCCACGGTCTCGCAAATTCGTTCCACCACTTCCAGATTGGTGCGTTCGCAATTGCCGCCTATATTATACGTTTCCCCCGGGATCCCGCGTCGCAGAACCGTGACGATGGCCCGACAATGGTCCTCCACGTACAACCAGTCGCGTATATTCGTGCCGTCCCCGTAGATCGGAAGTAGCTTTCCCTCCAACGCATTCAGGATCATCAG
>Ga0310123_10003723_pt1 | contig 11681 bp, 9 predicted proteins | sample CB6_AW_1057_MG_FD_203505 | JGI IMG/M metagenome (GOLD analysis project Ga0310123, IMG submission 203505) | Marine microbial communities from Western Arctic Ocean, Canada - CB6_AW_1057 | ecosystem: Environmental > Aquatic > Marine > Oceanic | place: Canada: Western Arctic Ocean | collected... | reverse complement strand
TGATCGGCTGAGTCCGCGAGATCTCCGCGACTCGAGAATCCCCTCGGGGGGAACACCCGGTTACGGAACCGTCACGGTTCGCTACGGCTGGCAGATGTCGAGCAGCCAATCGGTGGTGCTGGGTGTGGAGAACCTCTTCGACCGGCCCTACCGGGTCCACGGATCGGGCGTCGACGGTGCGGGGATCTCTGCGACGCTGGGTTACGAATTGCGTCGCTAGGGGGCCAGCGATTCAAATTGTGCCACCCGCTGTGCGACCACATCGAGGCTGCGATTCCAGAAGTCCGGTTGAGTCAGGTCGTGGCCGAAGGAATCGGCCACCGCGTCCTCGGTGCAACGGTCGCCGGTGGCCAACAGGAAGCGGCGATACTGGTCGGGGAATTCCCCTTCCCCACTCTCACGGGCCAGGGCAAACAGCCCCAGCGACAGCAGGTAGCCGAAGGTGTAAGGGAAGTTGTAGAAGGGCAATGAGCTGATGTAGAAGTGCAGCTTCGAGATCCAGAAGGTGTCGTTCCAGCCGTCGTCGCCCAGGGCGCCCAGGTAGGCCTGCTGTTGCGATTCGACCATCAGTTCCGAAAAGCGTTCGGCCGAGAGTTCTCCGGCGGTGCGTTCGAGATGGAAACGGTCCTCGAACAGGAAGCGGGCGTGGATGTTCATCAGGAAACCGACCGAGTCCGAGAGCATGGTATCGAGGATGGCGAGTTGTTCATTGCGATCGGAGGAGGCTTCGAGACGTTCTTCTCCGAGTACCGCTTCGGCGAAGGTCGAGGCGGTTTCGGCGAGGTTCATCGGGTAGTCCTGCAGGAACAGCGGTTGCTCGCGGAGCACGTGCGAGTGGTAGGCGTGTCCGATTTCGTGAGCCAGGGTCGACATGCTGTCGAGTGTGCCGACATAGGTCATGAAGATGCGTGATTGCTGGCGTACCGGGAACCCGGTGCAGAAGCCGCCCTGCCGCTTGCCGTCGCGATTCTCGGCCTCGATCCATTTGTCGACGATCGTCGTGCGGGCAAACTCGCCGAAGTCGGGCGAGAAGCGGCCGAAGGCGTCGATGATCAGGCTGCAGCCGGTGTCGTAGTCGATTTCGGCGGCGTCCGGCGATGTGGTGGGGAGGGGGGCCTGGAGGTCGTACCAGCAGAGGTGGTCGAGTCCGAGCAGTCGGGCCTTGGCCGAGAGGAATCCGAGCAGGGTGTCCTTGCGGTCGTCGACGGCCGCCCACATCGCCGAGAGCGTTTCTCGCTTCATCCGGTTGAAATGCAGTGGGGCCGAGAGGTGGTCCTCGAGGCCCAGGCGACGGTACTTGGTCAGGCGGGTGCCGGCGATGTGGTTGAGTGCATCGGCACAGGTGTCTCCTGCGGTCCGCCAGGCCTTCTGCGAGGAAAAGTAGTTGTTCTGGCGGACCGAACGGTCGGCGGAGTCGAATTGCACCTGCCCGGGAGATCTCTCGACCAGCTCTCCCTGCTCCATGACGGTGATCCTCAGGGCCCCGGAGACGCGGTCGTAGAGCCGGCCCCAGGCGTGCAGGCCGTCGACGTCCAATTCGGCTGCCAGCAGTTCCTGGTCACGGGGGAGCCTGAGCGAGGCGAGGGTCCGCTGATCTGTGAGCCAGTAGGCGATGCGGTCCAGGGATCGGCTGGCGGCGAGGCATTCGGTGAGCTGTTCGGGTGAGGCGGCCTGGAGTCCCAGTTGGACGGCCAGGGCCAGGCGGGCTCTGAGCGGACCCAGGGCAGACATCTCGGCTTCGAGCTGGTGCAGGCGGCGGTTGTTGGCGTCGGCGGCAGCGTGGCAGCCGATGAAGGCGTCCAATTCGGTCCCGCGGCTGGCAATGTCCTCGAGCGAGTCAAGAAACTGTTCCCAGCAGGCGAGGACCTCGATGTCGGGATCCCCGAGCGGGGGCAGGCTGTCGGCCTGCTTGGCGAGGTCCAACAGGTCGTCCCGATACGAACCCAGCAACTCACCAAACGCCTCGCTGTCGGGGTTGGGGGCGAGGCTGTCGAGGTCCCAGATTTGGGAGTATGTGGCTGACGAGTTCATCGTGGCTTCCGGTTGTGTCGATCATCGGGTTGAGAGAAGGCCTGAGATGTTCTAATCCTCAAGCCCCGGATGCGCCAAGCGACCTCCGAGGGTCACGTGAGGGGATCTACTTGACAGCCGATTCGGCAGACCGCATGATTCAAAAAACAGGGCCACTGTGGCCAGTCTCGAGCGTGAAGAACGGGGGGCAACGCATGGCGGCAAGTCATCGCCGACTTGATCTGGAGGATGTCGGTGACGTCACGGTGGCGCGCTTCATCGACAAGAAGATTCTCGACGAAAGCAACATCCAGGTGATTGGCAACCAGATGTTCGCGCTGGTCGAGGATGATGGGCGCCGGAAGGTGCTGCTGGACTTCAGCAACGTCGAATACCTGTCGAGCGCGGCACTGGGCAAGTTGATCGTGATGGACAAGAAGCTCAAGGCCGCACAGGGACAATTGTCGATGTGTGCCGTACGGGCCGAAATCCTCGAGGTCTTCAAAATCACCAAGCTCGACAAGCTGTTCACGATCCACGAGTCGCGTGAACAGGCCTTGGAGGGCTTCTGATCCGGTCCGAAGGTGGGGTGTGACCCACCGTGAGACCTCAATGCCGCTCGGCGCGGGTTCAATCCCCCAGGCACTTGCCCGGGACGAGTCCGAGCCGTTTTCACATCCCCACCGCTTCGCCCGGCTGTCCCGAGATGACATCTACCGCGGACGACTTTTCGGTCAGCATTGCCAGTGACACGTCACTGGGTCGCCAGATCCAGGAGCGGATCATCGGACTGCTCGAGGGCCGCTCGTACTCGGATCATGATCTCTTTGGAGTGCGGCTGGCTCTGGAAGAGGCCCTGGTCAATGCGATCAAGCATGGCAACGGAATGGACCCCGGCAAGCAGGTTCACATCGACTGCAGCTTCACTGACGACCGAGTGACCATCGTCATCGAAGATGAAGGCACCGGTTTTGATGTCACGGAGGTCCCGGATCCCACCACCGACGAAAACCTCGACAAGCCCGGCGGACGAGGCATCATGCTGATGAGGTCGTTCATGAACCACATCGAGTACAACGACGCGGGCAACCGCCTGGTGCTCGAAAAGGTCCGAAACGCCGGCGACGCCTGAGGCCAGGCGGGCCGGGCCGCTCGAGGCAGCCTCTAGGCCGACTTGGCCGTGAACTGCACGATCTGCAGCTTGCGATCTGTCTGGGCCACCGCCGCCTGGCGACCGTCGGGCGAGAGATCCACGGCGCGGCCGCCGCCGCTGAGCTTGAAGGTGTGGAAGGGCTTGTCGCCGTCGAGTTTCCAGAACCAGAGGGATCCCGAGGGGGAACCGGAACCGACCAGGAAGCCCTCGGGATGGAACCGGATGCCCCAGGCCATGCCCCCCGAGTCGATCTTCAGCTTCTTCTTGAACTCGCCCTTCTCCCAGTCCATCAACAGCACCATCGGCTTGTGGGTGCCGGCAAACGCGTTGGTGACTTCGGTCAGTCCGGCCACGGCCAGGTACTTGCCGTCGGGACTGAATCGCATGTCGCGGGCACCACCCATGTCCGCTCGGAACTTCTGGTCGAAACCCCACATGAACTTTGCTTCCCACTGCCGGGTGGACTTGCCCGAGGCAATGTCCCACTCCTTGATCACCCCCATCAGGTCAAACGACGCCAGACGCTTGCCGTCGGGATGGAAGACCACGGCGTAGGGATACCGCTGGTGGCCCTTGAAGACGTGCACCAGTTCCCAGGTCCGCGTGTCCCAGAGCTTCAGCAGGTTGTCGTTGCCACACGAGGCCAACAGCGATCCGTCGGGACTGGTTCGCACCCAGCGGACCCAACCCTCGTGAGCGACCAGCATCCGCTCGGGGGTCGGTTCGGGGTCGGCCAGAGGCCAGATGCCGATGCGGTCGTCGTAACCACCGGAATACAGCCAGCGGCCATCGGGAGAAAAATCAAACGAGCGGACCCAGCTGTTGTGCCCGTGCAGGATGGTGCGAGCCGACTGGGGGCCGGCCAGCGGCCAGCGGTAGATCTCGAAGTTCTCGGCCGCTGCCACCACAAAACGCCCCGTCGGGTCAATCCGACAGGTGGTCAACGGTACGTCGTCGATGCTGAACGTGCGGACGACGTGCGTCTTGGTCACGTTGATGCCCGGCGGCAGATCGCGGGGCCGAGGCGGGACCGGAGGGTCCTGCGGTGGCTGCGGTGGCTGCGGTGGCTGGGTGGGCAGCAGGCTCATGCGAGCAGTTCCTGGATGGGCTGACGTGCGGGGTCGCCGATCGGCACGGTGCGTCCATCGAGCGTGTGGTAGGCGGTGCTGTCGATGCCCAGGGCCTGCAGGTAGGTGTGGAACAGGTGCCCCCCGTCGACCTCGCGCTCCGAGACTTCGGTGCCCTGCTTGTTGGTCGCTCCGATGATCGCACCCGGCGTGATGCCCTGTCCGCCCAGGGCGATCGACCAGGCGGTGCCCCAGTGATCTCGACCGTAGCGGACATTGATCTTGGGCGTGCGGCCGAATTCCGAGTAGATCATCACCAGGGTGCTTTCGAGCATCCCCGAGTCGTGCAGGTCATCGAGCAGCATGCAGAAGGTCTTGTCGAATTCGCCGAGTTGTTCGAGGTGGAAGTTGAAGTTCTCGGCGTGAGTGTCGTAGCCGTGGTGGGTCACCTTGACGACGGTGCCGCCGTTTTCGAGCAAGGTCCGCGCCAGCAGGCAATTGCGACCAAAGGGATGGCGGCCGTAGCGATCGAGATCCTTGCCGGCGGGTTCGCCCTCGAAGAGGTCCCTGCGGGCCATCAGCTTCTCGGCCATCTCGAACGAAGCGTTGTACGAATCGGTGAACGACTGCTGGCCGCCTCGCCCTGAAAAGCGAGTGTTCAGTCGAGTCAGCAGCGTGCGACTCCTTCGGGCGGCGTCGGCAGTGACGGTCTTGGGCCGGATGAGATTCGCGGGGACCTGGGGTCCCGCGAGCTTCAACTGGCCGTAGCGCGCGTCGAGGAACGCGTTGGTCAAGTCGGTCAGGCCGCGAGTGGTGACGTGCAGGTAGCCGGGAAGTGGCGAGTTCTCGGGCATCAGGTACTTGGCCGCCACCGAACCGACGTAGGGGAACTGGCCCGAGCGACGGCCCATTTCCATGAACAGGCGACCGTCGTGGTGGCTGTTGGTCTTCAGATTGATGCCGCGGACGATCGACATCAGGTGCATTCGCTGGGCGGAGTGTGGCAGCAGCTCGCTGATGTGCATCCCGGGCACGGAGGTGGGAATCGCCCGGAATGGCCCGCCGTAGCGGGTACCGGGTTTCGGGTCCCAGCTCTCGAGCTGGCTGACTCCGCCCTGCAGGTAGACCTGCAGAACCCGCTTCTGCTTCTTCCGCAGTTCCGTGGCCACCGCGGGACTCGAGAGACTGGCGACTCCGGCCAGGGCGCCGCTGGCCAGGAAGCCTCGCCGCGAGAGCGCGTGATCGATGCGGTGGCATCCGTGATCGCGTTGCATGAGATCGTTCTCGTGAGTGTCGCGTGTTGGACTGTGGGAAGAGTCGGCCGCTGTGCTGTCAGTGATTGAACCGGAATTCCGCCGAGAGCAACAGGGCCCACGTCAGTTCGGTGATCGCTGCTGAGCGATCAGTGGTGGCTGCGAGATAGCCAATCACCTCGGCCTGTTCGGCTGGGGTGGGAGGTCGATTGAGGATCCCGATATAGAGTTCTTCGGCGATGGCGGGCTGATCGTCCAGCTTCGAGAGCCGTCCGGTGAGATTCGAGGTGGTCGGCTTCAGCCAGTCCCGGATCAGGGTTCCGTTGACCAGAAACAGGGCCTGGGGAGCGGTCGCCGAAAACGACGTCTTCTGACCACCTTCGGCGGCAAATTGCGTGACAAAGGCCTTGATGTGGACTGCCACGACCTCGTCGACGGCTGTCTCGAGGGCCGCTGCCGAGATGGTGCTGGCGACGTTGTTGGAGCCGCCCGGCTTGGTGGCGGGCTGGGTGTCTGGCTTGGTGGCGGGCTTGGTGGCGGGCTTGGCGGCCTTGGCGGCGTCGGCTTCGAGTTTCTTGCGAGCGGCGGAGCGGGTCGAGGCGAGCAGGCCGGTGGCTTCCATCGCTGCCCAGGCGTATTGTTCGGGAGAGAGTGGCTTGAGCAGGCCGACGCCGAAGTGCTTGAGAGCGATCTGGGCGGAGGCGTCCCGGGTGAGGCTGCTGCGCTGGTAGGTGCGGGTGCGAGCCAGTTGGCCCAGGAACCACTTCATGTCGTAGCCGTGATCGTGCAACTGGTCGCCGAGCAGGCCCAGGAGTTCGGGGTGAGAGGGTGGGTTGGCGGCATGGGCCAGGTCGAGGGGTTCGACCAGGCCTCGGCCCATCATGGCGGCCCACAGCCGGTTGGCGATGTTGAGGCGAAAGGCTCGATTCTGCTCGGCGGTGACGGCGATTCCAAGTTGCCTGCGGCGGCTGTAGCGGGGGACTCCGCCAGCAGACTTGCCGGGCTTGGTGACATACTGCTTGTTCGAACCGTCGGGATCGATGATCTCTGCGAGGTCGAGGATCCGTGGCGAGGTCTTGCCCTTGGTGTCGTCGAAGGCCGAAGTGAACGTCACGTCACCCTCGGCCTTCTCGCCAAGAGACTTCTTCTTGGACTTGGGGTCGGTGAACACGTAGCTGCGATCCAGGAACGCCTTCAGCCCGTAGTAGTGCCGCTGCAGGTAGGCGTCGACAACCGGGTGATTGTGACACTGGGCACACTCGAGATCCTTGCCCAAGAAGATTCGGCCGACGTCACGGGTGACGACCGTGAGGTCGAATTCTCGGTCGAGGTAGAAGCGGGCGCGGGGGCGGGTGTTCGAATCGCCGCCTCCCCCTTCGACGAGGATCTCGTGGGCCAACTGGTCCCAGGGCCGATTCTCAACCGCGGCTTGCCTGAGATAGGCCTGCCAGGCGGCCGAGCGGACGTTTTCTGAGGTGCGACGCTCCATCAGGATCCAGTCGAGCAGGTACTGCATCCGACGGGCGTAGGCCGGGCTGGCCAGCAGGCGGTCGATCAGCCGGGCCCGCTTGATGGCCGAGGCGGTCGTGTCGGCCAGGAAGCGACGAGTGGCTGCAGAGGAGGGGATGGTGGCGGTGAGGTCGAGGGTGACACGTCGCAGGAATTCGGCGTCGCTGCACAGAGGCGAGGCGTGCTTGGCAAAGTCCGGCAAGGCGGATTCGATCAGCGTGTCGACCTGGTGCTGCAGAGCGTTACCCGGCACTCCGGCGGCCACGTCTGCCGCTGAGGCGAGCAGCGTGAGAGCCAGCAGGGGGCAGAGCAGGCGGAGGGGGCGGAGAAACACTCGCATGAATTGCAACCGGTGAGTCAATGGCAGGCGGCCGCTGTGGCCGTGTCAGGTGGGACTGTCATTCTACCAGCCGACCGGCAACGCGACAGCGCCTGATGTCGCTGCTCCTCCGCGTTGACAGCGTCTGAAACCGACCGAGAATTGGTGGACTTGCACATCCCACCATGAAATCGGGGCAACGATGCGAAGACGGACCATGAAGCCGGCGGCCGCACTGGCGGCGATTGCCGTGATCACAGGATGGGCTGCGGGGACAGTTCTGGCCCAGGACGGTCTCAAGCTGACCCGTGCCCCCCGGCCCCGGGGAGACGTGCGAATCGTCTACACCTCCGATCACGCCAACATCGGACACTACCTGATGACGAACACCCCGACGGCAGACGAACTGCGGCGGGTGATCGACGTTCATGCGGGAAGCGGGATCGACATTTTCGCCCAGACCGTATTTCAGAAACACGGCGTGGGATGGTTCTGGCCGCAGCACCCCGACCACGAGCACTGGGGCGGGCTGAACGACGCCTTCGACAAGATCGCCGAAGAGGGCGAGCCACCGATCAAGGTGGCCCTCGATCAGTGCCACAGGCGAGGGATGAAATTTCTGGCCACGTTCCGCATGGCCGATCGCCATTCGGGTACGGGCAAGGGCCTGGCCAACCGGCGGGACTTGCAAATCCCGGACGTGCAGGATGGAGGCATGGACTACACGCACCCGGAGGTCCGCGACTGGGTGTTTGCCCTGGCCGATGAGATCCTGCGGCGGTTCGACGTGGACGGGATCGAGTTCGACTATTGCCGTTGGATGCACGTGTTCCCGAGGTCCACGGCTCGAGCGAGTCACCCGCTGATGACACAGCTACTGCGTCGTCTGCGAAAGCGTCTTGATGCCGAGTCGAAGAAGCGGGGTCGCAGGCTGATCCTGGGAACCCGCGTGCCTCAGACCGTCGCCGAGTGCCAGGCGTTGGGCTACGACATTTCCACGTGGATCAAGGAGGGCCTGGTCGACTACATCGCGCCCTCCGACTTCTTCTTCACCAGTTTCAATGCCACGTTCGAGGACTTTGCTGCGCTGACACGGTCCTCGAAGTGCATGCTCTACCCGACCGTGCATCCCAAGACGTGTTGGCAGGACCAGGACCATTTCATGAGCCTCGCGAACTACCGGGCGGCGGTCCGCAACCAGTACGCCGCGGGCGCCGACGGGATTTCGATGTTCAATTACATGTACCACTGGGTGGGTCGGACGCTTGATTACCCGCCCGGTCCGGCCATGTACCCGCTGGCCTTGTCGTGGCTGCGGGAGCTGCGTGATCCGCTGCTGCTGGGCAAACGGCCCCGGCACTATCTCTTCTACCCGCTTTACGCCGGACACTGGGGTGGGATCTCACCGGGGGGAGTTCCCAGTGTGTCGGACCCGACCTTCATCAAGAACGACCGCATCGTTCTCAAGCGAAAGCTCGGCACCAGCGGCGAGTACCGCTTTCGGATTTGCGAGGACCTGGGCCAGCCCGGTCCTGTTGCGGAGATGATTGTCACAATCTCGGGCATCGCGGGAGCCGACAAAGCGGGCCCGCAGCGGCTTCAACGTGACGGCAGTTTCAAGCCACCGGCCAAGGACAAGTTGGCGTTTTACGTCAACGGAACGGTCGTGCCTCCCAGCACAATCAAGGTCTCATGGCCGTCTCGAGGCAGATCGAAGGTCTTTGGGAGGCCGTTTCAGACGTGTTCGATCTTCATGTTTCCCCTGGCGACCCTGCCAACGGTTTTCGGTGACAACGTACTGAAAGCGAAGGTTGTCGCTCTCGACGAGCAGGGCAAAGGGGACATCATCATCGACCAGCTCGAAGTAACGGTGGTGCCCGCATGGAAGAGGGATTCGGATTGAGACCGCCAGCCGAGCTGCCGTGAAACCCCAGCAGAAAACGACGGAGTCGGTTCGGGAATCGCAGGGCTGTTGCGGGAATCGTCGAAACCTCGTAAAACGAGGCCGTTACGACGTTTTCCCCCGATAACTCAATTGGTAGAGCGAGTCCGCCAGAGGCGGATTACCCGCCTGGTTTTCGATTCTGCCGGAGTTCCAGACACAATCTCCGCTAGATCTTCGATCTTGCCGGAGTACTAGACTCAATCCCCGATAGCTCAATTGGTAGAGCGAGCGGCTGTTAACCGCTAGGTTGTAGGTTCAAGTCCTACTCGGGGAGCTTGCCGTTCTGGCACCTTCTCGCAATCCGCCGCATCCCGTTGCAAAACAGGGGTTTGCGTGCTGAGTGCCAATCCGGATTGCCACCCCGTGCGAGGCAAAACGGCGGGTTGCTGCAATGGTCGACATCTATGATGAATCCGATCTACGAGATTCGGAACTTGCATCCGAGAAACGGGGTTTTCGTCGAGAGTTGGACGGGAGCGATCTTGCCCGGCCGGCCCAGAATGGTTACCTTGCGTCGGGACTTATTACTTACTCCCGACGTTGTGTCACTCGATGCCAACGACGAAACGAGACCAGATTCTGCGGATGTTCAAAGAAACCCGGGTCCTCCGACCACGGGACCTTGAGGCCGTTGGTATCTCTCGCACCTACTTGAACAAGCTTCACGCCGAAGGTGTCCTCGATCGCCCGAGTCGGGGGCTCTACGTCCTGCACGACGACGAACCGAGCGAACAACGCTCTCTGGTCGAGGCTTCCCGCCGCGTTCCACGAGGAGTGGTGTGTCTCCTGTCGGCACTACAATTCCATGGCCTGACGACGCAGGCACCATTCGAAGTCTGGCTGGCGATTGACCACAAGGCCCGGCTTCCGCGGTCTGATTACCCGCTTCTCCGAATCGTGCGATTCTCTGGCATCGCGCTGACGACCGGCGTGCAGCAACATGCCATCGAAGGCGTGCCCGTTCGTCTGTATTCGCCAGCCAAAACCGTGGCGGACTGTTTCAAGTACCGCAACAAACTCGGGATCGATGTGGCGATCGAAGCACTGAGGGACTGTCTGCAGCAGCGAAAGGCGACATTCGACGAGCTGTGGGAGGCCGCGAAGGTCTGTCGGATGACCAACGTAATGCGTCCTTATCTGGAAGCCTTGGCGTGACAAACCGGCATCTATGCAACCTGGCAGCCTCCGTGCGTCAGCGATTGCTCAACCTCTCCCGCGAGCGCGGCGAGGACTTTCAGCTGGTACTGACGCGGTACGGACTTGAGCGATTGCTCTACCGGCTCTCGCGGTCACCCTACGCCACTCAGTTCGTCCTCAAGGGAGCCGTGCTCTTTCAACTGTGGACCGGACAGCCACATCGTCCGACCCGTGATCTTGATCTCCTTGGGCACGGCACTCCGTCCACCGATCGTCTTCGGCAGGTCTTTCAGAAGATCTGCACCGCAACGGTCGCCGAGGATGGATTGGCGTTTGAGGTAGACGGTGTTCGGGCCGAGCAGATCAAGGCCGAAGACGAGTACCAGGGTATCCGGCTACGGCTCGATGCTCGTCTCGGGACCGCTCGCATTCCACTGCAAATCGACATCGGCTTCGGGGATGTCATCACGCCGGGGCCTCGAGCGGTGACGTATCCGACGCTGCTCGACTTCCCGGCCCCTCGGTTGCAGGCATATCCACGTGAGACCGTCGTGGCGGAGAAGTTCCAAGCGATGGTCCAGTTGGGTATCGCCAACAGCCGGATGAAGGACTTCTATGACGTCTGGATTCTCGCCCGGCAGTTCGAGTTCGACGGGCGAGAGTTGGCTGCGGCGGTCCAAGCTACATTCCATCGACGCCAGACGGCGTTGCCGTCAAGGACGCCGCTGGCGCTGACACCGGAATTCAGCGGCGATCAGAACAAGGCGACCCAATGGAGTGCCTTCCTCCAAAGGTCACGACTGGCTGACCCGGAACTTAGGCTGAGTGAGGTTGTCGCTTTGCTCGAGGACTTTCTCATGCCGCCGAGTGTGGCATTCCCTGCGAACGAATCGTGGGATGACGTTTGGGATTCCTGCGAGTGGCGAAAACGTGAAACAGGGTAGAGCCAGCCATGCGTGTGAGTCCAGGGGTCGAGTTGGATACCTGTTCATCGCCTCCGAGCCACCGTGTGGGACTTGAGATTCCGCAAGCCTGGGGTATGCCTTGACTTGCAGCATGGGGTCGCGCGCGAGGTTCGTTACCAGTTCGGCACGGGGAACTTGCCACTCTGGCATCCTCTCGCATTTCGCCGCATCCCCATTTGAAACAGGGGCTTGCGTGCTGAGGGCCACGTCGCTTTGCGACCCCGCGCCAGGCAAACGACAGGTTGCTGCAGCGTAAATTGGAAGACTGCCAAGTAGCCGTCATCTCCTCTGCCCCCCCTCCACGCTCGACGACACGGTGCGTG
>Ga0310123_10003722_pt1 | contig 11687 bp, 10 predicted proteins | sample CB6_AW_1057_MG_FD_203505 | JGI IMG/M metagenome (GOLD analysis project Ga0310123, IMG submission 203505) | Marine microbial communities from Western Arctic Ocean, Canada - CB6_AW_1057 | ecosystem: Environmental > Aquatic > Marine > Oceanic | place: Canada: Western Arctic Ocean | collected... | reverse complement strand
GGGTTTCCGTTCGGGTGGGAACTCGCCCAAGGACCCGACGCTGGAACTCGACGGCGCAACTCGGACGTTTGCAGGGTTCACGCCTGATATCTTGACCGATCACGCCATCGACTATATTCGCGGCAAGAAGAACCAGCCTTTTTTGTTGAGCCTCCACTTCCGCGCCCCGCATGCTCCCTGGCTGCCGGTGCGCGACGAGGATCGGGAGCCGTACGAAAATCTTGATCCGGAAATTCCGAACCCGGACTATCCGTATCTCGACGTCGCTGGCGTCAAACGCATGACGCGCCAGTACATGGCGAGTGTATCGAGCGTCGATCGAAACCTCGGACGGTTGCTGGACGTTATTGATGAGCTGGGATTGTCAGAGAATACGGTGGTGATCTTTACCAGCGATCACGGCTACAACCTGGGCCATAACGGCGTGTGGTACAAGGGCAACGCGCAATGGCAACTGACCGAATTGCCGCGGCAACGATGGCCGCACATTCCCCCCCGGCAGCGACCGAACTTGTATGACCAGTCGTTGCGCGTGCCCACAGCGGTGCGATGGCCCAAAGTGATCCAGCCCGGAACGGTTATCGAGCAGACGATCACCAATTTGGACTGGTACCCAACGCTGCTGGCGATGACGGGGGTTGATCTGCCTGAGGGTGTATTGCTGCGGGGCCGCAACTTTCTGCCGCTGTTGGCCGGTGAGCCGATCGAGTGGGACAACGACATGTATTGCGAATACAGCATGAAGCACGGGGCGACCACGCAAATGTGCGCCGTGCGAACGCCACAGTGGAAGCTGATGATCGACTTTCAAAACCCGGGCCGTGAAGAGCTCTATGACCTGGTGGGTGATCCGCAAGAGCGAAGCGATCTAAGTGACTCGAACCATCCCGACGTGCACCGCATCAAAGAACAGTTGCGCAAGCGTATCTTGAACAAGGTCCGTGAGATCAATGCCCAGGACTTGGAAATATTCGAGATGCCATAATCAGGGGTCGCAAACCGATTGATGGGTGCTTTAACTTCAGTCAAGATGCTCGGCGATGCCATCGACATCGTGATACGGTATCCCGCTCTGAAAACTAAGAGGAACCAACATGACTCAATGCAACACGCCAGGGCGTGCTTCTGTCACCGCAGGCAAAGTTATGTTGGTAGTCGTCTCGATGTTTCTCGTTACAGGTTCATTCAACGGCTCCTCGGCTGTGGAGTCGGCGGGGACGAAGAATTCTCGCGACGAAGATCGCGGACGAGTGATTTACAACCTGGATCCGACGGAGTTCTTCGTCGGTACGTTCGGACCCGTTGAAGAGGCAACGATTGACAAGTTTGTCGAAGCTCACGCGGCTGCCGGCATCAGTGACCTCTTCATCAATGTCAACTCCCAACGAACCAACTATCGCAGTGACGTGTGGGACGCGTGGTGGGACGGGTACGACCCGACGCTGGGCACCGATCAGCCGTTCTTTGTGGGAATTGCTCCTGGACGGATCGACGGTCCTCTCGCCAACGATTCGCAAAGGTTTATAGAAATGCGATCGCTCCACAAATCGGGGTGCGACTACCCAAAGCGCATGCTCGAAAGTGCACGGAAAAATAACTTGCAAGCGTGGCTCTCGATGCGCATGAATGACGGCCACAATGAAGATCGGCCGCAGCACCCTGAACACAGCTCGATTTGGAAAGCTCATCCGGAGTGGCGCTTGCCGTACGGATTGGATTACGAGCAACTGGAAGTACGCGAACACCACATGAAATTGATCCTCGAATTGTGTCAGCGCTACGACTTCGACGGGCTCGAGCTCGATTTTCAGCGATTCTGGCTCTACTTTCGCTCTGGACGTGAGCACCACGGTGCGAAGCTCATGATGGAGTTCATGAAACAAGCGCGTGCGGCGACAAGAGCGGCCGCGCAGCGCTGGGGACACCCCGTCCAATTGGCGGTGCGAGTGCCGGGCAATCCCTGGACTGCCCGCCGTCACGGACTGGACGCCGTCGCCTGGGCGCGCGCCGATTTGGTCGATCTGATCGTGGCTGGCTCCTTTTGGTTTTCGACCAACAGCGACATACCGGTCGAAACCTGGAAGGGACTGCTCATTGACACCGACGTTGAAGTCGCCGTGCATCTGGAAGACGGGATCAATTCGGGCGCCAGCGGACGGCGCACCATGACCCACGAGGAAATGCGGGGTATTTTGATCAGCGCGCTGTACCGGGGCGCCGATGCCCTCTATTTCTTTAATTTGTTCACAGGTCCTTATCAGAGATGGCCACGTGAGGACCACGATCGGCTGATCACCGATGCTGGATCCTATGAGGCGCTAAGTGCCGCTCCCCGCCGTCACGTACTGACCCTGACCAACCCCTGGTCGGAAGGCGAGCCCTTTGACGCCTCTCAATTGCCACACAACGGTGAACACGCCGCTTTTCGGCTGCACATTGGCCCACAGCCATCGCCGGACCAAACCACCCAAATCGAAATGGTCGTGGCCTATCATGATCAGCCGCTAGAAGTGAAGCTGAACGGCATCGCCTGCGCTTGGTCGAAAATGGTCGAGCCCGATCACCTCAAGGCCTCCGGGTTGAAAGCACCTGGATTGGGCGAGCGACACGCGTATACCGTGCCGCCGGAGTCACTGAGCGACGGTTACAATCTGATCGAAGTCGACTCCTCGGTGCCTTTCGAGGTCAAATGGGTCGAGATCGCCATTCGGTGAAATCACCTTCATGAAGACTTCAGCGTTTTCCACTTCTTAAATGTTTGTCTAACGTACAACCCTATTGGCAAAAGTACCGTCGTTTATCGCAGCACCGACGGCCGGCCCAGCGGAAAAGCTGCGGGGCCCGCCTGGGTGGTGAAAAACACAGCCCGTCGCGCGGACTCGGGAAAACGTTGGCTATAGGCTTCCGCCCACCGCTCGATAAATGACGGGGCAGCTTCGCTCTGTACGAGCGACCAGACGCTTCCCCCAAAACCTGCTCCGAACGCCGAGGCGGCTGCCGCACCGAGCTCGCGTGCGATCGCCGCCAAAGCCATCGTCTCGGGAATCTGGTTGCCCAGCCACTGTGCTCCGAGGGTTTGCGATCGGTCCACCAGTTCTCCGAAGCCAGTCAGATTGGATTCGTCCAACTGGTCTGGGACGGTAGGAATGATCTCTTCACTTTCAGCCAGAAAATGTTCGAACCTTTGCATTAGCTGGGAAATATCGAATTCAGCGTGCGGCGTGGTCCGTAGCGACTCGCGGATCTGTTCCGGCGCGTCGCTGGCTGACGCAATGGCTGCGGCCATGTGCGGCTCGTCGCGGCCGGTCGCCCGTTGCCACACCTCAGTAACGGCTGCTGCCAAGCGCGATATCCGGTTGAATTTCTCCATGGCGTCGCCCGTCTTTTCTGCGGCGATGCCGCATGATGCGATGGCCAGCACATAATTGGCAGGCATCGTCACGAAGCGTTCATGGCGGACAGGGCAATAGGAGTATTGCGACAACTGGTCCGGTTTCGAGCAGAGGATGGCCGTGTGATCTTCACTGCCGCCGAATGTGCCCACGCCGCGGTCCCCGACAAGTCCGCCAAAACTCTGGCCGTTTTCGACGGTGCCCAGATAGCCGGCGAGATCCTCGCGCTGACGAATGTGTTGCAAGAATTCCGTGTGCGACCAGAGGTGATTGACGTCGGCCAGCAGCAGGAAAGTCATGACAAGCAAGGCGCTGGAACTGCTCATGCCGGCGGCTGGCGGCAGATCACTGGCAAAGGCCATACTGGCCCCCCGCGTCGCTCCTGGAAAATTCATGGCCACGCGACGGGCTGCCGAGATCAGGAAGTTAGACCAATCGCCCGGTTTGGGCGACGCCGCGGGGTGGAGCGCAAACGTGGCTGCCAGCCGCTCCGCCACATCGGCCACGTGAATTTCGGCATCGGTGCGCGCGACCGCGACGCCGCAAAATCCCTTCTCGACCGTCGCCACCAACGTGCGTCCGCCAGGGTAATCCGTGTGCTTGCCGAGCATCTCGAGGCGGCCGGGTACAAAGTAAGCGAAGGCTTCGCTCCGCGGATCGCCATCCGATTGCAGCAATGCGTCGGCTACTTCGGTGAAGCGCTGCGCCTTGCCGGCGACTTCGGTTGCCGAAAGTCCCGCCGCCGAGAGTCGATCGGCGACGAATTCGTGATCACGCAGCTGTTGCAGTTGCAGGGCGCTCACAATTTGGCTTTCTTTCCAGCGAGACGATCGGCAACAGGAGCGATATCCGCCTGGCACGACAGATCGAGCACTGGGGTGCTGGAAGTGACCACGCGGTACCGCTGATCGAGTTCCCGCATGGAATAGCTGACCGCGTCGGCGATTTCGAATTCGCCGCGGGGAGATTTTACGATCGCACCGCAGGCGGCAAAGATCTCGGGGCCGAAACGCCAGCAATTCATACTGACCAGCGAATTATCGGAAAGTTCGCCCACCGCGTCATCCTGAGGCTTCTCAACAATTCGCCGCAGATAGCCGTCCTGGTCCTGCTCCATCAGCGCGAACCGTAGGATGCGCGCTGCGGAAATATTGCCTCCCTCCGTCAAACCACCCGGCTGAAAACCAATGGTTCCCGGACCATCGAGCTCACGCAACTGTCTCAGCGGCTCGACAGGATAATAATTGTCCGAATTAATTAGTAGGAAGTGGTCACTGTCGGCAAATTCGGCGGCCGCCGCCAGGGCGTGGGCCGTGCCCAACGGCGTCTGCTGCACGGCAAACTCAAATTCCAAGCGTCCGCCCGACAATCGTGTATAGCGGTCACGCAAGGCGCTAGGGCCCGGGCCGACGACAAGGCAAACTCGCCGGTAACCCGCGTCAGCTATCGACGTTAATACATAATCCAAGAAAGGTCGATCGATGGGGACGAGAGCTTTGATTCCCGACTCGGCCGTGGCCGCCTGCGCAACGGATACGCGCGCGCTGGCATCGCTACGGCGCATGCGACTGCCTAGCCCGGCGGCCAGGACGACGGCTTTCGTCACCATGGATAGACCTCAGCAAGATCACGTTTCGAATTGCGGCTTGAAAATCCGATCATTATTGTATCGCGCCGCTTAACGACAGGGGAATCGCATCATGCTTCGTTTGTTTGAGGCAACCGTCCCGTTTTACGGGTATCAATGTGGGTGGTACAATGACTTGATACCCGCATGGATTTTGCGGAACAACCTATCTGGCAGACCATCCCAACAAGCACATTCGCGCGGCGATGCAGTACGCTGAGGAAAACGGTTGGACGATGGTCAAGGCTGGCCCAAGGGCACATATTTACTGCCCATTGCGGAATCGTAAGACATTGATTCACTTCGACCGTGAAGCCAAATCGTTGGACGAGGCACTTCACATCGCCATTTTAAACATCCAGGCGGAAGGGTGGCAGGCTCGTGAAATTTCCGTCGAACCCGACTGTGTGTCACCGATGTCAACGGGGTGAATGGCACCGTATGGATGCCACTCATGAATCACCTTCCTCGCGGCGGCCAGGGATCGAGACACGCTCCGGTAGGACGAGGGCCGCGTGGACGCCACGGGATCGTGTCGTAGGAACGGTAGGTGACGTCGAGCCAAGGTGTTTCCACGTGCCGCGAGTCCTCGTGTAGCGAAGTCAACGCGGCTTCCAATACTCCACTGGTCAACAACGTGCGCTCGGTAGGATAAGAGGGCACGCCGCTGAGGAACATTTCCTCAACGTTCAGTGACAAATACGAGAAGTGTGCATGGGGCCCTTCTCCAACTTCCTGGCCATGTCCCTGGGCATGGAACTCCGTGGCGACAATCTGACCGTCGATCCGCGTAGCGTAGGCAAGATCCTCGACGTACTCGTCGAGCATCAGCGCCGCACCTCGAAAGCCGTCACGATACTCAACCAGCATGATGACGGGCTTAGGGCAGTGTTCTTCGATGCGACCAGTCGGTTTGTTGTCCATTGTCGCGCACGCCGCTTCGGCCAAGTCACGTGACCATCGCCCCTCGGCAGCCGCCTGCCACACTGCGTTTCCCTCCAGGCACGTTACCGCAGCGACGCCAGTTTCTCCGCCGCTGCGGCGTTCCACCATGCACTGCAGCACCTCCAACGTATGGAAGCCGTAGATGTCCAACCCGGAGAATCCGATCGCGATGGCTTCCTCGATCTCGGTTTCCAATTCATGCTCCAGCCATGGATTTCGCCAGGTAACCGGCTGCGAAGATCCGGCCATTAGAGGCGCTCCCAGCTCGGCTGCTCGGTCCACCATCCATCGGGCATCGGGCCAGTTGTGGGAGAGATGCTTGTCATTAAAGATGGGCGCCGCTGCACGGCTGGTGGCCATCACTCCGCAAATTTGTTCCATGAAGAATTTGCGCGGAAACAGCTGCTGTCCTTTTTCGTTCCAGGCGTAATCTCCATGTTCACCGATCAGTAACACGCCATCCACGGCCATTTTTTCACCGCCGAGCGTCAGCGCCTTGACGATGCTTGGGTAGATTGGCACCTCATGGTCTTTGGCGATCCCCAGTCCAATGTCTTGTTCTGAGACCTGGTCGATGTACATCGAGACGAGATCGACGCGCGGAGCCACCAACCCGGTATCCGTGGGAAAACCCTTGAGGAACTTGGTGACAATCACATCGGCATGGGAATCCGGAAAGTACTCCGTGATGATGGCGGCGATCTTTTTCTTGTCGGAAGTCAATGTTTCCATTGTCAGATACTGCGTTCTCAGTTTGACCTATGTTCGCGAGCGACACTAATGATACCGAAACCAGAACTGAGAATCGAGGACGTTGATCTTCTCTGCCGCACGAGAATCGCGTGGCAAGTTGATTTAGCCAAAACAGTCGCAGATTTTGGAATGCGGTGAGGAATCACCGCTTTGCAATACGGTTACGAACCGCCAATACGCGTTGCGGCCGCGCCAAACGGGTTTGAGCTAGGTCCGCGCCAATAGGCGTCGCGAGTCGCGCTCTGGCTGTTGAAGTCTGGCAATTCGACCATTCCTGATCTGGCGCAACGTTTGTTCCGCCGGAGACTTCGCCCTAAAGCGGTGAGGCCTCACCGCACTTCAAAGTTTCGTCGCCGCCAAAACGTGAGTTGATGGACCCACGTGGGTAAGCCAGCTCACTAGGACAACGGCGACTGCCTAACTCGGATCAAGAAGACAAGAGGGTTCACGACGTACGTTGTCGCGCGGCGCGAGATGGCTGTTAAAGTCTGGCAATCCGACCTTTCTTGGTTCGGCGCAACGCTTGTTCCGCTGGAAAATTCGCGAAAAAGCGGTGAGGCCTCACCGCAATCCAAAGTGCGTCGGTCGCCCCCACCGACGTGCGCAACGGCAACCGACTGGACGAGTGCCAATATCCTTCCTTTGATGACAAGTCCTTAGAAACCAAAAATCTCGGGTTTTTGGCTAGTCAACCAACCTTGAATACCGAGAATGCCGAACCCCCCAGCGGAGGGGCGTGTCACGGGGTCGTTATTCGAGACACGGTGCGGCAATGATAAGCAGCAAGCCGGCAATAGAGAGTCGCGGCCGCAGAATAGAAAACTTCAAACGTGCCCTCCTTCTCAGAAGATCCAGGCCAAAGATTAGGTCCAGCTCTCGATATGCTCCATGCTAGTTTCGAATACCGTCCTTATTTGAAACAATTCGACAGCAGGCACGTCCGAAAGCGCCGCTGCCCAACGACCGCGGGGTTTTCAAACTTCCTATCATTCATCTTGGAGCAGCAGGTGCACAGGTAATTGTCACTAGCCGCGACCAAGAGCGAGCCAGCGCCGCTGTTGCAGCGTTACCAGGCAGCTTCAAGCCACAACTTGCGCGTCAGGCTTGAGAATCCGGTCTAAGGCAGTTCGACGACTTGACCCTCCGACCGGTCGCCGATAACGGCGAAGACTTGGTGATCAACGGTAAAACTGATGTAGCGCACCGATCCGTCACCCATGCATCCGTTCATGCCACCAATGTGTGCCGAACCGAAACAGTACCCCAGGGGTATTTCTTGAAGGCCATGGGCCCCCGGGGGGCAATGACGGCGCGTTGCGGCACTCCGAGTGTCACATGAACGGGAGTCGTGTCGGAATCCGCTTGCAACGGAAATGCGGTCGAACGAATGATGTCCGGGTCCCAACCGTCCGTCCAGCCCCGGTCGTCATGCCATTCACCGCCCGCGTACCCGTCGCCGCTACCAAACACCGGACCACTCTCGATCGTGACGCCCAACCGTTTTTCACGAAGCATCAACGTCTTGCTTAAACCGTCGACGATGTCGCTGACTTTCGCCGCGCGGGTCACTCCAGCGACAAATGCCGAGCCATTCCAAGAACTGCGGACGATGATGCCCCGCCAGACGGTGTTCGGCAGTGTGCGGTCGCGGCCAAAGTTCCATGTTTGCCAGAATGAGTTCGCCAATTGAGGATACGCGATTTTCTCACTGCCGTAATTGGGGTCACTTGACAAGTAACCCGGTGTGGCGCTGGCGTAGTCGTTTAAATACCTGAGCGGGGTACTCGGCGCTCTCGTCGGCGCTCGTCGTGACGGGCAAAAATACGTAACGACCGGTTTGCTCGCAATATCATATATATTTTGGGTTGGTAGGTCGTGCAGATCGCTTTGCTCCAGGTACGGGAGAATTTGATACATCCAACCTACCTTTTGCTTCTCCGGGCCAACGCGCGGATCATAAGGAGCCCATCCCCCGTAACCTCCGGTCGGAAACCGTTGGTGGGTACTGACCAGGTTGTGCACGGCCAACCCCATCTGTTTGACATTGTTGGCACATTGCGCCCGTCCGGAGCAGGCGCTCACGGAAGCGGACGCCACCACCATCTGCCAATGGCTGATCGATACTGAGCTGGCATTCACGGGGGCCTCGGTCGAATCCAAACGGTTGGCGCAAGCCGCGAAAGATAAGCAGCCAGGTCGGCTGGCCCGGTTCAACCCGCTATATATGAAAGTGCCGGTATGCTTTCCGGATCGATTCTTCGGAAAAATGCTTCCCTGGATGGGATGGTTGTTTAGCAAACCCATGGTCGCCATCACGTTGTTGTTAATGGTGCTCGGCGGCTACCAGGTCCTGGCCAACTGGACACAGTTCGTGATCGCGTCGAGAGGCATTTTTGCGCCGGGCCAGTGGATGTGGCTCGGCCTTTGCTGGTTGCTGTTCAAAATCGTCCACGAATGTTCCCACGGCACGGTCTGCAAGAAATTCGGCGGTTCAGTCCATGAAGCCGGCCTGGTCTTCATCCTCTTTGCGCCGTTGGCCTACGTTGACGTCACGTCTTCGTGGCGATTCAAGTCCAAGTGGCACCGTATGTTTGTGGCGGCGGCAGGGATGTATATCGAGTTGTTAATTGCGTCGGTCGCCGCGTTGATCTGGGCGGGAACCGAACCTGGCGTCGTGAATCATCTTTGTTTTCACCTGATTCTCATGGCCAGCGTGACGACACTCCTGTTTAACACGAATCCGTTGATGCGTTTTGACGGCTATTATCTGCTCTCCGATGGGGTGGACATTCCAAATCTGTATACCGATGGCCAGTTATTTCTCCGCTATCTGGGCCGCAAGTACGTGCTCGGCTTGCCAGCGGAGGTGTCGACCGGTTCCTGGTCACGCGACACGTTCATACGCCTGTACGGGATTGCGGCGTTCGTCTGGCGCAGCTTCATTACTTTCTTCTTGATCCTGGCGGCGGCGGCGATGTTCGAGGGAGCAGGGTTGGTGATTGCCCTGTTTGCTGCGGCCATTTGGTTGGCCGTGCCCGCCTGGAAGTTTGCCGCCAATTTGATGCAGGGGAGCGCTTGCGGAAAACCAAGTCTCTGGCGGCTTGCCGGCGTCGTGCTCCCAGCGGTGCTGGTAATATTCTATTTTCTCACCCACACGCCCTGGCCCGGAGTCAAACGAACTCCAGCGGTGGTCGAGTACTCGCCATTGGCGGTCGTGCGGGCTGGCAGCCCCGGATTCGTTGCTGAAATACATGTCCGCAGCGGCCAGCAAGTGGAAGCAGGTCAATTGTTAGCCGCGCTGGTAAACCTCGAGCTGCAATCGGAGTTCCGGGATGTCGAACTGGCCATTAAGCAATCCCAAATGAAGAGCCGAGCTCTAAAACAGCGCGAGGAACTGGCCGCCTACCAGGCGGAACAAAAGCAACTTGAATCGCTGCTGAAGAAGCGGGAGGAAAAACGGGACGAGGTCGCTCAATTGACCGTGCGTGGCCCCATCAGTGGAACGGTCATCGTTCGCGATCCGGATGCCCTGTTCGGCACCTACGCCACGACGGGCGCGGAGATCGTATCGATCGGTGACGAGCGGCGGAAGGAACTGCGGATGTCGATTGGTCAGGAGGACCTCGATGCCTTTGTTGCCTATCAGGGAAAATAAATTAGCGCACGCCTGCCGGGCGGTGTTCGGCTGGTCAGCTCCCTGACGCGAATTCCACCGCAAGCCAGCTTGCAACCGCCGCACGTCTCCCTTTGTGCGCCGTATGGAGGTCCCTTGGAAGTGCGCACCAAAGAGATGACCCCCCAGGACAAGTTCGAGCTGCTCACGCCCGGTTTTACCGGCATCGTGAAGCTTACCGCGGACGTGAGTGCCCGGCTGCGTGTTGGACAACGGGGCGTTGTCTGGTTGGAGCGCGGCGAGGAGACCATTGCCGGCCATCTGCTGAAGACATTGCGTTCGAGTATTCCAGACAGCTTTACGCGGCAGTATAATTTGGCGCCATGACATCAGGCGCAGCTGAAATCGTAAGATTGTGGCGCCTACACTCTTACGGTCAAACAACTGTCTTACTTAGCTTCGACACGCGTTTGCCGATGAATTGATAAGGTTTTGGAATTGGAACACGTGCGGCCAAACTCTTACGAGTTCAGCTACCATACAGGTCGTCTTCTTCTCCAGGGCGCGACACGATCTCCCCACCGCTTTCGAAATAAGTGCAGGCGTCATCAGCGGCAAGTTGTTCGGCTTCTGTGTTGCCGCACAAGAAGCGATTGCACCTCAGCACTTCCACGGTCATTTTCAGTCGTCGTCCCTGGGGACCGGTCAGGTCCAAGTCGACATATTTCATATCCAATGGCCGGGAGTGGACCAGTCCAATTCTCTGGCTGGAAATATCTCGCGTCAGGACTGGAAACGGTGCGCCAACAGGCCGAAACTGCTCGTCCAAAGGGGTCGCCATTGCAACGACTTTAAGAGGATAACGCTTCGCGCGCCGCCGTTCCGACTGCTCACGCGTATCGATGGTGTTCCCGACCAGATTCTCGAAGAACGACGCACGCTCGGCTTCTGATCGGCTGGATGGCCAAGAGCTTGCCCTCTCTTGCGAAACGTCGTCGATTGTTACCGGGGTTGGCCGCCTGCCCTTCACGGCCACCCCGGAAGGTAGCGGCAGACTGCGATTCTCTTTCAATTTCATCGGCCGCCTGCCGGCGCGGCCGCCCAACAAATCGAGCGGAAAGTCAAAGTTGACAGCTTCTGACCTACCCTCAGACCATGCGGACCACACCTTCGACAGCCGGGGGAAAGCGTTCAACGCCGGGTCTGAAGAGATTGGGGTGTAACCGGCGATCCGCCGGTTATGCAGCTATTGTCAATGGCGTGTAGTTGGTGAGCATGTTGGCATTGGAATGATTCTTGTTCGTTTCCTTGGCGATATGATCGTCAAGAAACGATCGCCAATGGTCACTTTGAAAAG
>Ga0310123_10003721_pt1 | contig 11689 bp, 8 predicted proteins | sample CB6_AW_1057_MG_FD_203505 | JGI IMG/M metagenome (GOLD analysis project Ga0310123, IMG submission 203505) | Marine microbial communities from Western Arctic Ocean, Canada - CB6_AW_1057 | ecosystem: Environmental > Aquatic > Marine > Oceanic | place: Canada: Western Arctic Ocean | collected... | reverse complement strand
TGGGTCACCTTTACTCGCTCGAACCCCGCCGCCGACATCGACGGAGTTGGCTCGTTCATCCACCAGAAACATTGGGGCTGCCGAGGTTCACTGGTCATCGACGCCCGCATGAAGCCGCATCACGCGCCACCGCTGATTGAAGACCCAGACGTCGTCAAACGTGTCGACAAACTCGGTGCGCCGGGTGGTCCGCTGCACGAGATCATTTGAGAATTCCCATACAAATTCGACCAGCAGGCGCGATGTCATCCTTCGAACTCAGCGCCTCGGCAGCGCTGCTTGCACGCCCGGAATTAACCGGGCCGCGTTTTCGTAGTAGACATTCTTGAGCACATCGTCGGGAAGTCCCAAACCGTAGATGTTCCACAGTCCCTGGGGCGGGAAGGGGTTGTCTTCGTACGGGAAAGACTCGTCCCACGTTTCCAGAAACCGCCAATGGGGAATCAGCTCGGAAACGGGCGGGACACCGTCGGTACCGAACAGAATCCGGTCGGCGTATTTCAGGAAGAAACGGCGAGCGGTGTACGGTTGACGGCCCAGTTCGGCCACGCGGGCCGCAATCTCCACGAACATATTGGGGTAGCGGTCGAGATAGCCGCCCAGCTTCGCCAGATCCTCGGGAATGTCTGCCATATGGGCGCAGAGGAACGTCGTCTGTGGATGCCGGGCGATGACCCTGTTGCGGGCGTCGATAAGTTCCTGATGACTCGGAAAATCCCGCCCGTAGAAGCTCCACTCCGGATGCCGGTAGAGTTCTTCCCAACGCTCGTTCTTTTCATCGCTGGGGCGGAAAAAGGCGACTGGGTCGGCACAGTGCCACAGTACAGGAATCTTCAACTCGCCGGCCCGCTGCCAGACCGGATCGAACCGCCGGTCGTCCGGTTTGATTAGCTTGCCCTGAGGGTCGCGCAGGGACAGGCCGAGCGACTTGATCAGCTTCAACCCGGCCGCTCCCTGACGGACGGCATCACTGAGCCGGTCGGCCATTCGCAGCCCGAAGCCTGGCTTGTGAACGTCCCAGGTTGCCAGTTGATCCGGGTCTGCGCTGCCGATGTAATCCATTCGCACAAACACCACGAACCGTCCCGGATGCCGTTCGGTGAGCCGCTGGCCATGTTCGGCAAATCGGGGACCGGCCCGGCCGTCGAGGCTGATCGAAACGGCGATGTTCGATTGATCCATGACGCCGACCATCTCGTCGATCTGCCGGTCGGTGAGCCGGCCGGGATGTGTATGCACGTTAACACAAGGGAACTTCGCCCGCTTCAGGATGTGCTGCGGCGTTTTCAGTTCCGACGTAGGACGGAACTCGTCGAGATAAATACGGCGGAGATGTCGCGGTGGCTCGGCCTCTTCCGCGACGAGACAGACGGCAAGCGGCAGAATCATCATCAGCAAACAAATCGAACGGGACATGCTCGGGGGTCTCTCTTTATGGCTGGCGGCGCGGGCCTATGCAGACAGTTATGACTCAAGCGGGTGGAACGCCCAGAGACTTGCCGCCGTCAATGGCGATGGCCGTTCCGGTGACCGTGACGGCGGAATCGCTGACGAGGTAAAGAATCGATGCGGCGATTTCTTCGGGTGTCTGCATGCGTCCCAGCGCCTTGGCGAGCGGACTGGCGGCGATCAATCGGCTTTCGGCTTGACGGCGATCCGCGGCTTGCTGCAGGTCGGCGTTCATCATTCCGGTCTGGCCGACCGGTCCCGGACAAACACAGTTGACGCGAATCCGGTCTTTGGCATGGCACAGGGCCAGACTTTTGGTCAGCGCCACCAAAGCCATCTTGCTGATGGAATAAACCGGGTCGTGTGCGCGCGGCAACAGACCCGCGTTGCTGGCCGTGTTGACGATGACGCCTCCTCCCGATGCGCTCATATGCCGGATGGCATGTTTCGCGCCGAAGAACGCTGCTTTGAGGTTGGTGTCAATGCAGGTGTTCCAGTCGGCTTCGCTGACCTCGGTGATTTGCTTCACCATGCCGATGCCGGCATTGTTGACGAGGATGTCGATGCGGCCCGATTCCTCGACCGCCCGGTCGATCAGTTCCGCCAGCGACGCTTCCTGACGGACATCGCAATTGAGCTGGACTATGCCAAGTTCGGCGAACGGGGCTTCGTTTTCTTCAAGCGGGTGGTGATCGCCGACGTACACTTTGGCACCGTGACGGGCCAGCAGCTTGGCGGTCGCCCGACCGATTCCATCGGCACCACCGGTGACGACCGCCGTCCGGCCGCTCAGATCCGGTTCTGACATTTGTTGTTCTCTCCGCGAAGACCCCGTCCCGAAACGATTTGCGAATCATCGGTTGGTTTCTTCCAAATTTCAAAGATCATTCAGCACCATGACTCACCAGCCGGATTACGCCGGCCGCTCGCCAGATTTTTGTGGATTGGTACGGCGAGTAGGGGGCGGGCGTCCTGATATTTGAGCTTTAGAAGTCCTGAATTTGTGTGATTCGCCGTGAAAAACGGCTGCGAGCCAGTTTACCGGATCAACGAAGGCGTGTCGCGGCTGCGGGTTCGCGCCGCGAAAAATCCTGGGAAAACGTAGACAGCATCCAACTGCCAACGATATCATGGTTTTAGGTCTGGGGCCTGCTATGCCGTGAGCGGCGCAGATGGCACGTCGGCCCACCGCATCTGGTGTGTCTGTGTAAAACGGAGAAAACAGGAATGTCGCGTTCTTGGACCGGCTGCGGTGCTGCCGGGAAGCGTGGGGACACCATGATGAGATATCTCGGCTTGTTTCTCATTGTGTCCACCGTGACCTCGTGCGGCATTTCTTCCTCTGCTGCGCAGGATTCAACGCGCCCGCAGGACAAGACCGCGACGAGCGGTTCAGCGGATGAGCTGATGGGGTTCATCAACGATCAGATCCGCCAAGGTTGGACGGACAATGTGATCAAACCCTCTGCAGTGGCCGATGACGGAGAATGGCTGCGGCGGGTTTCTCTGGACGTGGTGGGGCATATCCCGCCGATCGACGTGGTCGAGAAATTTTTCGCGGACAAGGACTCTGCCAAGCGGGCAAAGCAGATCGAAATTCTACTGGACGATCCGGCCTACGTGCGCAACTGGACGACGATTTGGACGAATCTGATGATCGGCCGCAGCCCTCCCCGTCGCACCAGCCGGTCCGGGATGCAAAAGTTCCTGCGAGAGGCGTTTGCCAAGAACCGCCCCTGGAACGAAATCGTCTACGACGTCGTCTCTGCTCAGGGGCATTTCGAGCAGGAGGGGGCGGTCAATTACCTGCTGTCCCAGATTACCGGCAACAATCCTAACAGTAACGACTACGTGGTCCAGGCGACCGCCAAAACAACTCGGCTGTTTTTGGGCATTCAGGTTCAATGTACGCAATGCCATCGCCATCCCTTCAACGACTGGCAGCAGAATCAATTTTGGGAGTTTAACAGCTTCTTTCGCCAGGTCCGCCGAGTCGATCACCGCCGCTACGATCCAGTCAGCGAAAGGATGGTCGACGACTATTCGGAACTGGTCTTCCGCGATTTCACGGGACCGGTTTACTACGAAGAGCGGAGCGGCTTGATGCGGGTCGCCTATCCTAAGTTCTTCGACGAGAAAGTCGATTCCGGTCCGGCAATCGACCGCCGAACAGAGCTGGCCAAACTGATGACTACTGGCGAGCAGCCCCAGATCGCCCAAGCGATGGTCAACCGTATGTGGGGTCACTTTTTCGGATACGGGTTCACCAGGCCGGTGGACGATATGGGACCGCACAACGAGCCAGCTCACCCAGAACTGCTCAACCGGTTGTCGAGCGAGTTCGTCAAAAGTGGTTATGATGTCAAGCAACTGATCCGCTGGATCGCCAACAGCGAAGCATACAACCTCACCAGCCGGTTCGGGAAGGGGAACAAAATCGATAACCCGGCCGCCGGTGAGGTGCCCCTGTTCAGCCACATGTATGTCAAGCAAATGCAGGCCGAGCAACTGTACGATTCGCTGATCATCGCCTCCGACGCCCACAAATCCGGCCGGCTGAACTGGGACGAGTCTGAACGGCAGCGACAGCAGTGGATGCGCCCGTTCGTCATGGCCTTTGGCACCGACGAAAACGACGAGGCGACGACCTTTTACGGCACCATTCCCCAGGCGCTGATGATGATGAACGGCGAACTGATCGAAAACGCCGTCAGCACGAAAAAAGGAAGTTACCTCCGACGGGTTCTCGAAAAACGGGGATCCGATGCGACAAAAATTCGCAAGCTGTACCTCTCGTCTCTCAGCCGCGCGCCGAGTCGAAACGAGCTGGCTGCCACATCGAAGCTGATCCAGCAAGGACGCAACACCAAACTCTCGGCGTATCAGGACCTGTTCTGGGCGCTGTTGAACTCAAATGAGTTTATTTTGAACCATTAGTCAGTTGTCAGTGGCAACGGACCACTGACAACTGACCGGAGAAAACAGTGAAACTTGAAGTCCCCCAAGACATGACCCGCCGGCATTTCATGCGTCACTTGGCGAGCAGCGCCGCGACCATACCAACACTCGAATTCATTTCGCACATGCAGGCCAACGCGGCCCAGGTGACGCGCAACCAAAAGGCGTGCATTCTGATGTGGATGGGGGGGGGTCCGCCGACGATCGACATCTGGGACTTGAAACCGGGATCGAAGAACGGCGGTGAGTTCAAGCCGATAGACACCAAAGGCGGCCTGCAGATCAGCGAGCAGATGCCAAATACTGCGATGGTTATGGACAACCTATCGGTTGTGCGGTCGATGAGCACTCGCGAGGCGGATCACACACGAGGCCGCTACTACATGCATACCGCTTTTGTGCCGAATCAGACGGTCGTGCATCCGACGTTCGGCTCGGTCGTCAGCTACGAGCTGGGTGGGCAGCGCAAGGAATTGGATCTTCCGTCCTTTGTCTCGGTAGGCGGCGGCAGCGGCAGCCCCGGCTTTCTGGGAATGATGCACGCTCCGTTTGTGGTCGGCAGCAACGGCGACGTTCGCAATGCCAACATCGACGGCAACGACCGCATGCGGCTGAACAACCGTCTGACGATGCTGAGTTTGATCGAAGCGAACTTTATCAACTCCAATCGTGGCGATTCGCCGAAAGCCCATAAGGACGTTTATGCAAAGGCGGTTAACCTCATGACCTCCCAGCAAATGCAGGCGTTCCGCGTCACCGAGGAGCCGGCCGAAATGCAAGAGGCTTACGGCCAGAACAAATTCGGACGGGGGCTGCTGATGGCCCGTCGTCTGGTGGAAACGGGCGTTCCGTTTATCGAAGTTAACGACGGTGGTTGGGACATGCACTCAGGCGTGTTCACCTCGCTCCGCAATAAACTCACCCTTCAAGACCAGGGCATTTCCGCGCTGGTGAATGACCTGAGGAACCGCGGCATGCTGGACGACGTGGTGTTGGTTTGGATGGGGGAGTTCGGCCGGACGCCGCGGATTAATGCCAACGTCGGCCGCGATCACTGGGCCCGCAGTTGGTCGGTGATGATCGGCGGCGGCGGTTTGAAAGGAGGCATCGCCGTCGGTGGAACCGACGAGGACGGCGTCGACGTCATCGGAAAGAGCTATCTGCCCGGCGACATCTGGGCCACGGTGGCCAGTGCCCTCGGTATTCCGCTTGATACGGTTCACACCTCGAAACGCGGCCGCCGGATGGTGCTGGCTAACGGCGGCAGACCGATCAAGGAACTCATCGGCTGAAGTCGATCCGACCTTTGGCGCATCGGGCGTCCGCAGCGGTCGTCTACCCCGTTGGGGATCGTCGCTCTGTTTCGGAAGCGAAAGTGAATATTCCGGCAGCGGCTGCAACGGAAAATCGGAAAACTGCGCGGAATGTTCCAAGCAATTGCCAAGGGCCGTGAGGTCTTCGGATGCCAACCGACGTTGACTCTTGCCGAGGTACGCCTAAACGGGCATGATCGAGCGTTCCCGACGGAGGTGAATAGCCACGGGATGATGGGAGATGTGGAATGCGATTAGGCGTCGGCGTCCGTTTGTCAATCATGATGTTTCTCCAGTTCTTCGTCTGGGGGGCCTGGTACGTCACAGCGCCAAGATATCTTGGAACGATCGGGTTCGGTGGCGCCGACTTCGGATGGACCTACTCGGTCGGTCCCATCGCTGGCATTCTCTCCCCTTTTTTTATCGGTATGATCGCAGACCGATTTTTCGCGACGGAACGCATGCTGGGCGTCATGCACTTGCTCGGTGCTGCTGCGATGTTTGGCGCTACGTTTTTGATGCAGAATCCGAATCGGTCGCCGGACCTCATCAATTTGATGTTCTTCGCACATATGCTGTGCTACTTCCCCACACTTTCACTGACCAACACGCTGGCCCTGCACAACATGGATGACGCGGAAAGACAGTTTCCGATGATCCGCGTGTTCGGGACCATTGGATGGATTGCGGCTGGCTTTGGCCTGGGGTGGCTGGAATGGGGATCGTCCATCAACATGTTCTACTTGGCCGCTTCGGCCGCGCTGGTGTTGGGGCTGTTCAGTTTCACGCTGCCACACACGCCTCCGCCACAAGGGGGAGAAGCTGTTTCGTTTCGCGAGTTGGCCGGGCTTGATGCCTTCGTGCTGCTGAAACAACGTGCATTTCTTACGTTTCTGGTCGGTTCGTTTCTGGTCTGCATCCCGCTGGCGTTTTACTACCAGATGGCTGAACGGGCCGTTGCTCAGGCTGGCCTCGAAGACCCGCCCATCAAAATGGCTTTCGGCCAAATCTCCGAAATCGTCTTTATGGTGTTGATGCCGCTGTTCTTCAAGCGACTGGGGGTCAAATGGATGTTGCTGGTGGGCATGGGGGCATGGGTAGCCCGTTATGCCTTGTTTGCCGTCGGAGCACCAGACGGCATCGCCTGGATGATGATTGGCGGCATCGTGTTGCATGGGATCTGTTATGACTTCTTTTTCGTCACCGGTCAGATCTATACCGACAAAGTCGCCCCGGCAAAGATCCGAGGTCAGGCGCAGGGCATGCTTGTTCTATTCACGCTTGGTTTCGGCATGTTGATCGGTGCGCAAGTGGCTGGTTCTGTCGAAGAAGCCAACACACCTCCGGAAGGAGTCACTTTAAGAAATCAGGCCCAAGAGATCGGTGGTCGCATTCTCGAGCTCAATCAGAAAATTGAACCTCTCGACCAAACGGCTGCCCAGCCCCTCCAAGACCAGGTAGCTGAGCTTAAGATGCAACAGGACAAGCTGACGCTGAGTTGGTTGGAGTCGATTCAGTGGAAGACGATCTGGATGATGCCGGCGATTGGCGTCGGCATCATCATGCTATTCTTCGCGGTATTGTTCAACGAGCGCGCAGACATCGAGAACGTGACCGAAGACGAGGTTGCCGAGTCGGCAGTGCGTGAAGAGCAGCCATAAGTCTCGACCCAGTTTCAAAATCCATCGGGCACAAAGCAATCGTGGCACGGGCGTGCCCATTGAGTCAATCAAATAGCAATCCGGAAAAACACCGAGTTTCTTCCAGATGTCCGACCGATTGGAGTGGTGGTTGCGTTGGCGGCTCTCGGTCTTGTGGGCCCTGCAATGGGGCGTCACCGGAGCAATCCTCACGTATTTGCCCCTGTACTTTAAGCAAAAGGGACTTTCCGACGGCGAATTGGGGCCACTGATGGCGGTCTCGGCGGTTGGTTTGTGGGTGGCGCCGTTCGTCGTCGGACAGATCTGCGACCGCTGGCTGGCGACCGAGAAGTATTTGGCCATTGCGCATTTCATCGGCGGGCTGACACTGGTCGTCATTCCCATCGCCACCGACATCTACATCGATACGCAGGAGAACTTCGGCGTGCTAGTCGTGCTGATCGGCCTGTACGCGGCCGCTTACCTGCCCACAATTCCGCTGGCCAGTTCGTTGTCGTTTCGGCATCTGCCCGACCCGGATCGTCAGTTTGGCAAAGTTCGCATCTGGGGAACGGTTGGCTGGGTGCTGGCGGGTCTGTCGCTTTCGCTGTGGCTGGGACGAGCTGACGTACTCCGGTGGCTAATGGAAGAGTTTCCCGCCTGGAAACCGACACTGGTTGACCTGCAGACAACTTTCTATTGGGTGGCCGAGCCCACCAGCTCCGACTGTTTTCGGATTGCCGCGCTGTTATCGTTTGCGCTGAGCAGTTTTTGCGTGTTTCTGCCGTCCACGCCGCCGGCCCGTTCGGACCGCGGAGTCATTGCACCGCTGCAGGCACTGCAAATGTTCCGCGTCCCGACATTCTCGCTGCTGATCGGCACCAGCTTTCTATTGGCGCTGGTGATTCCGCTGTACATCTACGCTGTGCCGAACCTGCTCGAACAGCGAGAGTTTCCCGCCGACTGGGTGCCGGCGGTCATGACCATCGGGCAAATTTCGGAGTTCCCGGCGTTGCTGTTGCTGGCGTTCTGCCTGAAGCGGTACGGGCTGAAGTCGACGTTTGCAATTGGGATGGGAGCCTGGTTCATCCGCTACCTGCTGTTTGCGACCAGCGATTCCGACTGGCTGATTCTGATCGCGATCGGCCTGCACGGGGTCTGTCACGTTTTTCTGATCATCGTGGTTCAGCTCTACGTCCACTCGCAGTGCCGGTCTGACGTGCGGGCCAGTGCGCAGAACATGTTCGCCTTCATCACGATGGGCATCGCCATGCCGGTCGGATTTTTGTTGGGGGGCAAGCTGGGTGAATGGTGTACCGACACCAGTGGCACGACCAACTACCACCTCTTTTTTGCCGTGCCTGCCGGCCTGCTGTTGATGCTGCTGATCGCTTACTGCAAGTGGTTCCGGCTGCTCGGCAAACGGAGAACAGATGACCCAACGACTGACGCATCCGCTGTAAAACCTACTGCCCTGGGCGCCGGGGACGATTTGCAATCCGAAGACGACCCGCTTATCGGCGACACCGAACTGGCGATCTGAGCAGTACAGCGCGAAAACACTAACCCAGAAGTTCGATACACGATACGCCCACTCGCCACTTCAGATGTCGGGGTTGTCGCTGCTAGCCGGAGATTGTTAAACTTCCCGGTCTGCCGAACAGGCCGTGTCGTCCGGTGTGGTTTCACCCCCCTGTCGGATCGATGCTGCCCGTAGCCCCCAATCTTTCCAGGCGACAAGGAGGTCGCGTTGCTGTTCGCCCCTACCATTCGCCGCAAGATGGTCTTCGGTCTGGCGCTGGTGCTGGTCATGCTGATGACGTTGTCGCTCAGCGGTCTCTCCGGGTTGATTTCCTACCGTGACACAGTCCGGGATCTCGATATCAGCATCAACCAGGTTCCCCGGCGTTCGGAACTAACGGCCGCCATTGCCTCTCTCACCGCCCCGCTGGTCAATCTGCAGCCGAGTTATCGGCAGAGCGAGTTCAGCAAACAACTGGAGTCGGTACGTCAGCGCGTACGCGAGTTCCGTCGCAAACTTGACGCACTGCCCCCCAAACCCGCTGTGACAGCACAGAGGCCGATCACCGAACAGCTGCTGCGTGGAATGGTCAAACGTCTCGACGAACTCGAAAACCCGCAAACTCGAAAGGCCGGGACCGATCTGATGCTCCGCGAATTGGCTCATCTCCAAGTTCTCGTCCACCAGTTCCCCGATGCCCAGATCGGTCTGAGTGACACACTCCATCACGCTGAACGCGCCTACCACACTCGTCTGTGGTGGGTTTGCGGGACCAGCGCCGTGGGTGTGCTGCTGTTTTTCGGCCTGCTGCGGTATGGGTATACCGGCATATTCGCCCCTCTGCGAAAGCTGCATCAAGGAGCCTGCCGCGTGGCACAAGGCGACTTCGATTACCGGCTTGAATTGACCACCAACGACGAAATGGCCGAACTGGCCGAATCGTTCAACAGAATGACCGACCGGTTTCAGGAAATTGCCTGCAATCTGGACTTGAAGGTCCGCCAGCGGAGCAAACAGTTGGTGCGCTCGGAACGGTTGGCGGGAATCGGTTTTCTGGCCGCCGGCGTCGCGCACGAAATCAACAACCCGCTCTCGGTGATCGCCATGACTGCCGAATCGATCCAAAATCGGTTGTCAGAGATGCCTCACCAGCCGGACCGGGACGACAACGACGTCGTCGTCAACGAGTATCTGGACATGATTCAAAACGAGGCCTTTCGTTGTCAGGAAATTACCGACAAGCTGCTCGAATTCGCGCGCGGCGAGCCAGCCCAACGGGGCCCCAACGACCTGGCCCAGATCGTCTCAGATGTGCTGTCCATGCTCCAGCCCCTGAGCCGATTCCGCGACCGGAACATCGAGTTTTCGCGCCGAGACCCTTGTCCTGTTGAAATCAACGGCCCCGAAATCAAGCAGGTCGTCCTGAATCTTGTCGCCAACTCGCTGGAAGCGATGGAACCAGGAGGAACATTGCGAATCGACATTCTCCAGCAGGTCGATCAGGTCGTCCTCACATTTCAGGACGATGGTTGCGGCATGACGGACGAAGTGATCGAACATCTCTTCGAGCCGTTTTTCACCAGGCGAAAGGACGGAAAAGGAACCGGGCTGGGAATGGCCATCAGTCACCGGATCATCAACGACCACGGCGGCACCATTGAAGCGACCAGTGACGGGCCCAATCGCGGCAGCACGTTCGGTATTTATTTGCCCCGTCGCGCCACAATCAGCGACACGGCTGCCTAGAAGAGACGGCCGATTCAGCGCCCACGATCTGCAAACGAGTGTGTGGCAAGAACGACTGCCAGGCTCGACGGGAGCAGAAGAACCTATGGCGGAAGAAGTGGCGAGTGACGAGGGTGGGACTCACCGCGCAGCCGGGCGGGGCGTCCCAGACTCCGATTGCCTGAACTTTCGGTTTCTGCTATGACCCTCAGCTCATTGACAATGACGTCGAATGGTAACTCATGTCAGCCCGACGCGCTGGAACAGATGATCCACAGGGTCGCCAGGGAGAGTGCCTTTGAGTTCCAAGAGGCCGCATAAGCTGCGAATCTTGTTTGTCGACGACGAAGCTGCGATTCGCAAAGTCATGCAGAATGAGCTCCCGCGAATGGGGCATGACGTCACCGTCTGCGAAGACGGTGAGTCGGCCCTACAGATGCTGGACAAGAACCTGTACGACGTGGCCATCGTCGACCTGAGGATGCCCGGATTAAGCGGATGGGACGTGGTCGATCATCTTAAGCAGGTCGCGCCGGAAACGGATGTGATCATCAGCACCGGCCACGGCAGCATGCAAGAGGCGATCCAAGCGATTCGCAAAGGGGCCTACGACTTCCTGCCGAAACCGTGCAAGTTGTTCGAGATTGCGAACGTGCTGAAGCGGGTGGGGGAAAAACGATCGCTGCAAAACAAAGCGATCGCCCTGAAAAATCGTCTGCAGGCGGTTGAGGGTTCGTCTGAACTGGTGGGAACGTCTCCTGCCATGGACCGTGTCAAGAAGCTGACCGAGAAGATCGCTCCGACCGAATCGACCGTGCTCGTGCTGGGCGAAACGGGAACGGGCAAGGAACTGGTGGCCCGTCGGATTCACGATCTTAGCTCCCGCGCCGCCAATCCCTTCGTGACCGTCAACTGCGGCGCCCTGCCGGAGAACCTTGTCGAAAGCGAGTTCTTCGGACACCGCAAGGGGGCCTTCACCGGGGCCGACGTTGCACGGCGGGGACTCTTCGAAGTCGCCAACAGCGGGACCCTGTTTCTCGATGAGCTGGGCGAGCTCGACAAATCGATCCAGGTGAAACTGC
>Ga0310123_10003720_pt1 | contig 11690 bp, 9 predicted proteins | sample CB6_AW_1057_MG_FD_203505 | JGI IMG/M metagenome (GOLD analysis project Ga0310123, IMG submission 203505) | Marine microbial communities from Western Arctic Ocean, Canada - CB6_AW_1057 | ecosystem: Environmental > Aquatic > Marine > Oceanic | place: Canada: Western Arctic Ocean | collected... | reverse complement strand
GCCGCGATGTGCGTCTACGTGACGGTCCAAGTGTCTCCGCTGCAAAAGAGTTCTTCGAGGTCGCCGGGTCCCTTTCGCTCGATGGATTCAGTCACCTGTTCGTCGAGCGCCACATCATAGGCGGGACGTTCGACGCTGCGGAGGACCCCAACCGGTTCGGGGAACTCGGGGTGTCTCATTCGTCCCAGCATGAAGGCGAGGCTGGGCTCTTCGGCTTCCTCGTCGTGGAACAGCAGATCATCCTCGGTGATCCCGTTCCCCAGCTTGACCACCTCGGGCCGGTTCCCTTCGTTGACGCGGATCCCCTTGTCTCGGTCGGTGCCGAAGATCAGCGGCTTGCCGTGTTCGAGGTAGACGATGTTCTCTTCCTTGATGCCTTTCTTGGACGCGTAGTAGAAGGCCCCGGAGTTGAACACGTTGCAGTCCTGGTAGACCTCGATGAACGCGGTTCCCTGGTGATGGGCGGCTCGTTCGAGGATCTTGCTGAGGTGCTTGGTGTCGACATCGACGGAGCGAGCCACGAAGGTGGCTTCCGAGCCGATGGCGACCGAGAGCGGGCTGAGCGGGTTGTCGATCGACCCCAGCGGGGTGCTCTTGGTCCGCTTGCCCACCGGGCTGGTGGGCGAGTACTGGCCCTTGGTCAGTCCGTAGATCTGGTTATTGAAGAGGATGATCTTGAGATTGACGTTGCGACGGATGGCGTGCATCAGGTGGTTGCCGCCGATGGAGAGTCCATCGCCGTCGCCGGTGATGACCCAGACCTGCAGGTCGGGCCGCACCCCCTTGATGCCCGTCGCAATGGCCGGGGCGCGGCCGTGGATGCTGTGGAAGCCGTAAGTGTCGACGTAGTAGGGGAACCGGCTCGAGCAGCCGATCCCCGAGACGACCATGAAGTCCTCCTTGGGGATCCCCAGCGTGGGCAGCAACTTCTTGAACTGGGCCAGGATCGAGTAGTCGCCACAACGGGGGCACCACCGCAGTTCCTGGTCGCTGCCAAAGTCCTTGGGAGTCAGCACGGGCAGTTCTGTCGTCATCAACTTGTGGCTCGCGGTTGCTGGGTGAGGTCCCCAGCCTGGGGGTGGGACAAGAAACAGACGGAGGTCTCTAGAGGTGACTCTCGATCACCTCGATCAACTCGCTGACCTGGAACGGTTTGCCCTGGATCTTGTTGTACTGCCGGGCATCGACCAGGAATTTCGAGCGGATCAGTTGGACGAGTTGGCCGAGGTTGAGTTCAGCGACGAGTACGGTCCCGAAGCGTCCGAGCAATTCCTCGAGGTTGCGGGGGAAGGGGTTGAGGTATCGGAGGTGTGCGTGGCCCACTGAGCGTCCTTGTTCGCTGAGTGTCTTGACCGCCTGCCGGACGGCTCCGAAGGTACCGCCCCAGCTGAGCAGCAGCAGGTCCCCTTCCTGGGCCCCGAACACGTCCTGCTCGGGAATCGCCTCGGCGACGTTGGCCACCTTCTGGGCCCGCACATGCGACATGTGCTCGTGGTTGTTGGGGTCGTAGTCGACGTTGCCGCTGCCGTCGGATTTTTCGAGGCCTCCGATTCGGTGCATCAGGCCCGGTGTCCCGGCCCGGCACCAGGGACGAACGAGTCGTTCGTCGCGGAGGTAGGGCAGGTAGCCGTCCTCGGAATTCAGTTCGGTAGGATGTTCGACGATGATCGGCACGAGGTCTTCGACCTTGGGCACTCGCCACGGTTCGGCCCCGTTGGCGATGTAGCCATCCGAGAGCAGGATGACGGGTGTCATGAACTCGACGGCGATCCGCAGGGCTTCCTGAGCCATCCAGAAGCAGTCACCAGGCGTCGCCGCCGCCACGATCGGCAGGGGGCTCTCGCCGTTGCGTCCGAACATGGCGAGCATCAGGTCGGATTGTTCGGTCTTGGTCGGCAGCCCGGTGCTGGGTCCGCCGCGTTGCACGTCGATGATGACCATCGGCAGTTCGGTCATGACCCCCAGGCCCATGGCTTCGCCCTTGAGGCAGATGCCGGGTCCGCTGCTGGCCGAGATCGCGAACTCTCCGGCGAACGCCGCACCGACGGCCGCCGACATCGCCGCGATTTCGTCCTCGGCCTGGAACGTGCGGACGCCAAAGTGCTTGAGCCGCGAGAGTTCGTGGAGGATGTCGCTGGCCGGTGTAATCGGGTAGCCGGCGTAAAACAGCGGCCGCTCGGCGAGCTTGGCGGCGGTGGCCAGGCCGATCGCCAGCGCCTCGTTCCCGGTGATCTTGCGGTACGTGCCCGGGGCCAGTTTGGCCGGTGGCACCCGGTAGTGGACACGGAAGGATCCGGTCGAGACTCCAAAATTCTGACCGCCCTGCAGCGCCCTGAGGTTCGCCTCGGCGATGTCGGGCTTCTTGGCGAACTTCTGGGCGACCCATTCGCGGGTCGGTGTCGCGTCTCGTTCGTAGAGCCAGTACACCAGGCCCAGGGCGAAGAAGTTCTTGCAGAGGTCGGAAGCACTAAGCGAGAGGCCGAGTCCTTCGACGGCGTCGCGGGACAGCCGAGTCATCTCGACCTTGTGCACATCGAAGGGGGCCAGCAGGTCCTCGTCGTCGAGCGGGTTCGACTCGTACCCGGCCTTCTTGAGGTCCCCTCGTTCGAACGAGTTGGAGTTGACGATCAGCGTACCACCTCGCTTCAGGTCGGCGATGTTGGTCTTCAGTGCCGCGGGGTTCATCGCCACCAGCGTGTCGACTTCATCTCCGGGGGTGAAAATGTCGTTGCTCGAGAAGTGCAGCTGGAAGCCACTGACTCCGGCCAGCGAACCGGCCGGGGCACGGATTTCGGCGGGGAAGTCGGGCAGCGTGCTGACGTCGTTGCCGAAGACGGCCGAGACGTTGGTCATCTGCGTGCCGGCCAATTGCATGCCGTCGCCACTGTCACCGCAAAAGCGAATGACAACCGCATCTCGTTCTTCGATCCGCTTGCCCTCGGCAGGGGCCACGTCGCTGGTCGCCATCTGTTCAGAACTCCTGGAAGCAAGACCACGACCGTGTCAGGGACGCGGGCAGTCAGTTTGTCGGGGAAGGTGACCGGTCGGGGTGTTGCCGGTGGTGAGTTGCGGTGGGGCTGGGTGGGGCTGGGTGGGCAGGGGTGGGCAGGGGTGGGGTGGGTAGGATCGGTATGGGGCGGGGGTCGGATTCGGTCGGATTCGGTCGGATTCAGGCGCCTTCGGGGTTTCGGGCCGTCACTTGGGCCTGGGATGCCTGGTTGTGGACGGCTTCGGCATAGTGTTCGACCAGGAACCCGATGACGGTCTTCACGTCAACGACACCCTCGGGAGATCCCGTATCGTCGAGAACCGGCAGTCGGCGGTAGCCTCCAGTGTCCATCAGCGCGATCGCGTCAAAGAGGGTATCGCGGCTGGTGACAGTGACCGGCTTCGAGGTCATCACTGATTCGAGAGGTGCGTCGCGGTCGATGCCCGAGTGCAGGCCATGCAGAATGTCTCGCTCGGTGACGATTCCGACCAGTGTTCCCTCCTGGCAGACCAGTGCACAGCCGTGACTCCGGTTCCGCATCAGTGCCATTGCCGAGCCAAAACTGTCGCTGGGACCCAGCTGGTGCCGTACTTTCAGCGTCAGCTGACCCACCTGGGCAGACTGCAGCAATGCCCTCAGTTGAACTTCGCCGGACCGTTCGGTCATGGCCGCCAACCCGCATCCTCAGTTTCGTATCGGCGCGTATTGTTGCAGTTTCTGGACACGGGGAAAAGCCTGTATCCTGCGAATTCGGCGGCGGTGGCTCCCCGCTGGTGACAGGGGAGGGCCGGTCTTGTCGCGATCGCCCGGATCTGGGATAAACCCGCCGCCTGGCATCCATTTCAGGCCATCGCGGCGCGGGTCCGGACTCAAACCGGCTCGCGTGCCCACCTCCTCTCACGGTCTGCAGGATCGTTCCCGTGGAACCTCCCTCCGAGTCACTCCAGCAGTTGCTCGCCGAGTGCGGCCTGTGCCGTCGTGGTGAATTGAGGCGGTGTCGGGGTCGGGTGCGTCGGCTGGTCCAGGACCTTCCGGCCTTCGACAGTGTCTGGATCGACGCGTTGGTGCAGGCCCGCGTGTTGACCGGTTACCAGGCCCGTGTCCTGTCCTCGAATGACCCGGGTCGACTGCGCGTCGGCTCCCACGTGCTGCTCGAGAGGCTCGGGGGCGGTCGATGGTCGGAGACCTGCCTGGGAGAGGTGATTGGCCAGGGTCATGAGCGACTGGTGCTGAAGCGACTGGTGGTCCCCAGCGACATTCTCGAGGGAGTGACCTCTCGCCTGAACGACCTGGTCGGGAGTTCAGCGGAAGTGGATCATCCCGGCCTCGTGGCTCCTCGATCCGTGAGCCGTTCGGGTGGCGAGTTGGTACTGTGCAGTCGGTATGTGGACGGCCCGTCGTTGCGTGACCTGCTGGTACGGCGTGGCCGTTTTCCTTCGGACGTGGTCGCGGAAATCGGGACAGGTTTGGTCGAAGCCCTTGCTGAGTTCGAAGCGGCGGGCCTGGTGCATGGGGACCTTGTGGCGGGCAATGTCCGCCTGGGTGCCGACGGCCAGGCCGTGGCTCTCGACGCGGGCGTGGCGGTGGCGATTGAGCCACGGCTGGTTGTCGATGTGGCCCGCGGTCCGAACCGATACGACGGCATGGCGCCCGAGCGGGTCGCGAGTTCGGGCGAGGCCAGCGTCCTCAGCGACATGTACGCCCTGGGCTGTCTGCTGTTCGAATTGCTCGCCGGTCGGCCTCCGTTCCCGGTTGCCGATGTGGTGATGAAGCTCAACGCCCACCAGGGATCACAGGTGGCGGATGTCCGCGACTGGGCTCCGGACGTGTCAGCGGGTCTTGCCGAGCGAGTGAATCGGCTGTGTGCTCATGAGGCCTCCGACCGTCCCGGCAGCTGGCGTGAGGCGAGGCAGGCCTGGCGTACTCGGCGTAGCCTCAGCCATCGGCAGTCGCGGCGTTTTCGGAGAAAATTGAGGTCCGCGGCGCCGGCCATCCACGTGGCCTCCACGTCGCGTCCCGGCCGCCTGCCGACCGCCGTGGTCGGCACTGTGGTCGCGATGGTCTTGGCGGCGGTGGCATGGTCGGGGCAGTGGTGGGTCGCTTCCAGCGGGCCAGAACCGGTGGCGGCATCGGCGCACGATCGGGGCCAGCTCACTGATCCCCTGCGGGCCCGAGCGGTTGGCGTGCCGGATGGTGGCGTGAAGTCGCAGTGGCCGATGCGTGGAGACGACGGGACGCTGCGGCTCGAGAGTTCGACGACCCGCTCGGGAGGCCGGCTGGAGGATTCCGAATCGCTGGTGCTGGTGGGAGGCGACCCGGCACGAGGTTCGTACTCGGAAATCATGATCGAGCCGGGACGGCCCCTGGAACTGCATGCTCCCAAGGTGGAGTTGCGTGGACTGAGCATTCGGGGTCCCGCGGGTGAAGCGTGGGTCGTGATCCACTGCGGCGTGGTACGAATAGTCGATTGCCGGTTCGTGGGCGAAACAGGCTCGACGTCGGACCTCGCGAGCGTGGCGGTGGTGGTGTCTGACCGGGCGAAGCAGGGGGGGGTGGTGATCGATTTGAGGCGTGTGATGCTGTATCAGATCTCGTGCGGAGTGCGAATTCGTGCGGCCGAGGCGGAGATCGGTGCCGCAGACGTGTTGCAGGTCGGCGGCGGCTCGCTGCTCGAGTGGCAACGGCCTGCCGCCACCAACAGCGGCTCGTTCGACCTCGACCTCAGCCACTGCACGCTGCGACGCAGTCGGCGTCTGCTGGCCTGGAGTGGTGGGACGGTGCGGATCGAAAGTGAGGCGTGTGTACTGGCGATCCGGTCCGGCGGTGTGTTGTGCGAGTCCCGAGTGGCAAACGGCGGTTCGGTCCAGATTCGTGGTAGAGCGACACTGTTGACTCCGGGTGCTGTGGTGACGCGAGGTCGCGGCGATGTCGAGGGTTTGGTGGCGGCGGTGCCGACGTTTGGCGGTCCCGCATCGATCGATGTCCGTGATTCGGAGCTGTCTCGATTGCCTGCGGGTGTCCCCGGCGTCGACGGATCCCGACCGGGAATCCGGACCCGGTCGAATCCGATCGGCAGTGCCGGCGTCGGTGGTGGCGGGGGTGGTGCGGCTGGTCGCTGAGGTGTGGGTCGATTCCGAGAGTTGACGGTGCCCGATCGGCTGCTAGGATGCAGTCCGAAACCGCCGAGAACGCCGTGGATCGGGCGTCTCGGGCGGTGCCCGCCGCGATTGAAGTCTCCCGATGAGCACGACCTCCGACGACCAGCCGGGAGCCCCGGACGGTCCCGTGTGGACCGGCGAAAACCTGTTGGGTTTGGAAGATTTGTCGGCCGGGGAGATCACGGCGATCCTGGACCAGGCGGCTGAATTCAAGAGCCGTTCGCTTCAGAGCAACCAGAAGCTCGATCTGCTCGACGGCGTCGTCGTGGCCAACCTGTTCTTCGAGCCCTCCACGCGGACTCGCACCAGCTTTTCGCTGGCCGCCAAGCGGCTCAGCGCCGACACCATCGACTTCACCTCCTCGGGCAGCAGTCTCTCCAAGGGTGAGACCTTTATAGACACGGCGCGGAACATCGAGGCGATGGGTGCGTCGCTGGTGGTGGTACGTCACCGCAGCCCGGGTGCACCTCACCAGCTGGCTCGCCGGATCGATGCCGCGGTGCTCAATGCCGGTGACGGTACGCACGAACATCCCACCCAGGCCCTGCTCGATCTGTTCACGATCCGCGAGAAGCGAGGTTCGTTCGAGGGCCTGACGGTGACCCTCGTCGGCGACATCCTGCACAGCCGTGTGGCTCGTTCCAATATCTGGGGCCTGAAGAAACTCGGTGCCAGGGTGATCGTCTGCGGACCCTCGACCCTGATCCCTCCGCGGATCGAGGAACTGGGTGTCGAGGTCGCACATCGACTCGACGACGTGCTCGGAGAAACCGACTGCGTGAACCTGTTGAGGATCCAGTTCGAGCGTCAGCGGGGGGCGTTTTTTCCGTCGATTCGCGAGTACACTCATTTCTACGGCATGAACTCCGAGCGACTGAAGGCGGCGCGGCCGGACGTGATGATCCTGGCACCGGGCCCGATCAACCGGGGAGTCGAGTTGACCCAGGAGGTTGCCGACGGACCCCACTCGGTGATCCTCGACCAGGTCACCAATGGCCTGGCGGTCCGCATGGCCTGCCTGTACCTGCTGCATCAGTGCCGGGTCGAGGGAGGACGAGCATGAGCCGGTGCGTGATCCGAGGCGGGCGGGTGATCGACCCGGCCAGCGATCGTGACGCGGTCGGAGACGTGTGGCTGGCCGACGGCGTGATTGTTTCCGGTCCGCTCGAGGGTGATCTGGACGACGAGTGGGATGCCGCGGGAAAGATCGTCTGCCCGGGGCTGATCGAGACCCAGGCGACATTGCAGGAGCCGGGTTGGGACGACGACGAGACGATTGCCAGTGGGACCGCCGCGGCGGTGGCCGGGGGTGTCACCAGCGTGGCCTGCCTGCCCGAGACGCAACCGGTGGTGGACAACCGCGCGGCGGTCGAGTTCATTCGGCAGCAGGCTGAACGTCACGGGGCCTGCCACGTGTTTCCGCTGGGTGCGGTGACCAAGAATCGGCAGGGCGAGGAACTGGCCGAGATCGGTCAGCTTGTCGAAGGGGGTGCGGTGGCCCTGAGTGACGGTAAGCGACCGGTGGCCAACGCCGAGGTCATGCGCCGCGGACTGGAATACGCCCGGATGTTCGGCCGCCGGATCTTCCATCATCCTCAGGTCCCCGAACTGGTCGCCGGCGGCGTGATGCACGAAGGGCTGTATTCGACGCTGCTGGGGCTGGGGGGCATGCCGGCCGAGGCCGAGGAGATCCTGGTGGCCCGCGATGTGGCTTTGGCAGAAATGACCGGCGGCAGCCTGCACCTGATGACGATTTCGACGGCCGCCAGCGTCGACATCGTACGGCGGGCCCAGCAACGCGGGGTCGATGTGACCGCCTCGGTCACTCCTCATCACCTGGTGCTGACCGATGCCGAACTGCAGACGTTCGACAGCAATTGCAAGGTCGATCCGCCGTTGCGAACCCACGAGCACATCGAGGCCCTGGTTGAGGGATTGGTGGACGGGACGATCGAGGTGATCTGTTCGGATCACCGGCCGGTTCCCTCCCAGGAGAAGGACCTGGAACTGGACGTCGCACCCTTTGGGATCGTTGGCCTGGAGACCCTGTTGCCGCTGTGCGTACGGGCACTGATCGACTCGGAACGCCTCGACTGGCCGGCATTGATCGCTCTTTTGACCAGTGGACCGGCCCGCGTGCTGGGTATCGAGACCGGGAGCCTGGCCGCAGGCCGAGTCGCGGACGTGATCGTGATCGATCCGGACGTGGAATGGACCATCGACCCTTCGAAATTCCGGTCGCGCTGCTCGAACAGTCCGTTTGGCGGCTGGCAGGTGAGGGGGCGGGTCGAGTCGGTATTCGTCGATGGGCAACGGGTCTATAGTGTCGAGGATCACGGCTGAGCAGGCACCTGGGAGGATTCGGCGATGGGGACGCAGTTTCTGCTGATCGACGGGTACAACCTGCTGCATGCCGCCGGCCTGGCACATGATCGGTATGGACCCGGGCAATTCGAGAAGTGCCGGAATCAGCTGCTGCAGGAGATTGCCGATCGGCTGAGCGAAGCACAGCGTGAGCGGACGACGGTGATCTTCGATGCCCAGGATGCTCCGCCCGATGTCCCGGCCGTGCAGCAGTTTGCTCGGATCAGTGTCGTCTTCTCGGTTGGCTCGGATGCCGACACCATGATCGAGGCGATGCTCGAGTCGCATGCCGCGCCCAGGCAGATCCTGGTCGTCTCGAGCGACCACCGTCTGCAGAAGGCTGCGTCACGTCGCAAGGCCAAGTCGATCGACAGCGAGAAGTTCTGGGAGCTGGCGGTTGGAGAGGAGGATCCGGTTCAGAAAACTGCCGAAGAATTACTCAAGCTCGGAGAGGCACCGGTGGAGGCGAAGGAGGTGGCCGAGATTGTGATGCGGTTGAAGGCCGAGTCGGCTGCGGGGGAGGTTTCGGGAGACGAGTCGGTGACGGGCCGCTACGAGCGGGAGTTGACGGATCGGGCCGAGGAGGCGTTGCGTGAGTGGGGCGAGGGTCAAGAGGAGGGCAGTTGACGGCGTCGGCCCCTCGGCTGACAATCGGTGCCAAGGAGCGGGGTGGTGATGGTGAGCAACAACAGCATGATGCGGACCGCATGGGCCTGGGGCGTGGTTGTCGGCCTGTGGGCCTGCGTGGGGGTCGGTTGCGGCTGGCAGGAATACGAGTCGCGGATGGCGGCCTCGGCCGAGTACTTCGACTACCTGGGCAAGGCCCAGTCGGTACTCGTGGGTTCTGACCAGTCCGACGTATCGTCGTTCGGGGTCAAGATCCGGGTTCCGACCCGATTCCGCTGGTATCCTCCGAAGATGCAGAGTGACCGGGACGGGAACGAGGTTCCGGTCCCGGCCGCCGAAGACAGGGACCGCCAACCGCGATTCGCCCGCAATGGGCTGCCCGGACTGCTGGGCAGCTGGTACTCGGTGGTCGACGGTGACAAGGGCAAGAAGCGTCGTGGGTCCAGCCGAATGTTCCTGTTCGGAAACTACCAGCGGTACAAGGACCGTGCGGCGGGGATCAACGTGGAACCGAATGCGTTCTATGACGACCTGGTCAACGAGTTGGCCGATGCCGTCGGAGTGGCGGCTCCGTCGGAGAGCGAGTGGCAGTACGAGAAGGTCGAGAAGATCGGGGGGTACTACATCGCCTCGGGGGGTTCGAGTGCTTCGCTGGAGAACCACTACACGCTGATCAAGCTCGAGTCGCGTGGGACCGAGTACCGCCTGTACCTGCATCCGGGCCCGCGAGCCGCCGGGGGCGATGATGCCAGCGCCGATGCACCGGCTCCGGATGAGGAACTGCAATTCGCTCTGCTGTTCGTCGTTCCCCGCAACGCGACTCAACCGGCTCAACTCGAAAGCGGCATCAAGTACTGCCTCGAGTGGTTTGAAGCGGAGCGGAGCGTTCCGTCGTTCGATGCCGACGGCGAGGAAGGCGGTCCGGGGACCGGGTTCTAGGCGGCGGTGGGCGGCGGTGGGCGGCGGTAGGCGGCGGAAGGCGGCGGAAGGCGGCGGTAGGCTGTGGTGAGTGACGCTTGAGGCGTGGAGGGCTGGTGGACAATTCGAGTTCGGGGGAACGGGTCTCGTTGTTGCGGGCGCTGGGGCCGGGCATGGCCGTGGCGATCGTTGTCGGCAACGTGATCGGTTCGGGCATCTTTGCCACTCCCGGTGGCATCGCCGCCGACGGTCTCGGATTCCCCCTGATCATTTCCGCCTGGGTCACCGGTGGGGTGCTGAGTCTTTTGGGGGCTCTGTGTTTTGCCGAGCTGGCTGCGATGCTGCCTCGGGCCGGCGGCATGTACGTGTATCTCAAGCACGCCTACGGCCGCCCGGTGGGGTACCTGCAGGGCTGGACTCAGTTCATCTTCGGAAATCCCGGCTCGCTGGGAGCGCTCTCGATCATCTTCGCGGCTCACCTGGGCGAGTTGTTGTATCCGGACAGCACCGAGGGGATCTCGCGTTTCATGACCCTGGGCCTGGCGGTGTCGCTGATTGTCGGCCTGGCGACGGTCAACATCATCGGAGTGTTGTGGGGCGGTTGGGTTCAGAGCCTGACGACGGTGTTCAAGGCCGGAGTGGTGCTGGCGGTGGCGGTGTTGCCGTTTTGCGTCGCTGGTCTCCACGAGCGAGCGGCCACAATCGAGACGGTGTGGTCGGCGGCGTTGCCGATGGTCGAGGGGACCCCGTCGGCGGCCTCGCGATTTGCCATCGTGCTGCTGGCGGTGATGTGGGCCTACAACGGGTGGCACGGGATCACGCCGGTGGCCGAGGAGGTCCGTGACCCGGGCAAGAATATCCCTCGCGCACTGCTCATCGGTGTCGGCATCCTGACGGTCCTGTACGTGTCGGCCAACCTGGCCTATCACCTGGTGGTACCGATGGAGGAGATGATCGACGGTGAGAACCGCAAGAAGGTCGCGGTGCTGCTGTTCGATCGGCTGCTGGGCCCGTTCGGAGGCCAGTTGATGGCCGTGGGGGTGATGGTCAGTACATTTGGTGCGATCAACAGCAACCTGCTGCTGGGGCCTCGCGTGCCGTTTGCCATGGGACGCGACGATCGGCTGCTGGGTTGGCTGGGTCGGGTCAGCCCCCGCTTTCGCACTCCGGCTCGTGCGATCGGCGTGCAGGCGGCGATGGGAGTCCTGCTGCTGATTGGCTCGACACTGCTGGTCGAAGGTCTGCAGTCGCGGCCGGGCGGCGGGCCCAGCGTGTTTGACCTGATGACCAGCTACATCGTCTTCTCATCGAGCATTTTCTACGTACTGGCGGTGGCGGCGGTGCTGGTCCTGAGGCGGCGTCACCCCGAGTGGGAACGGCCGTTCCGGGTGCACTGGCTGGTCCCGGTGGCCTACCTGCTGTTCTATTCGTGGTTCCTCGGCCACGTCTTGATCGGTATGCCGGTGGAGTCGGGGATCGGGATCGCCATGAGTCTCTCGGGGATCCCCGTGCTGCTGCTGAGCATCGCCTGGTCACGCCGACGCGGGTCGGACGACCCAGGGCCATCCGAACCCGAAACAGGAATGACTCCCGATGAATAAGCCCTACATGGCTTTGCAGCCGACCGAGGTGGC
>Ga0310123_10003716_pt1 | contig 11696 bp, 9 predicted proteins | sample CB6_AW_1057_MG_FD_203505 | JGI IMG/M metagenome (GOLD analysis project Ga0310123, IMG submission 203505) | Marine microbial communities from Western Arctic Ocean, Canada - CB6_AW_1057 | ecosystem: Environmental > Aquatic > Marine > Oceanic | place: Canada: Western Arctic Ocean | collected... | reverse complement strand
TGCTTGCCCCGCCAGCGGATTCGGCGGCCGTGGCGGGAGGAGTTTTCTGAGGCATGGGGAAATCTATCGATCCGATAAGGCTGGTGCCGGAGATGCGGGACGCAGAGCTTTTGAACTCTACGCTCCGTCCCATCGTCTCGATGAGTTTCCAGTTGGCTATTCCTTGGCGGGTTGCGCTCCCGCAGAGCCCGCCTCCGCTTCACCAACCGGGAGCTATCATGCACGAAAGGACCGCCGCTGGCCATCAAAAACCAGCGAACGGTCAACTGTGTCTAAACTATTTGTCTCACCCCAGGGGGCAAGCCCACTTGGCTGTCTGCTTCACTACCCTACCCTATCGCCTTGCTTCCGGGGACTTCGTCACGAGGCTTTAAGCAAGGGCGGGCTTCACTGGACTACGGTCCTGCGGCGCTTCGCGGGCGAGAAGCCCTAACTGCATAATTGGTCTAGACATATTCGGCAACGAGGGCTCTGGAAGTTGCGGTGGCGCGTAAAATAGCTTTATGACTTTGATCTTCGTACTGTTGGCGGTGGCTGCCGGATGTTTGCTCCCGATTCAAGCTGGGGTAAACGCGTCATTGCGTGTGGCGCTGAATCACCCCGTCCTTGCCGCGATTACCAATTTCTCCGTTGGACTCAGCGTACTGGTGGGCTATGCGGCAGCCACGCGAACCAGCCTGCCCGCCGTCTCCCAACTCGCAATCGTGCCCTGGTGGTGCTGGCTCGGAGGCTACATGGGCGCGGCGCTGGTTCTCTCGGGGGTGACGCTGGCGCATCACCTGGGGGCGGTGACTTTCGCGGCCTGCATCATTGTCGGTCAGTTGACCGCGTCAGTTGTCGCCGATCACTTTGGCTGGGTCGGCTTTCCACAACATTCCATCACCCTGCAGCGGATTGCCGGACTGTTTCTGTTGGCCGCCGGAGTCTATCTCATCCGCCGCTCCTGATTCGTTGGATCCCCCTGCGCCGCGGGTTTCCCTGCGCCGCCGGGCCGGGACTCGCATCGAGAAACGCTCACCAGCTTTGTGAGAGCCTTGAGCGTCTTCTCAGAAAGGCGGGGCAGCGCTCGCAGTTCCTCCACCTGCCGGAACGGTCCGTTTTTCCGGCGGATGCGGACAATCATCTCTGCCCGCGCTCGTCCGATGCCCGGCACCTTCTCCAGCTCTTCCACCGGGACTTTGTTGATGTTAACGCGGCAAGTATCAGGACGCTCGTCCGTCTGAACCTAGCTGGGGGTCAGAAGGGTTCCCAGGATCACTACGATCTGGAGACGTAAGAGGCGGCTCGCTATCCAGAAACGAAAAAACGGAATCGTCCCTCTGGAGAAATGCGAGCGTGAGCTTAGCCGCATAGCGGTAGCTGCCAGCCAGTTTGGGATCGTCCGCGCGCAACGCTTCGAGATGCCGCCGAACCGCTTCGGTGTTGCCCTGCAACAGCGGACCCGGCCGGCTATTTCGTCCGGAACGTTCATAGTCTTCCAGCACAACCTCGAGCAACCGCTTGATCGCTGCGAGAGCACGCTTGCGGGAGAACCCGCCGGCCACCATTTGGCCAACAGCCGCCTCGATCAATCCCGTGGGGAAATCCGTGACCAGAGTGGTCGCGATCGAGTGATGAACTTTATCTTCCGGGCCGACGACTTGAAACTCTCCATCAAATGCCCGAATCATCTTCCGCGCAACGTTCACCGCCGACGCATTCCCCTCCACGGTAAAGTGAACTCCGGCGAGACTGAGCGGCCGCCTCTGAAACACAAAGAGCGGGTGCATCGAACCGACGGACGCTCCTCGTCTTGCGAGCGGCTCCAACACAGAACTGTCGAATACTCCGCTGCTGTGAAGTACGACCTTTTTCTTCCACGAAAACTCCGTCTTGGAGAGGCGCAACGCGGCCACTTCAACGGCAGCGTCGGGAACCGCGATCATGATCACCGGGCAACCGGCAAAATCCTCGGGGCCGGCGGCAGCAAAGCCGCGGCGCATCACCCGAACCGCGCGACGCGCCGAAGTCAAACTGCTCGACAGAACGGGACCCACACCAAAGGACTCCGGCGGTAACAGCTCCGCGAGCGTTTGCCCAACTCTTCCAGGGCCTACCAGCCCGACTTCGATCACGAGATCCCCCAGGGCATCCCAGCTAGGTGCTCCCGCCGATGAAAGGCTCAGCCGCAGCTTGCGAGGAACTCGTTGTCCGCTTTCATCCGGGGGAAGCGAACCAGCCTGCGCTTCTCATCAGCAGCTAACAATCGAAGCCGACAAAAAAGCGCGGGCTAGAAGCCCCAATTCTACAACAAGGGGGTTCCGGGCGATCTTAAGTTTATGTTTTGTTAACCCGCATTTTCAATCTCCTGCAAGCGGGCCAGAATCTTTACGGTTCGATCTCGAGCGGTGGTCCCGAGTGTACGGAGATGAAAAAATTGAGACTACCCCAGCGCTGACTACAGCCAACGCTGATTTCAAAAGCTTTGGCGAGGCGCGAAGTGGACTGTCCCCGATTTCCCACAGCCCCTGAGGATCGTGTCCAGGTGGGTTCGCCCTGCTGCTTCTACGGTTCGGCGAGAGGGTCAATTGGAATCGTCATTCCCGGCTGGCTCCCGACCCCATCGACCTCGACCTTGACTTCGACATCGCCGGTCGGAGCGTCTTCGCTGAGCATCACGTTGACCTGGTAGAGTCCGGCCAAACCAGGGGCCTGCCCCGCGTAGAAAACCAGGTGGGCGGGAACCACGACCCCGTTCAGCCAGACCTGGAAGGGAAGAATCAGCTGGGCCGCGAAACTAGGGAGCTCCCCGTCAAAAACGGTCGGGGCGGTCGGCCCGAAACCAGTTGCCCAAAGCACGATCAGCTCGCCTGGATGGGCCGGCGTGGCACCCTCGGGGTTCGCCCGGCCAACCGGAGTGAAATCCCGATGGGTCACCGCGGCTCGGAGGGGACCCTCGACGAAACTTGACGGCCACGCAAACAATCCCGGCGAGACCGCCCGAACCTCGATTAGCTCCTCATTGCTCAGCAGACTCTCGCGATTCACCCGCATGATCCAGTTTCCCGGAGCGATCGCCGTCGGTATTTGGGCGTTGATCTGCCGCGGCGAGACGAAGAACAGGGGAGCCGGCAGTCCCCCTATCGAAACGACTACGCCGGCAAGCGAATACGGCAGGCGGCCATTCACAAGATCGTCAGGATGAACTTGACGAGTTCGCAGCGAAAGCTCTTCGCCGAAGATCGAAATGATACTGTTGGGCGAAACGAAATTATCAGGAGCGGGCGCGAAGCTGGCCCCGTTGACGATGCCTCCGACAAAAGTGGTGGGTGCGTAGCGGCGCCCTATTTCAGCGCCGAACACCGTCGGCGCCGCGGCCAGCCAGGCGGCCAGCCCGAGGACAAGATATGCCATCGACCGGTACTCGCTTCATTCTAACGCGGCAGCGAAGCGCCGAAGGCACGAAAACAAGCGGCCCTTAGCCTCGCCCAGGAGACGACGGCTACCAGAAAACACCGGCACGGCGCCGAACCCTGTCCCCGTGAGACCGCATTGCTTCGTAGCTGTCCTCGGAGGGAGCGCGCCAGTCACCCAGCAACGTGAGGGTATGTTCAAGTTCCGAGCGATCGCCCGGAGCAGCCAGCGCTACAGCCACGTCCGGGTTGGCCAGGCAGAAACGATAGCACTCGGCCGCGCTCGGCGGGTCGAATCCCTCCGGACAATCGGAAGTCGCTTCCAGCAGGGCTCTCCAGCGCAGCCCTGTGAAAGTCACGACCGGCATGGTCCTTTTTCGAGTGACCGGAAAGACATCCTTTTCGGCTCCCCGGTGGGCCGCGTTGTATCGAATCATCAGCATGTCAAGACGGTATTGTTCGTCGAACGAACTTGCGGCTGCACCCGTCTCTGCCGCGCTCGAAGGCCTTCTTGTCTCCGCCCACCCAGCAGCCAATGATCTTTGGTGGCTCGTCAGCCCGATCATCTTCAGAGCGCCGGAACGTTTGCGGGCGGCCAGCACCTCCCAAGCACCGCCCGGGGCCGTAATTTCACTCCGCTCAGCTTCGGATTCCACGTAGTAAAGCGTTGCGATGTCAAGGTAGTCCGTACCCAGTTGTTCGAGAATCCAGCTGAATTCTTGTGCGGCTTCATCCGCCGTGCGAGACTTGAATTGCACCGCGACGACGACGTCCTTTCGCTGCCCGCCGAGTCCGGCGACGGCCCGCGACATGCCGTCCGGCTTTCCGCACCAGTTGAGATACTGAAGCCCGCTTTCGATGGCGTGCTCCACATCGGCGCGCCGCAAGTTGGTGTTTCCGCGGGTGGCAAGACCAAGGCGGCAAACGGGAGGAAGTCCCGGTCCCAGGTGAGCAGTTCGTTCCATCCGCTTAGCGAAGGTGTCGTGAAGCATTCACGCCGCGAGAGCACTTCTCACATGTACTGCCTAGACGAAAATCCCCATTCCCTTCAGCTTGCGCACCAACTCGGTCCGTTTGTCCCGATCGCGCAGCTCCAGGATCGTATCGGTAACGCGCTCGACCTTTCCGCCCGAAACCGCTAAAACTCGGGCCGCTGTTTCCGCATCCTGACAGCGAATCAACACGGTGGACTGGAGCGTAATCCTGCGGCAGTTGCCGAACCAGCCCAAGATCTCACGCTTCACGTTGTTCGGAATGTCTTTCGAACAATAGAGACCGAGTATTTCGAACAGAGATTCCGCGGTCAGCCCCGTGGAGGCGGCTTTCATGACCGATTTTTTCGTGATCTTAAACAGTAAGCCAACGTGGCTGCCGCAACGTTCCGCGAAACGTGAAATCTCCACCTCCGCAAGCGGCCGGGGCCCCAAAAAAACAACTTCGAAATTCGGCTGCACGATGACCTCGCCGCCGGAGGCTTCCTCGAGTTCGAAGTCCTCAGCAAGTCCCAGTAAATATCGGCCCGCGTCGGACAAACCGAGACACAATGAGCCGTCCGCCGAATACCCTACCGTTGCCGCGCCCATGATCAGGAGCCGGGCGCGCAAAATGCTCCATAGCAGATCGGCCCAAGATTCCTCCATTTCCTCGGTCGTGGCTTCATAGAAGTAATCTGAACCAACAGTCCCTTGAAGCTTGCGCCCCGCTTCGATGTGTTTTACAAGCGGGTTGCCACGCCGGGAATGATAGTCGCAGAAATTCTGGAAGTCCACGAGGGAGCCGGCCGGCAGCGAGGTATACTGCTCCTTCGCGGCAACGATCACTTTCCGAAAGAGTTTTTCGCTGGGAAGCGAGAGGCGATAGACCAGCAAGGATGGATCACTGTAGTGTAGGTCCGAAGACTTTCGGAGCCCCTCGGTCGCTTCCCGAACGGAGTCGAGCATCTGCCGGAGCCGTATTTTGGCTGGCAGCTCCAGCCACTTCAATCCCCTCTGGGTGGTCTCGATCCTCAGGTCTTTTCCGTGCACCCCCTTCTGTTCAACGAGCCCCTGGTTGTCGGCATAAAAAAGTGCGGACCTGGCCCGTGATGTCCTGTCGAGTTGAAACCCCTTCTCCACCCAATCCGGGAGGGCTGTAAGGCTCTCGTCGATCGTCTTCTGCGCTTTCGCGAACAGCATGTTGTCGCCCGCTCTCACGCGAAAGGGTTCGGCTCCGGCTGAGACCAGCACGGTGGTTATATCGTGGATCAACAACGGAGACTGGAAAACATTCCTCACCTCCGCCGCCGAGGGAGGAGTTGGAGGTTTTCGGTTGAGGCGCTGGATGATCCCGGGCCAAACACCCAGAATCGCCTCACGGGTTCCGGATTTGAGCCAGGGGTAGAGAAGCAGATAACGGAAACAGCCCATTAAGGCGGCGTCCAATACACCGGAATCGCGACCCTCATAACGGCTCGTCAGTTCTTGAAACGGGATGGACCCGCCGTTCTCCAGGCAATCAGCAATCAGCCTTTGGCTCATCGCGAATACGTCAAGCGAAACGAAGTAGGACTCACGGAAGGAGCGCAATGCGTACAGCTTGACCCATTCGCTATGTCTCGCTTTCACGAATTCCTGGGGCCACTGAACTCTGCTGACCCGCCTGTAGATCGCTTCGTGGTCGTAGTACCACTGCCCAGTCACACGCGCCAGCGAGTTTTTCTCTTCATAGGTGAAGTAATTCGAAAGGTACGTTTCAAAAACCGGCTTCGATGCACCTTCGAGTTCCCTGTTCTGCTCCATCGCCCGGACCACGCGCAAGAAATTCTTGGTGTCTTTGTGCAGCAGCAGCCTCTTCCCGTTCGCGCTGCGGCGCAGAATATTGGCTCGCAGCAGGACACCGTGATGCTCCCGGAGTTCGAAATTGATCTGCTCGGCGGATGGGGCATGAGCACCCGCCAGCATGCCGCGAACAGTGGCGGGAAGCAGGGCCCAGGCCTCCACGTCAGCCAAAAAGGCCAGCCAGTTGATTTCCAGTACTTTCATCTAACGAGTTGGGGGCCGGTGAGTTCTTCCGAGTCAACAATCGAATAATTGTAGCCTTGTTCGCACAGGAACAGTTGCCGCTTGAGCGCGAAGTCTTGTTCGACGGTGTCGCGAGTCACGATCGTATAAAAGTGAGCCTGGTTGGCGCCCTCCTTCGGACGCAGAATACGGCCCAGCCGCTGCGCTTCTTCCTGGCGTGAACCGAAGGTGCCCGAGATCTGTATGGCCACCGAGGCGTCGGGCAGGTCAACCGCGAAATTGGCGATCTTTGAAACCGCCAAGATTCGCAGGCGGCCCTCGCGGAATTCGGCGAAGACTTCGTCGCGCTTTCGCTGCGGCGTCTGGCCCGTCAGGATGGGAACTCCCAAGGGTTCGGCCAGCTTCTTGAGCTGGTCAAGATACATTCCGATGATCAGGACCAGATCATCGGGATGCTGGGCGAGGATGTAGCGTACGACGTCAATCTTGCGCTCGTTTTCGGCGGCAAGTCTGAATTGGACGCGGCGCTCGGCGATCGCATATGGCATCCGTTCGGCCTCGGGCAAGGGAATCCGTATCTCGGTGCAGGTGGCCTTGGCGATCCAGCCTTGGTCCTCCAAGACTTTCCACGGGACGTCGGCCTTCTTCGGGCCGATCAAGGCAAAGACATCGTCCTCGTGGCCGTCTTCGCGGACCAGTGTCGCCGTCAGTCCCAGCCGCCGGCGCGCTTGCAGCCCAGCGGTCGCCCGAAAGATCGGTGCAGGCAGTAAATGAACTTCGTCGTAAACGATCAGTCCCCAGTCGCGGCCGTTGAACAGCTCCATGTGGCGGAAATCAGCTTCGCGATCCTGGCGCCAGGTCATGATCTGGTAGGTGGCGAGCGTTACCGGCCGGATCTGTTTTCGCAAGCCGCTGTACTCGCCGATCTGGTCTTCGGCTAGTGTGGTCTTCTCTAGCAGCTCCCGGATCCATTGTCGGCTGGCGGTCACGCTGGTGGTCAAAATCAGCGTGGACGTTTGCAGCTGTGCCATGCAGCCTAAGGCGACGATCGTCTTGCCGGCGCCGCAGGGAAGCGTGATCACACCGGACCCGCCCCGAGCGCCGCCGGCCGCATGAAACGCATCGGCCGCCTCCACTTGGTAATGTCGCAATTCGAAGGGGCGCCCGTTCTTCAATGCCGCTCTTAGCTCGAACGATAGCCTTTCGCCCTCGACGTAGCCGGCCAGATCTTCAACCGGAAAGCCAACCTTGATAAGGGCTTGCTTGATCTCCCCCCGCGACTGCGCCCGAATTCGGAACGTCTGTCTGGACAGGCGCTCCACAATCAAAGGCACGACGGCTTTGTGCCTCGATACCTGCTCGGCAAGGACGGCGTCGTCGGCCTCGAGCACAAGATCTTCTCCGTTTCGAGAAAGCCGCAGTCTTCCGTAGCGAAGAGCCCAATCGCGAATTTCCGTTTCAACGTTCGCGGGGACCGGGTATTTCGAAAAACCCCGCAACGCCTCGCCAATCTCCTCGACACTCGTGCCGGCGGCGCAGGCATTCCAAATCGAAAGTGGCGTCACGCGGTAGGTGTGAATATGTTCAGGGGCCTTGACCAGCTCGGCGAAACGAACGAGTTCATCCCGCGCGGCGCCGTAGCGAGGGCTATCCACTTCAACAAGGATGGTGTGGTCACCCTGGACGACCAGCGGGTTCTCAGGGTTGTAATGAGTCATGGACATGAAGGTCGTTCCACTACCAAACTAATTTCGGCGGCGAAGGGGCGATCGGCTGTCAATCGGAAACTGTCACCAGGACCACTGAACTTTCTCCGCTTACAACTTACAAGGGGAACCGAACTAGCCGCCCGGCGCCCGCTCCGCCGCCCACCGCGAGAATGTCGTGCCTTCAGCTGCAAGCTGTTTAAGCAGCGGCGAGGGCTCCCACCACAGGCCATGTTGGTCATGGAATTCGCTCACGCGGGAGTACACCTTGTCGAGGCCTATCGTATCCGCGTACCACATCGGCCCGCCGCGATAAGCGGGGAAACCGTAGCCGTTGAGATAGATGATATCGATGTCTACCGGCCGCAACGCCATGCCTTCCTCGAGACGCCTGGCCCCAACATTCACAAGCGCGTAGATCGTCCGCTCGATGATTTCTTCGCGGCTGATTTCTCTCTGTGGAATCCCGGCTTCTTCCGCGATTTCCCGGACCATCTTCGTCACTTCAGCGTCATCGAGGCGCGTGCGGTTGTCCCCGTAGCGATAGTATCCGGCTCCCGTCTTCTGCCCGTAGCGCCCTAGTTCGCAAAGCCTGTCCGAGAGCAAAGGCCGCCGGGCTCCTTCGGGGTAAGCCTGGGGATTTCCCTTGCGGATACGCCATCCGACGTCTAGCCCGGCCAGATCGCCCGTCGCTAGCGGGCCCATCGCTATACCGAAATCGTAAAGCGCGGCATCAATGGCCGAGATCGGCGCGCCTTCTTCTGCGAGGAACTGCGCCTCGCGGCCGTAGGCGTGGAACATGCTGTTGCCGACAAAGCCAAAGCAGTTTCCGACCAGTACCCCGACCTTCCGCAACCTCTTCGCCAGCGCCATCGATGACGCGATGACTTTGTCGCTGGTAGACTTGCCGCGAACAATTTCGAGCAGCCTCATCACATTCGCGGGACTGAAGAAGTGATGTCCGATAACCTGCCCGGGACGCGACGTCACCGCGGCAATCTCGTCGATGTTCAGCGTCGATGTGTTGGAGGCCAAGATGGCATCAGGCTTGGCGATCTTATCAAGTTCAGCGAAGACATCCTTTTTCGGCTGCATGTTCTCGAAGATGGCCTCGACTACGATATCGACCTCTTCAAAACCGTCAAAGGTCAACCGCGGTTGAAGCATCGCGAGCCGCTGCTCAACATACTCGGACGTAAACCGCCCCCGCTTTACCGAGCGTTCGTAGTTTTTCCGAATTGTCGCCAGCCCGCGGTCCAGCGCTTCTTGCGTCGCTTCTCTGAGAATCACGGGAATTCCGGCGTTGAGATACGCCATGGCGATGCCGCCGCCCATGGTCCCCGCGCCGACGATGCCAGCCTTGCTTATCTTGAAAATGGGCGCGTCTTTCGGAATGCCCGGGATCTTGCGCACTTCTCGCTCTCCAAAGAACGCATGAATCAAACCCTTGGACTGACCGGAGTAAAGACACTCGGTAAAAAGCTCTGCTTCGCGCTTGACGCCCTCATCGAAGGGCAGCCTCGTCGCGGCTTCGACCGCTTCGATGGCTTTGAGCGGGGCCATCATGCCGCGCCTTTTCTTGCGGACCGTCTCGCGAATGGCGGCGAAGATCGGAGCATTTGTCGCCTCATCGCCAAGCCGGTCCGTTCTTTCACTGGCTCGTGGCGGCGACCCGGGTTGGGCTCCCACTTCGCGCGCAAACGCTACCGCGCCCGCCAGCAGATCACCTTGCGTCTTACCCTCGACAATACGGTCGATAATGCCATCTTCGATCTTTGCTGAAACCGGTTCACCGAGCGCGCACATCTCAGCCGCCTTGGCCACGCCCGCCAGTCTCGGCAGCCGCTGGGTGCCACCAGCCCCAGGGATGATGCCTAGCTTGACCTCGGGCTGGCCGATCTTCGCCGGCGCAATGGCGACCCGATAGTGACAAGCCTGGGCCACCTCGAGCCCCCCTCCAAGCGCCGTTCCGTGAATCGCGGCGACCACCGGTTTCCGGCACCCCTCGAGCACCCCGAGCAATGGGTGAAGCCCATCTCCACGCTCCTTCAGCCCCGACGTAATTTTTCCGAACTCCTTGATGTCGGCCCCCGCGATAAACGTGCGGCCTCCGCCGATCAAAACAAAGGCGTCGATTGCATCATCGTCCTGGTTTCCCCGGATCGCTTCCTGGATACCCTCGGGAACGCCCGGGCTGAGGGCATTGACCGGCGGATTGTTAACGGTGATCACACCCACTGGTCCGTCGCGGTTGAAAAGGACGAGATCGCTCATGCTGGCCGTCTCCTTGATCGACAAATAAGGGAAAAGTTCAGTTTAGCGAAACGAGCAAGACGGGCGGAATTGGCGGCCTTGCAGACCTCTGGATCAGGATTGTAGGCGGCCCCTTCGCCTTGGAGACTGATGACGGCGACACCGAGGCACCCGTCAAGGGTCCGCGAAGCCAATCCCTACGGGCCCGCCCTTGACTGCTCCCTCGCCGCCGCGAAAATGGCACTCGGCTCAACAAGGCGAATCGGCTTAAAAGCTTAGCGCATAAGAGGACATTTCTACGAGGCTACCGAGTGAGACATTTCTATTGCCTCACGACACGCACGCGGGAAATGTTGCACCGCAGCCATGGTTCGACTAACCTTCGATAGTTGCCAGCACGGTCAAAATAGAATTCCTGGCTGTGCGGTTTGAGAGGAAAGATGCCTAGTCGATTCGGATTATCTCTAGCGGCTCTTGCCGTTGCTTGCCTGACGAGTTGTGGCGGAACCGCACCAGACCCGGCCCAAACACAAAACGCCGCCAAAGACGAGTATTTCGTCTACGTCGGCACTTACACGCGAGGCGAAAGCGAAGGCATTTACGCCTACCGCTTCGACGCTGCGGCGGGAAAGCTGACTTCGGTGGGACTGGTGGGCGAGATTCCGGAGCCCTCGTTTTTGGCCGTGCACCCCAATACGGACTATCTCTACGCCGTGAGCGAAACCGAAAATTACGATGACGAAGGCAGCGGTTCGGTCAGCGCCTTCAGGATAGACAAAGCGACTGGGAAGCTGACCTTGCTCAACACCGTCTCTTCGAAAGGCGCTTGGCCGTGCCACCTGAACCTCGACGCTTCGGGAAAGATGCTCGCCGTCGCCAACTACAAGACCGGCGTTGTCGCGTCTTTCCCGGTCAACCAGGACGGCAGCCTCGGGAAAGCGGTCACAGTGAATCAGAACAGTGGCACGAACATCACTGAACCGGAACAGGAGCCGCTCTCACACTCGGTCGATTTCTCTCCAGACAACCGTTTTCTGATTTTCTCCGACGCGGGAACCGACCAGGTTCTCATCTTTCGGGCCCATCCGGAGAGCGGATCAATCGAGGCGAACGACCCAGCGTTCGCCAAAGTCAAAGATGGCGCCGGCCCCCGGCATTTCGCGTTTCACCCGAGCGGCAACTACGGCTACGTGATCAATGAGAGCGGCTCGACGGTGACGGCATTCGCCTACGACGCCGCTGCGGGGAGAGCATTTCCCAATCCAAGGATGAGCCTGAAATCGGTCCGGGCGGAAAAGGGCAGGCTACAGGGTGAGGATCTCCTTACTGAGAGGATCGAAGGGCTT
>Ga0310123_10003713_pt1 | contig 11699 bp, 6 predicted proteins | sample CB6_AW_1057_MG_FD_203505 | JGI IMG/M metagenome (GOLD analysis project Ga0310123, IMG submission 203505) | Marine microbial communities from Western Arctic Ocean, Canada - CB6_AW_1057 | ecosystem: Environmental > Aquatic > Marine > Oceanic | place: Canada: Western Arctic Ocean | collected... | reverse complement strand
GATCCTTAAAGGCCGGCGGTTGCCCCATGGGGGATTCGAGAGGATCACGTCGAATGTTTCCTCGTCGGCAATGACTGAAAACGCGGCGGGGGTTTTGAGCGAGACCAGGCGAGCTTCAAACCTCTCTTCGAAATCCAACAGCCGGGCGTTGTGAATGGCATTGGCCACCGCGGCGGGATTGACGTCGGTGGCAACCACTTTCGCCGCGCCGAACTGCAAAGCGTAAAGCGACAGTAAGCCCGTACCGGTGCCGATTTCGAGCACGGTCTTGTCTTTGACGAGCGGCGTTTCACGGATGAGCTTCCGCAGGCTGACCGTGTCGCGGGGATCCCAGAAGACGGTTTGCAGGCGGGCGATCTCTCTCGGTAAGTCGTCGACTTGATGCCACGCGATGACTTCCCAAACGGAGTCGTCGAGGGCGGCCGGGAGGGCGCCGGTTTCTGTTTCCGTCGGGGCCGTGGCGCAGGATAGCGTCATGCACATCAGAGTCAAGGCGAGCCACGGCAGCGTAGGCGCACCGGGTTCCCGTAGGCGGTGGGTGTCCTGTGCCACTGGGCGATCCGCGCTTTGATTCATAACCGCTTCATGACGGCTTCTAGTATCTTGAGGCACTGGCTGGGACCACGCGACAGATTTAATCTTGGGACGCCTCGTCAGCGAGGATTCTAGCGTGCTACCCGACTGGACGCAATGTAGGGGCCGATTTACTTAGGTCGGCGGATCGGCAGCGGCCCGGCGCCCGCAAGGGCGACGTCGCGATTACCTCATGCCAAACTAGGCAGATGAGCGAACGGCGCGACAGCTTGCGATCTCGAATTGTGTTGTACGTGTCCGCCAAGAACTTGGAGCACAAGCGATGAATCCTCTTAATGCACTCATGATTGGCACCGGTGAATATACGACCGGGTATGTCCACGGCTCGGCGGCTGACTCGGATAAGAGCGCCGGCGTGGTCGCCCTCACGCTATTCGACCTGCGCCGCCGCGGCCGCGTCGGGGAGCTGCGAATGGCCGGCACAAACGGAACGAAATTCCCTGGCATCCGCGAGCATTTGCGGAGGGTGATCGGAGACAGCTATCGCGACATGAATCTGCGTCTCGACACGTTTCCCGACGACACGGTCGAGCGCGACCCACAGGCGTACCGCGAAGCTCTTGAAACGATGGCTCCCGGCGACATCGTAACGATCTTCACGCCCGACGATACGCACTTCAGCATCGCCATGGATGCGGTCAAGCAGGGCTGTCATGTTCTGGTCGCCAAACCGCTCGTCAAGACGGTCGAAGAGCACTTGGCGCTCTCACGCGCCGCGGAGGAAAACGGCGTGCTCGTCGCGATGGAAGTCCACAAGCGCTGGGACCCGCTTTATACCGACGCGCGCGACCGCATCCGATCGCTGGGAGACTTTAGTTTCTTTTCGTCCTACATGAGCCAGCCGAAATCACAGCTCGATACCTTTCGCGCCTGGGCAGGCAAGTCGAGCGACATCAGCTACTACTTGAACGCACACCACATCGACTTCAATCTTTGGGTGGTTTCGGGGTTTGCCCGGCCCCTTAGCGTCCACGCTTCGGCGGCGACTGGCTTCGCCCAAGCGATGGATATTTCTACCGAAGACACGATCACGCTGACCGTCGATTGGGAAAACCTGGTGAGCGGCAACAGGGCGACAGGCGTTTACACGTCCTCGTGGATTGCCCCGAAAAGCGATGTTCACTCGCAACAGCGATTCTTCTACATGGGCCACCGCGGCGAAGTGAGCCTCGATCAGGCCCACCGCGGTTACACGCTGGCGACCGACGCGGCGGGGTATAGCTCGGCGAATCCGCTATTTATGAAATACACACCTGATGCCGACGGCTTTTTCGCCGGGCAAAGTGGTTATGGATACCGCGGCATCGAAGACTTTGTGGAAGCTGCTGCCGCGATTCGGGCGGGGGAAGCGAGCGTTGAGTCTTTTGAGGGAAAGCTCGCCACGGTCAAGGGAACGGTGCTCGTCACGGCGGTGCTGGAGGCTGGCCGTCGAAGTCTGGATGATGGCGGGAGCGTCTATCAGATCAACTACAACGACAACGGACAACCGATAGGAATCTCCGCCGTCAAGTAGGGACCGGCAATCCTGCCGGTCCTCCATCGCCGCCATCGGCGCGAAGCGGCGACGCCTGGACTTTCTACATTTCAGAGCCATGCGGTCCTCGGGCTAAGCCACGTTCACGTGGCTTGATTCGGCTAGGCCGGTCCTTTTAGGGCCGGTTGACAAAAGCCTCCCCACCCCGCCGTTCAACCCGTTTCAACCTGAATCCGGCGTGATAACGGCTTCGGCACGTTAGAGGCACAAGCAGGCTCAGGCGGCCTCGGAACACGGATTCCAGTAAGCTAAAACAAGTCAAGCATGACGCCCAAACAATTCCTCAGCCAGCTCAAAAAGCCCCCTTTGCAGCCGGCTTATTTGCTGCTGGGCAATGAGCTTTTCTATCGGGATCGCTGCCGCCGCACTCTGATCCGCGCGGCACTGGGCGATGAGGCGGCCGGCGCCGGCTCTCCCGAAGGACTGGTCGAGATCGATCTTTCCGAACAGCCCCTTAGCCGTCTCGTCGATGAGGCTCGCACGCTGTCTCTGTTCGCGTCGGCGCGGGTCATCGTCGGGAGCAGCGCCGAAGCCGTTCTGCCGCGCGGAGCCGCGGTGGCCAAGAACAGCACGGCCGCGCACGGGTTCGAGGCCCTGGCCGCCTACGCCGGCAAGCCTTCTCCGAGAGTCGTCCTGCTGCTCGAGTCGACTCGCTTCGACTGGGGAAATCGCGACGACAAGGCCCGCATCGACCGCGTGGTTCGGGCCTTTTCTAAGTCCGTCGAAATCGTTGAGCTGGTCCGCCTTAGTCCATCCGAGGCTCTCAAGACGGCCACCTCTCTGGCAAAGCAGTTGAAGCTCGGCATCAGCGCGGACTTGCTCAGCGAATTGGTCGACACGCTCGGAAGCGACATGGCGCGCCTGGCCGGTGAGCTGGAAAAACTCGCTTTGTACGTCGGCCCTGATGGAGAGGTGAACGGCAAACAGATCGAGCTGCTCATCCCCGAGGCACGGCAAAGGGGCGTGTTTGAGTTCTCCGAGGCCCTCTCCAAAGGCGACCGGCTGCGAGCGCTGGACGTTCTCGGCACGCTTTCGCGGACAGGCACTTCGTGGCCAATGCAGATCAGCCTGATCGCGTCGCTGTTTCGGCAGGCCCTCGCCGCCAAGGAGCAGCAAGTGCGAAACGCCAGCCAGGTCGCGCAGCTCTTCAGCGGCCGCGGAATTCGAATCTGGCCGGCCAGGGCGCGCCAAGTCCTCGACATCGGGCGCCACTTTTCGCAGAGGCAACTGGAAACCGCCCTGACCCAGCTTTCGCAAGCCGACCGCGACCTGCGGCGCGAGAGGCCCAGCGACCGCCTCATCATGGAGCAGTTAGTCCTCAACCTGACCACTTGATCAGGACCCGGAAGCCCTGTCAGAGCCCGGAACGCAAGTGACGGGTCAGCGTCCGTAACGGGTCAGCGTCCGTGACAGGTCAGCGTCCGCAAAACAAGACCTCCGATAGCCGCCCTTCCCTGCGTGCGCTATCATTTCCTCAGCACAAATCCTCAGCACAAGACAGGCCAGCGCACAAGTTGGCCACCCAAGGAGGCTCTCCATGTCAAAATCCGCATCCCGCCGCTCCTTCATTCAGCAACTTGCCGGGACCGCCGCATTCGCACCCGCGGCCGTCTCGACCCTGGCCGAGTTATCGCCCCTACTGGCCGCAAGCTCGGGCGGTGAAAACTACTGGAGCCTTGTCCGAGAACAGTTCGCGTTTCGCGAAGACAAAGTGCCCATGAACGCCGCGAATCTGTGCCCTTCACCGCGCGCCGTCGCCGAACGTGTCGCTGAGCTGACTCGCGACATCGACATCGATTGCTCTTCGAATAACCGTGCGAAATTCAAGGGGATACTCGAGCAAGCCCGCGAAAAAGTTGCCGCCCAGCTCGGCGTGACGGCCGACGAAATTGCACTCGTCAGGAACACCAGCGAAGCCAACAACACCATCAATAATGGGCTGTCGCTCAAGGCCGGGGACGAGATCGTCGTGTGGGAACAGAATCATCCAACCAACAACGTCGCCTGGGATGTTCGGGCCGCTCGGTTCTCTCTTTCGGTGAAGCGCGTTGCGGTTCCCGCCAACCCGAGCGGCAACGGTGAGCTGATCGGCGCCTTCGGGAAGGCCCTGACCTCGCGCACCAAAGTTCTCTCGGTGACGCATGTTTCAAATCTGAGCGGCATTCGCTTGCCGGTTCCCGAGTTGGCGGAGCTGGCGCATCAGCGCGGAATCTACTTCCACGTCGACGGCGCGCAAACCTGGGGCGCTCTCGATGTCAACCTTCGCGAACTGAATTGCGACTCCTACACCGCCAGCGCCCACAAGTGGTTCTGCGGTCCCAAGGAAGCCGGCTTGCTCTACGTCAAGCAAGAGAAGATCCCGCAAATCTGGCCCAACATCGTCGCGCCGGGATGGGGGAATGACGCTGACCCCGACGTCAAGGGAGCGCGCAAATTCGAGTCCTTCGGACAGCGAGATGATGCCGCCTTATCCGCCATCGCCACCGCCGCGGACTTTCACAACATGCTTCAGCCGGCAAGGGTCGAGGCCCGCATGCTGGAGCTTGCCGCCGCGCTCAAGGCGGGCTTGAAGCAGGCCGGCGCCAAGCTGGTCACGCCGGAGAAACGGGCGCTGAGCGGCGGCGTCTGTATCATCGAGGTGCCGCCGGGGAACGGCCGGAAAATTTTGGATGCGATGTATAACGATCACGGCATCGCCGGCTCAACCGCCGGAGGTCTGAGGCTCTGCCCGCACATCTACAACACCATGGAGCACATCGAGCGAGCGGTAGAAGGAGTCAAAAGCCAGCGGCATCTGCTGGGATAAGAAATCCGCGAGTCGTGACTCGATCCGCGGCCGTGACTACCTGCGTAGTGAAATCCTTGCCAAAAGTGGCGGAAACTCCGGGAGTCAGATTCAGAGCCGCGCGCGAAAGCAAGCGCTTTCCGCTTCCACGCGATCATCCGACAGCAGCCAATTGAGCCAACCGTAGGGACCGGCACTCCTGCCGGTCCATCGCCGCAAAGCGGCGAAGCCCAATCGTTCCGAGCAAGCGCAACGAAGTAATGGCGGGCCTGTTCGGTCATCCCGGCATCTGCCGGCAGCTAGTCACCGCCTAACTCGATCCGATACAATCGGTCAAACCATGCAACTGAATCCGCGCTCTTCTATTCTCTCTTTGCTTCGCTCTTCGATGACCGGTCGGGACCACCGCGCCCGCATCGCCGCCGGGCTTGCTGTTTCTATTCTTCTGCTCGGCTCTTGCGGGGGCGGCGGAGAACCGGCCGACAGCAAGCTGCTCATCGCCGTGATACCGATGGGGACGACGCACGAGCATTGGAAATCGATCCATGCTGGAGCCGAGAAAGCAGCCGCGGAACTCGATGTCGAGATCATCTGGAAGGGTCCTCAAAAGGAAGATGACCGTGAGCAACAAATCGCCGTCGTCGAAGACATGATCTCGCGCGGCGTGGACGGCATCGTGCTGGCTCCGCTGGACCGAACCGGTCTGCGCAGGCCAGTCGCCGAGGCCCAGCAAGCCGGCGTTCCGACCGTCGTTGTCGACTCGGGTCTCGAAGGCGACGTGCAGATCAGCTTCATCGCGACCGACAACTACCAAGGCGGTGTTCTGGGGGCCAAGCGCCTCTCCGAGGTCATGGGCGGCAAAGGGAAAGCCATTCTGATGCGTGCCATGGTCGGAGTCGAAAGCACCATGGACCGGGAGCGGGGATTCCTGGAAGAAATCAAGAATCATCCTGGGATCGAGATGATCAGCGACAACCAGTACGGCGGGATCACCACGGAAACCTCCTACCAGTTGGGAGAAAACCTGCTGAATCGTTTTTCGGAGATCGACGGTATTTTTTGTCCGAATGAATCGACGACGTTCGGGATGCTGCGGGCTCTCACCGACGCAGGCAAAGCAGGCAAGATCCACTTCATTGGTTTCGATACGAGTCAAAAGCTGATCGACGCGCTCGCGCTGGGACAGCTCGAAGGCCTCGTGGTGCAGAATCCGTTCGGCATGGGCGAGCTGAGCGTCAACACGATCGTCAACTATATTCGGAATCCCCAGCAGCAGCCCGCCAAACGAATCGACACCGGAATCGTGGTCGCCACGCCGGAGAACATGGACGAGCCCAAAATCCAGAGCCTGCTGAAGCCGCCGATAGCGAAGTACCTGGGGGAAGAATAGCCGGGAATCACGCCCGAGTCTTCCGGCTGCCGCCCGCATTTCTCACCACGTGGCGAGACGAAGTGCGTAAGAAGCCCATCAGTACAAGACGCGCGCCGTAGGGACCGGCAATCTTGCCGGTCCATCGCCGCAACGCGGCGACGCCCAATCGTTCGGGGCCAGCGCAACGAAGCAATGGCGGGCCTCTCATCTGCTTGGCCCGCCACTCGGCGAGAAATGCGGACTCGAGTTCAGTCCCAGATCCGTCCGTAAGGGCTCTGGTTGCGTGCAAAAGCGTTTCGAACCCCGTAGCGCGGGGCTCGTCAGAGACTTGCGGCTTTTCATTGCGTTCACCCGCGCGGTGCGGCCCGACGAAAGGCCGCGGGTCTCTGACGAGCCCTGCGCTACGGGGTTCGGCAACAACTACTCAACGCAAAGGTCGCCTTACGGACGGATCTCGGTCAGTACCGGCAAATCAGTGGTGACAGTAAACGTAGTATACTGACGGCGTAAATCTGGAAGTTTATTTTGACCAGGAAAGCCAGCCCGTGCTGAACTATCGGATACCCCGGGCCCCTACTCAATGGACCCCTGCTCGATGGGTCCATACTTGGCTGACGGGTTTGCTCGCGGCCGCTTGGTTTCTTTGCGCATTGGCGGCGCAGCAACCCGCGCGGCAGTCCCCGCCGCCGGCAGCCCCGCACCGGGCGCTGGTTGATCAATACTGTACCTCCTGCCATAACGAGAGCCTGAAAATGGGCGGGCTTGCGCTCGACCTGGTGAGCGCTCACGGGGTGGAGGAAAATTCGGAAACCTGGGAGAAGGTGGTGCGTAAACTTCGCGCGCGCCAGATGCCTCCCGTCGGGTCTCCGAGACCCGATGACGCAACCTATGAGGCGGTGGTGTCTTCCCTAGAGGTTTCGCTCGACAGAGCGGCCGAAGCCCAGACCAACCCCGGCCGCACCGACACCTTCCGGCGACTCACACGGACCGAATACCAGAACGCCATCCGCGACCTTCTTGCGCTTGAGCTGGACCTCTCCTCCGTGCTGCCGCGAGACGAGTCGAGTCAGGGCTTCGACAACATTACGGTAACGGGCCTCTCCCCGGCGTTGCTCGAGAGCTATGTATCGGCGGCGGACAAGATCAGCCGGCTGGCCGTTGGGCGGCCGGTTTCCTCTCTTGCTGTCGACACCATCAAGATGAAGCCGGACCTCACTCAGGAGTTTCCGTTTGACGGGCTTCCGGCGGGTACTCGTGGTGGAACGCTGTTTCCCCATACGTTTCCGCTCGATGGGGAGTATGAGGTCGTGGTGCGGCTGGCGCGAGACCGGGACGAACAGGTCGCGGGCTTGAGACAGGTCCATCAGGTGGAGATTATTTTGGATCGGGAGCGAGTCGCCCTCTTCGACGTCGTGCCGCCCAAACACGTCGGAGATCATTCGGCGGTCGACGACCATCTCAAGGCGCGTATTCCCGTGAAGGCCGGCCCCCATCAGGTTGGCGTGACTTTTCTCAAGAAGCCCTGGGGCGTGCTCGAAACCGACCGTAAGCCCTACCACGCGCATTTCAATGCGTATCGGCATCCGCGGGTCCAGCCGGCGCTGCACGAGGTTACCATTACCGGTCCCTATGACGCCAAGGGCCCAGGGGACACCCCCAGCCGGCAGCGAATTTTCGAATGCCAGCCGGCCGGTGCCACGCAGCAAGCCGCTGAGGAAGAAGACGCCTGCGTCAGGCGTATTCTCACGACGCTGATGCGCCGAGCCTACCGGCGGCCGGTCACCGAGCGGGACTTTGAAAGCCCCTTGGAGTTCTATCGGCGGGGCCTCTCCGATGATGGCTTTGAAGCCGGCGTTGAGATGGCGCTGTCCTCGATTCTGGTCAGTCCGGAGTTTCTGTTCCGTGTCGAGAGAGACCCGGCCGGGACCCCGCCGAACACGGCCTACGAAATCAGTGATTTGGAGCTGGCATCCCGCCTTTCATTTTTTCTTTGGAGCAGCATTCCGGACGATGAGCTTCTCAATGACGCGATTCAAGGGAGCTTGAGAAAACCTGAAGTGCTGGAACAGCACGTGAAGCGAATGCTGAAGGATCGGCGCTCTCGCACCTTGCTGACGAACTTCGCCTCTCAGTGGCTGCACTTGCGCAATTTGGAATCAGTCAATCCCGACATGCGCTTATTCCCGAGCTTTGATGACAATCTGCGGCAGGCGATGCGCCGCGAAACAGAGCTGCTTCTGGAAAGCACGATCAGGGAGGATCGAAGCGTCCTGGACCTGCTCAGCTCCGACTACACGTATCTGAATGAACGCCTCGCCAAGCACTACGGGATACCGCATGTTTACGGGAGCTGGTTCCGGCGCGTGAAACTGGACGGCGATACCCCGAGGGGCGGGCTGCTTCGCCACGGAAGCATTCTGACCGTGACCTCCTACAACACGCGAACTTCGCCCGTGATACGAGGGCATTGGGTGCTCGAGAATCTGATGGGAGTGCCGCCGCCACCAGCGCCCGCCGACGTTCCGGCGCTGGAGGACAAGACGATCGATGGCAGCTTGGCCGTCCGGGAGCGGCTGATCCAGCACCGCTCCAATCCCGCCTGTTCGGGCTGTCACAGTCTGATGGATCCGCTGGGCTTTTCGCTGGAGAACTATGACGCGGTCGGTCGCTGGCGCCAAGCCGAAGCTGAACAGCCGATTGACGCTTCCGGAAATTTCCCCGGCGGCGCCCGCTTCAAAGGCGTATCCGGCCTTGAGAAGGCTTTGATCGACCGCCCGGACATGTTTGTCGGAACCCTAGTAGAGAAACTTCTGACCTATTCTCTGGGCAGGGTCGTCGAGCACTACGATGCTCCAGCGGTTCGCAAGATTGTGCGAGACGGGCGCCCGGAGCGTTTTCGTTTTGCTTCGCTTATTGTTGGAATCACCAAAAGTAAACCGTTTCAGATGAGGAGATCACTATGATTATCACCAGAAAAGCTCTTCCGCGGCGGACGTTCCTGCGGGGCATCGGCGCTACGGTGGCACTGCCGCTGCTGGACGCAATGGTCCCGGCAATGACCGCCTTGGCCTCCACGGCGGCCCGGCCGGTGCGCCGTCTGGGTTACATATTTATTCCGATGGGATCTGATATTAACCGCTGGACTCCTCCGGGCGAGGATTCACTGGCTGAGCTTTCGCCCATTTTGAAGCCGCTGGAGCGGGTGAAGGACTACGTCACGGCTGTGACGAACATGGAGCTGGAGCTCGCCTATCCCGGCACCCACGCGACCTCCAACTCGGCTTACTTGAGCTGCGCCAAGGCAAAGTTGACCGAAAGCACCGACTACTATCTGGGCACCACGGTCGATCAGATTGCCGCCAAGGAAATCGGTCAGGCTACGCAACTGCCTTCGCTTGAACTCGGCATGGATCTGCTTGAGATCGTCGGACAATGCGACGACGGCTTTGCCTGCGTCTACCAGAACAATCTCTCCTGGTCCTCCCCCACCACGCCCCTTCCCTATGAGGCTCACCCGCGAAAGGTTTTTGAGCGTTTGTTCGGCGAAGGCGGCAGTGCGGCCGAGCGAACCAAGACGCTACAAAAAAAGGCCAGTATGCTGGACCGCGTGAAGAGCGACATTTCCCGCCTGCAGCGTGGGCTGGGATCGAGTGATCGCACGAAGGTAGATCAGTATCTCGACAGCGTGCGGGAAGTGGAGCGCCGCATTCAGATAGCCGAGACTGGAGTGGCCGAAAATCCGGTGCCGGACTTCGAGCGGCCGGTCGGCGTACCGGCGGCTTACGCGGATCATGCGAAGTTGATGTTCGATCTGCAAGTCCTGGCTCTCCAGGCCGACATCACTCGGGTAATCACCTTCCAGCTAGCTCGGGAAACCAGCACGCGAAGCTATAACGAGATCGGAATATCGGAGCCTCACCACCCGCTGACCCACCACGGGAACGATCCCGAGAAGATCGCCAAGATGGCCAAAATCAACGAGTATCATGTGTCGCTGTTTGCATATCTTCTCGAAAAGCTCAAGGCCACTCCCGATGGGGACGGCTCTTTGCTCGACCATTCCATGTATATGTACGGCAGCGGCATGGGGAACCCGAACGCGCACGACCACACCAACCTCCCGATTCTGGTGGCCGGGGGCGGCGGCGGCAAGTTGAAGGGTGGCCGTCACGTCCGCTATGCGGAACCGACGCCGCTGGCCAATCTGCACCTGACGCTGCTCGAGAAAGCAGGTGTCCGCATGGACTCCTTCGCCGACAGTCAGGGAAAGGTCGAGGAACTGCTGTCTATCTGATTTCCGCCTGGAAAGCATTGCCGCCTGGAAAGCAGGGGCGCTTGAAAGCGGCGCGTGAAAAAGCGGAGTAGAAGAAGCGAGGACACGATGGCTTTGTCTGTGAAACGGATATTCGTGCTGGGAACGGCGTCGCTATTGTCGGTGATCAGTCTCGCCGGTGCGCCCAAGGCCCCGCTGGCGGATGCCGCCGAGGTCATGGATCGCGACGGTATTCTTGCCCAGCTCCAAGAGCCGGCCGATGTGAACGCAGCCCAGGTAGACGGGATGACGGCTCTGCACTGGGCCGCCCGCCACGATGATCTGGAGATGGCCAAACTGCTGGTCGGCGCCGGCGCCGGCGTAAATGCCGCGAACCGTTATGGAGTAACGCCGCTCACCCTGGCCTGCACAAATGGAAACGCTGCCTTGGTCGAGCTGCTGCTCGATGCCGGAGCAGACCCGAACACGACGCTTCCCGGCGGTGAAACCGCTTTGATGACCGCCTCCCGCACGGGAAGGCTGGGGCCTGTCAAGGCCCTGCTGATCCGCGGGGCTAAAGTTCACCCGACAGTTCACGGCATGGGACGGCAGGACGGAGCAGGCGCCACCGCCTTCATCGCCCGCCTGGAAGATCCCAGCATTTTTGATTTTCAAACGAAGGATGAACAGACGGCTCTGATGTGGGCGGCGGCGGAAGGTCACGCCGAGGTCGTGACGGAACTGATCGAGTATGGCGCCGATTTCCGGGCCACTCTGGAGTCAGGATTTACGCCGTTGCTCTTTGCTGTCAGGGAGGGCCATGGCGAAGTCGTGAAAGCCCTTCTGAAGGCGGGCGCGGATGTGAACAGGACCATCGACCCGAAGCCCGACTGGCGGCATGTAGGCTACGGCGCGCGCCTCCGTCCCGGGGCTCGTCCGCTTCACGTGGCGGTCGAGAATGGTCATTTCGAACTGGCGGTCTTCCTGATCGAGGCTGGCGCCGATCCCAATGCCGCTGACCCGGCTGGTTATACGGCATTGCACGCGATCACCGCGACACGTAAAGTTCCGCTGGGCGACGCCGACCCTCCTCCGGAGCCTTCGGGGAATATGACCAGTCTTGAATTCGTTCGCGAGCTAGCGTCCCGCGGCGCGGACTTGA
>Ga0310123_10003710_pt1 | contig 11701 bp, 8 predicted proteins | sample CB6_AW_1057_MG_FD_203505 | JGI IMG/M metagenome (GOLD analysis project Ga0310123, IMG submission 203505) | Marine microbial communities from Western Arctic Ocean, Canada - CB6_AW_1057 | ecosystem: Environmental > Aquatic > Marine > Oceanic | place: Canada: Western Arctic Ocean | collected... | reverse complement strand
GTGGATGCAGCCAGCTTCACCATCCGAGAGCATGAGGTGGTGGGCTTTCTCGGTCTGAACGGGGCCGGCAAGACGACGACGCTCAAGGTCCTGGCGGGCCTGCTGCCGCCCAGCGATGGCACCGTGACCCTGGATGGCCTGGATATGTTCACCGCGGGCGTGGGGATACGGGCGCAGATCGGCTTCCTCCCGGAGGACCCGCCTCTCTACCTGGAGATGGTGGTATCGGACTTCCTCCGATTTGTCGGCGGGCTGCGCGGCATGTCCAGGGCGGACATCGATGCGCGCCTGCCCGGCGTGCTGGCCCAGACCCAGCTCAGTGAGGTCGCGAACCGGGTCATCGCCGAGCTGAGCCACGGGTTCCGCAAGCGCGTAGGCATCGCCCAGGCGATCATCCATGGCCCCCGCCTGGTCATCCTGGACGAGCCGATCAGCGGCCTGGACCCGGTCCAGATCGTGGAGATGCGTAAGGTCATCCACGGACTGAAGAAGGAGAGCACCGTGCTGGTGAGCTCCCACATCCTCTCAGAGATCTCTCAGACCTGTGACCGGATCCTGGTGCTCAACGAGGGCCGACTCGTCGCCCAGGGCACAGAGCAGGAGCTGGCGGGGCGCTTCCACATCGGTGGGTCGGTGGACCTGAGCCTGCGCGCTGACGGTGCGCTGGTGCGGAAGATCCTCGAGGGCTGCGAGGGGGTCAAGAAGGTGATCCTCATCGGCGAGTCGGATGGCATCGTGGACGCGCGGGTCAGCATGAGCCTTGATGTGCGCGAGGATCTGGTGGCCGCGCTCGTGGACGCGGGCATCGGCGTGCGCCGGGTGGACAATGCCCACGATGAACTCGAGGAGATCTTCCTGGATCTGACCCGCCCGGGCAAGGCGCAGGTGCAGGCATGAAGGCGGTAGGACTGCTTGTCCGTCGGGAGCTCGGCGCCTACCTGAACACGAGCTGGGGCTGGTCCATCCTGGCCTTTGTGTTGCTCATCGATGGGCTGCTGTTCAACCTGCTCGCGCTCGGCAGCCGGGAGCAGTATTCCGCCGATGTGCTGAGCAAGTTCTTCGAGATCTCGAGCGGCACCACGATGATCGCCGGCATCTTGCTCACCATGCGCCTGCTCGCAGAGGAGCGCCAGACCGGCACCATGGTGATCCTGGAGACAGCGCCCATCAGCGAGGCCCAGGTGGTGATCGGTAAGTTCCTGGGTGCGTGGTGCTTCCTGGCGATCATCACCCTGCTCACCGCCTACATGCCGGCCCTCATCTTCGTGCATGGTCGGGTCAGCGTGGCCCAGATCATGACGGGCTACCTCGGCCTGCTCTCTCTCGGCGCAGCCGCGGTGGCCATCGGCACCTTCGGCTCGGCCCTGGCCAAGAACCAGCTGCTCGCCGCGGTCATCGGTGGCGGATTATTGGTCATCATGATCACGGCCTGGTTCCTCGGTCAGGTGACCTCACCGCCCGTCAGCGGGATCTTCTCCTATATGGCGCTGTGGGAGAGCCACTTCCAGCCCTTCATGGAGGGGCGGATCAACACCGAGGGCCTGGTCTACTACTGCAGCGTCTCGGCGGCCTTCCTGCTCCTCGCGACCCGCTCGCTCCAGCTCGGGAGGTGGCGATGACCCTGTCGCTGGTTCTCCACCTGGTGGGCTCGCTCCTGCTGCTGGCGCTGGTGCGCACACTCGGCGCGGATGACCCGGTGACGGTCATCGGCTGGGCCACGCTGCTCGGCGGCCTGGCGATGTCCATCGCCACGGTCCGGGGCAGCACCCGGCGCTACACGGTGGGCAGCCTGCTGGTCGGCATCCTGGCGCTCGGCCTGATGGTGGGCGGGCAGCTCGGCCTCGTGGATGGGCTGGGCCTGGACGCGGAGGCTGCGAAGAAGGCCGAGGTGGTGCTCGCCGCCGCGTGGCCACTGATCTGGTTCTGCGCCACCCTCACCCTGCTGGCGGTGGAGCGGGTCCGGGCGGCCAATCCCATGGCCCTGCCGATGGCCCGTTCGCGGCTCGTCGCGTTGACGGGGCTGAGCACGGCGCTGGGCCTCGCCTGCCTGGTGCCGCTGAACTACCTGGCCCATGAGCACAATGAGCGCTGGGACCACAGCTACTTCAAGACCGCTTCGCCCGGCACGTCGACCCAGGCCCTCGTAGAGAACCTGGCCCAGCCCATCCGGGCCTACCTTTTCTTCCCCCACACCTCGGATGTGACCGAGGAGATCCGGACCTACTTCGACCAGCTCGACGCCCCGCAGATGGAGATCTCCTATGTGGACCAGGCCCTCGAGGGAGAGCTGGCCCGGGAGCTCAAGGTCCAGAAGAATGGGACCATCGCCCTGGTCCGGGGTGAGGGCGCGGATGCCCAGATCCAACGGATCCGCATCGGTGTGAAGCTGGACAAGGCCCAGCGCAAGCTCAAGCGACTGGACCAGGAGGTACACAAGGCCCTGCTCAAGATCGTGAGCGATGCACGGACCGTCTACGTCACCGTGGGCCACGGGGAGATGTACTGGAAGAAGGGCACGGGCAAGAGTCCGGCCCGTCTGCTCTCGACCTTCAAGAAGGAACTGAGGACCCTGAACTTCCGGGTCAAGGAACTGGGTCCGGCCCAGGGCCTGGCGAACGAGGTGCCCGAGGGGGCGGACCTGGTGATGGTGATGGGTCCGACCCAGGCCTTCCTCCCCGAGGAGGTCGCAGCACTTCGAGCCTACCTGAGGGAGGGTGGCGCCCTGATGGTGGCCCTGGACCCGCGGACAGAGGCGGACCTGGGCCTGCTGCTCGAGGACCTGGGCCTTGCCTACGAGGGCCAGCAGCTCCTGGTGGGCGACAAGAACATCTGGATTCCCACCCGCCGGGTGACGGACAGGTACAACCTCATCACCAACAAGGCCTCCACGCACCCCTCCGTCACCACGCTCAGCCGGAACAGCCGGACCATGGCCTTCCTGGCCCCGGTCTCGGCCCCTCTGACAGCCCTGCCGAACCCGGTCTACAAGGTGGAGATCACCCTGCGCTCCCTGCCCGAGGTCTACCTGGATGTGAACGGGGACCTGCGCTTTGACGGGGAAGTGGAGAAGAAGAAGAGCTGGCCCTTGGCCGCGGCCATCTCCGGTGTGGCCACCGGGGAGGACGAGGCCCCGCCCGAGGGAGAAGAGGCGGGGCCCGAATTCCGGGCGATCGTGATCGGCGATGCCACCTGGGCCAGCGATCTGGTGCTGGGCCTGGCACCCGGAAACAAGGCCTTCGCCCGGGATGGCCTGGCCTGGCTTGTGGACGAGCCGGACGCGGCGGGCCAGGTCAATGACGAGGAGGATGTGAAGATCCAGCACACCCGAGAGGGTGAGGGATGGATGTTCTACGGGGTGATCTTTCTGATGCCCTTCAGTCTCCTGTGTCTCGGTCTGCTACGGCTTCGGCTCCGCCGGAAGCAGGGAGAGGCATGATGATGCGAGCGACCGTGATCTACGGCACTGCGCTCGCGGTGCTGCTGGCCCTCTCCTGGTGGCAGTGGACCGCGGAGCCCGAGGTCGATCGGGGCGACAAGGTGGAGCTGCTCGCGGGAAAGGCGGAGGCCATCACCGAGATCCGCTGGACGGGAAAGAAGAACGAGTCCACCCTCACCCGGCGATCCGATGCGGTGGGCCCCTACTTCTGGGTGGACTACACCCGGTGGACCCAGAAGCCCGTGCTCAAGACCCAGGGCGAGGAGGAGGATGGCAGTCCCATCGAGCCGACTCCGCCGGAGCGGGTGGCCAAGCAGTCGGTCTTCAAGGCCTCGGACAAGGCCGAGGAGCTGCTGAAGAGCCTCTCCCCCATGCTGGCGCTCCGGCGCCTGGATGTCACGGGTCCGGACAAGATCTCGGAGATCGGGCTGGACGTGCCCGAGGCCACGCTGGAGATCGTTCGTGGAGACAGCACCCAGGTGCTGGACATCGGCGGTGAGGCCTATGGCAGCCGCCACATCTATGTGCGCCGGCGTTCCGATGGGCAGATCTACCTGGTGGAGCGGGAGCTTCTTCAGAACCTCAAGTACGCCCGGTCCCGCCTGGCGGACCACAGCCTGGTGGGCACCGCCCGCAAGGATGTGACGCGGGCTGTGTTGACGGCGGAGGGGGAGACCCTGGAGGCCACTCAGCGCAACCCGCATGACGCGGCCAAGGCCGTCTGGGTCCTCGCCTCCGATCCGGAGAACGCCCCGGAGCAGCTCACGACCTGGATGGCACAGGCGCTCAAGCTCAAGGGCATGCGCTATGCGGATCCGGCAGCCCCTCCGGTCGATCTGGAGTCGCGACTCACCCTGCAACTCTTCGATGCCAAGGGGCGCTCAGAGACCCTGGAGTTGCTGCAGGTGGGCCAGTCAGGCGACTGGTATGCGCGAAGTGAGCACACCCGTGGCCTGGTCAAGGTGGTGCGCAGCGCGGCAAAGAGCCTTGCGGATGATGTGGGGAGCGTGATCGAGAGTGCCGACTGAGGTTGGCGTTTCCTCCTGATCTCGCTACGCTCAACGCCTCCTACTCCCGAGCGCGATCTGCGGATGAAGAACATCATCGCCATTTTTCGCCGTGAGCTGTCGAGCTACTTCGACTCTCCACTGGCCTACATCGTCATCCCGGTCTTCCTCGGCCTGGTGGGCGCCTTCACCATGTACCTGCAGGATCTCTTCGCCTCGGGCACGGTGAGCATGCGGCCGGTGTTCTTCTGGTGTGCGGTGTGCTTTCTGTTGCTGATCCCGGCCGTGACCATGCGCCTCTTTGCGGAGGAGCGCAGGAGCGGCAGCCTGGAGCTGCTCGTCACCATGCCGGTGAGCGAGGCGGAGGTGGTAGCGGGCAAGTATCTGGCGGCGGTCACGCTCATGACCGTGGCCCTGGCACTCACCGCCACCTACCCAGCCACACTGGCCACACTGGGGAGCCTGGATCCCGGCCCGGTCGCAGGCGGCTACCTCGGGCTCTTTCTGCTGGGTGCGGCCTTCACTGCCATCGGAACCGCAGCGAGCGCCTTCACCTCGAACCAGATCGTGGCCTTTCTGTTTGGCCTGGTGATGTGCCTCATCCCCTTCGCCACGGGCTTTGCCCTCTCCCAGGTACCTGCTGCTGCGCTGCCCCTGGTCCAGTACCTGAGCTTTGAGACCCACTTCAACAACATGGCCCGGGGCGTCATCGACTCGCGGAATGTGGTGTTCTACCTCACGGTCATCGCCCTCTTCCTCCACATGGCTGTCTTCGGCCTGGAGCGGAGGCGCCTGCAATGAGCCGGGATACCCGCCGCGGCTTGCTGGCCAATGCATGGGCCCAGATGTTCCTGGTCGTGCTGATCTGCGTGCTGGCGAACACCTGGTCCAGCCACCGCTTCTTCCGGATCGATCTGACATCGGACGGGGTCCACAGCCTCGATCTGGCCACACGCTCATTGGCCTACCGCCTGGCGAAGCCGCTGACGGTCAAGGTCTACTTCACGGAGGATCTGAAGGCGCCGTACCACAACCATCGACAGGTGGTGATCGACATGCTCGAGGAGCTCAGCGCCTACTCCCGGGGGATGATGGAGATCCAGGTCGTGGACCCCACAGGGGACGAGGTGCTTCAGAGCGAGGCCCGTCGGTTTGGGATCCTGCCCATGGACCAGAGCTACACCTCGGCCAGCCTCAAGGAGATGCGCAAGGTCTATATGGGGGTTGCCCTCGTGAGCGGGAGTGCCCAGGAGGTGCTCCCCGCGATCCGTCAGACCACCACACTGGAGTACGATCTGGCCCGAGCGCTGAAGCGCATCGTGAGCAAGGATGCCAGGAAGCGGGTCGGGTTCACACAGGGCCACGGAGAGATCGACCTCAGCAAGGGCGGCAGCTACCAGGCCCGGATCCGCGATGGGGTCTCGGAGAATGTGGATCTGGTGGCGGTCCCCATCGGTGGGGCCCAGGGCGTACCGGAGGACATCGATGCGCTGCTGGTCCTGGGGCCGACCCAGCAGCTCGATCCCCGCTCCCTGTACCACCTCGATCAGTTCCTGATGCGGGGCGGGGCCGTGGCCTTCTTCGTGACCAATATCCGAGGCGATATCCGCAAGGGTCGGGCCTACGGGGTGAACCACGGCATGGACACGCTGCTCACCCACTACGGGGTCACGGTGAACAAGGATGTGGTGCTGGACCGAAAGAAGAACTCAGTCATGCACTTTCCGGTTCGGCAGGGCCGGTACATGCTCAAGATGCCGATCAATTACGCGCTCATGCCGCGGGTGACGAATCTGGCCCATGACAGCCCGATCGTGGGGCCGCTCAAGGGGCTGGTCTTCCCCTTTGCGAGCACGCTGAGCCTGACGGATCCGATGCCCGAGGAGGTGGAGGCCACGGTGCTCGCCACCGCGTCGGGGACCGCCAGGCGGGTGACCAGGCTGCCCTCGATCAACCCCCGGGGCCTGACCAAGCCGCTACCCGGCGAGGAGTCCGGCACCTGGCCGATGATGGTCGCCATGCGGGGCACCTGGTCCTCCTTCTTCGCGGGACGGGACATTCCTCCCCCGTCTCGCCCCACGGGTACGTGGGTGCAGGATGACCCCCGCAGCAAGCTGGTGGAGAGCGCAGAGGCTCGCCTGGTGGTGCTGGGCTCACTGGACTTCGTGGGCAATAACGTGGGCTTCATGCTCAACCTGGTGGACTGGTTGGTGCAGGACGAGTCCCTGATCCGTATTCGCTCGAAGAACCTCTCGGCCGCACCGCTCACCCCGCCCGAGGAGCAAGCGGCCCACCTGATCCGGGCCTTGAACCTGGGCGGGGGAGCGGTCCTGCTGTGGCTCTTTGGTCTGATGCGCCGGGGATTCCGCGGGCGCGGCAAAAAGCGAACGTGGACGCGGGCCCTCGGTAAGGAGCGGACCGTGGATGCCTTGCTGGATTCGGCGGACCGCCTGCGGGAGAGCTCGCCCTCGGCGGGTCCCCCGGATGTCAGCAGCTCAGAGAAAGCCACAGAACAGGATGGGGATCTGCTCGAGCCGGAAATGCCCTCCGTGATGTCCCGTGCCAGTGCCGCGGTGGCCTCCGATCGGGCCCCGCGGGCTGAACCCACCGGGGCTGAGAACAGGGTGGCATCCAAGGGTGGGGCCACCGGGCAGTCCGGAGTTGCCCGATACCGGCGGCATGCCAGCCAGCGTTCGCCTGTCGCCCCCCAGGCCCCGGTCTCGGAGGCCGTAGCGGATCCACCAGATCCCTGGGCCGAGGACTCGCCGGACCCGCCCGACCCGTGGCTCGGGGATTCCGCGGATGCCCAGGCCGATCCGCCCACAGAGCCGGCCACAGAGCCGGCCACAGAGCCGGCCACAGAGCCGGCCACAGAGCCGGCCGTGCCCCAGCCCTCTCGCGAGCGGAAGACCTGGTCTCTGGCGGACGAGGTGTCCGAGGCTGCGCCCGATGATTCGGTCGACGAAAAGGAGCAGAAAGCCTCCCAACGCCGGGCAGCCCGGGCCCGTCAGGCCATGGCGCGACTCAAGGCGATGGAAGAGCGCCAGGCGCGGGTCAACGCCAGCATAATTGTGGATGATGAGCCCGATCCCCAGGCGCCAGCCGCCGCAGTTCCCCCTCCGCCCGAGGTCCCGGGGCCCCCGAAGCAGGGCAAGACCAAGGGCAAGGCGAGCCATGTCTCGGTGCTCCAGCGCATGGCCGCGAAGAAGGCCGAGGCGAAGAAGAAAGCCGAAGCGAAAAAGGAAGCGAGAGAGAGCTCCTCCGAGAAGGGGAATGAATCATGAGGCTGACGTCCAAGACCATCGGACTGGTGGTGCTGACGATCGGGCTCGCGGTGATGAACCTGGTGGACCCGGGCCAGGTGCCTGGCGGCGCTGATGTGGCCAGGATGCTCGCGCCGGCGCCCGATGCCACCCGGATCGAGCTGAGCACGGCCAGCGAGAAGGTGGTGCTGGAGAAGGACCCTCACGGCCCCCATGCGGCACCCAGCGGACCGGGCACTGGTCCAGGGCGTGCTCCATCCCTTCCGCACCGAGATTCCGATGGATGTGCGGATCGATACGGGCAACCTCGCGGACTATGGCCTGGACGCTGGCGGTGGCGTGGTGGTCGAGATCTGGGCGGGCCAGGACGCGCCGGAGGTCTCGTTCACCTTGGGCCATGATGCCCCGGGCGGGTCCAGCTTCATTCGCCTCAGCGGTGACGATGGTGTCTACCGGGCCCGCATGGGCGGCCGGTCCCGCTACGCTCGGCGGCCCGCCGAGTGGCGGAACAAGGTGGTGCTGGACTTCGAGGAGTCCGAGGTGCAGGGCATCTCCATCAAGCCCCCGGCGAGTGCCGAGGTGCATCTCTCCAGGAGCGCCACAGCGGGGGTGGATGCCGACGGGAGCCCGATCCCGGGTTCGTGGGCGGTGGACCCGGACCCGGGCTGGGGCTTGGACGAGGACGGCTTGCGGAAGATAGTGGCCCGCCTGGGCCGGCTGCGAGCCCGGGAGATCCTGGCGGATGACTTCGATGGGGGCTTCTCTCCCCCCGCAGGCGAGCTCACGGTGGTGCGCAACGATGGAACGGAGGTGGTGATGGCCATTGGCACCAAGGTCATCGAGGGCAGTGCCCATGTGCGGGTCACAGGTGGGGCAGCGGTCTACGCCGTGCCCGCGGGGCCTCTCGAACCCTTCCTGGAGATGGAATCGGGCCCTGGCGAGGACCGCACGTTGTTCCAGGTTCACCGATCGGACATGGTCAAGCTCATCTACTGGGAGGGGCGGACCTCGGTGGAGCTGGGCCCGGACCCGGACAGCGGGATCTGGCGCCCGCTGGGCGACGATCCTCCGGAGATCGACGTGGCAGACATCGAGTGGGCCCTCGGCCAGCTCTCCCGCCTGCTCTCGGATGGTCGGGCCGAGGGAATCAGCCTGGTGGCCGCAGGGGTGGTGCCTCCGAACCTGGTCTTCGAGGTCCAGCGGCAGGATGGCTCACATGAGGCCATCTATGTGGGTCGTGGGCTCGTTCAGGAGGGGGTGGCCTACCACTATGTGGCCCGCCAGAAGGCCCGCGATGTGCACATCATGTCTTCGGAGCGAATCACCCGGCTCCAGCAGGCCTTTGGCAAGCGCTGAAGGGCGCGCTCAGCCTAGCTGCTCCAGGAGCATCCCCAGGGCCATTCCGACCGCCCGGCCGGTGATCTGGGCCCTGTCGCCCGGGATGCGAAAGCGGTGGTGGACCACACCATCGGGGCCGGCCACGGCCATGTGCACCGTGCCCACGGGCTTCTCCTCCGTGCCCCCGGTGGGACCCGCAGTGCCCGTGATGCCGATGGCCCAGGTCGCGCCAGCACGCTCTCGGATGCCGGCGGCGAGTTGCCGGGCGACCGGCTCGCTCACGGCACCGTGGGCCTCCAGATCCTCCTCTGAGACCCCGCAGATCCGGACCTTGGCCGCGTTCGCATAGACCACCACGCCCTCGAGCAGGTAGCGGCTCGCACCGGGGACCTGGCTCACCCAAGCCGATAGCTGCCCGCCGGTGCAGCTCTCCGCTACTGCCAGGGTCTGGCCACGGGCCGCCAGCTTCGCGCCCACCACTTCCGCGAGATCACCGCCGTCCACGCTGTAGACCCCGCGTCCGATGGCCCGAGCCGCTTCGTCTACCCGACCCAGACGAACCGCTTCCGGCGTACCCGCCGGGAAGATGAGCTTCACGATGACCTCGGGCATGTGGGAGCGAAACCCGAGGCGCCCTGGTGAGAGGTTCATCCCGCCCAGTGTCTGCTGCAGCCGACTCTCCGGCACTCCGATGGTGCGAATGCGGTGGATGGTGGGCGGTGCGATGTCGACGAGGGCGACGAGCCGTGGCACCACATGATCCAGGAACATGGGCCGCATCTCTCGGGGCACACCGGGCATGCAGAAGAGGCGGTGGGCGGCTCGCTGCAAGAAGAAGCCGGGTGCTGTGCCCATGGGATTCGGCAGGATGATGGCGCCCTCGGGCAGGTCCGCTTGCTTGGCATTCGTCGGGTCCATCCGCCGGCTCCACTTCTCAAAGCGGGCCTCGATCTGGGCCAGCGCGTCCGCCCGCCGCTCGAGGCTCACCCCCGCCCAGGCCGCCACCGCCTCGGCGGTCAGGTCGTCCTCGGTGGGACCGAGCCCCCCGGTGCACAGGATGACCTCGGCCGCCTGTGCCGCTGCATCGAGCGACCAAACGATGTCCTCCAGCTCGTCCCCTGCTGTCACCATCCGCCGAGCGGGGATCCCGAGCTCCGTGGCCTGGGCCGCCAGCCACGCGCTGTTGGTGTCCACGGTCTCGCCGCCGAGCAGCTCCTCTCCCTGGGAAACGATAGCCAGCCGCACACACCCTCCTTGACCCGAGGTCCTTGTACCGGTATCCACACCCTCGATGAGCTGCATCCTCGCTTTGGACGTGGGCACCAGGACGATCGGCATTGCCCGGGCGGCCTCGCGCTCCCCTCTGGCCACTCCGCACAGCACCCTGTCCCGTCAGGGGGTGAAGAAGGACGTGGCCCGGCTGGCTTCCTTGTGTGTCGCACTGGGTGCGGAAGCGGTGGTGGTGGGCCTGCCCTATGAGCTCGACGGTGCCGAGGGCCGGAGCGCCAAGCTGGCGCGACAGGTGGGGGTGGCGTTGGCGGAGCACACCGGCCTGCCGGTCCACTACCAGGACGAACGCTATTCTACGGTCGAGGCAAGCCGGCGCCTGCACGAGGCTGGTCACAGCGCCCGGGACCAGAAGTCGATCATCGACGAGGCCGCGGCGGCAGTGATCCTGGAGGATTGGCTCCGCGGCCTGGGCTAGCGGTCCTGGGCGATCCGGAAGCCCAGATCCGCACTCCGGGTCTTGGGCGGCACCAGGGCCCGGGCCTTGGCCCAGGCGCTCATGGACGGGGCATTCCAGGAGCCCGGGTGGATGACCCTCTCCTCGTCGGCCTCATCCGCGGTCCACTCCGCCACGTTTCCAGCCAGGTCGCACACGCCTTCGGGGGTCCTGTCCCGCTGGAAGAGGCCGACAGCGCTCGGCTTGCCCGTGCCCTCCTCCCGAGTATTGGCGTTCTTCTGGCCAAAGGGCTGGCCCCATGGGTAGGGCCGGTTTGCGTTTCCGCGCATGATCTGCATGCGCTCGTCCAAGGTGAGCAAGCGGGCACCGTTGGCCTTGGCATAGGCCTGGGCTTCGTACCAGGTGACCCCGATGGCGGGCTGGTTTGGTACCACCAGGTGGGCCGCGTCCGCGTCCGCCGCCAGGTCCACCCACAGGGTCCGGCGGGTGTCCCGCCACCGGCGGCCCTCCTCGGACCAGAGTGTGTCGTCCTGCAGACCGTCGTTGGCCAGCCAGTCCGAGAATTCCTGGGTCGTGACCAGGAAGCGCCCCACCAGGAGGGGCTGGTCGTCCACGGAGAGATCCACCCAGTACGCCGAGTCCGTCGGCACGGAGAGCCTGGGGTCCCCCAGCACGCCCAGAACCTCGCCCAGGGACATGCGGCTCGCGACCGGACCCTCTCCCGAGCGCACCAGATCCACCAGGGATGAGACCACCAGCGAGCGATAGGTGGGGTCCGTACCATTCTCGGTGACCAAGGTGCGGCCCAGCTCGGTCACGGGCTCCATCCGGTCCAGGGTGTCGAGCTGGAGGAGTGCTTCGAGTGCTTCGCGGCGGGATGCCATGAATGCAGGTAACCGCTCCGTGTCAACCTGCACCTCAGCCGCGCAGCGCCCCCATACTTCACCAATTCGATACAAACAGGTCAGACAAT
>Ga0310123_10003707_pt1 | contig 11706 bp, 11 predicted proteins | sample CB6_AW_1057_MG_FD_203505 | JGI IMG/M metagenome (GOLD analysis project Ga0310123, IMG submission 203505) | Marine microbial communities from Western Arctic Ocean, Canada - CB6_AW_1057 | ecosystem: Environmental > Aquatic > Marine > Oceanic | place: Canada: Western Arctic Ocean | collected... | reverse complement strand
CACGGGAGATATTCTTACTCACGTAAAACCTAATTTTGAAATTAATGATGATGTTCACATAGTGGGATGCAAAGTAATTCAAGAAAGTGTGAATGTATTAAAAAAAATAATCGAGATGGTAAAGAAAAATACTGAATTAAATAGAATTAAGCAATGGGAATTATCAGATTCAAAATATTATAAAAATAGTGATTTTAATGAAGAGATATTGAATTTATATAAAAAAAATTTGTCAGAAGGCTTGATAAAAAAATTTCTAGAAAAATCTGAAAATAAAATTAGAATCATCAACATAGATAATGATAAAAATGAGTCAGACAGAAATTAAAGAAGCTGTAATAATTACTGCAAGAATTAGTTCAAAACGTCTTCCAAACAAGACTATAATGGAAGTAAAAGGTCTGAAATCAATTGAGATTACAATTGAAAGAGCTAAAAAAATTGGTCATCAAGTAATTTTAGCAACAAGTAATGATAAATTAGATGATGTCTTAGTTGATATCACAAAGAAATGTGGAATAGAAATTTTTAGAGGTTCACTTTCAAATAAAATTAAAAGATGTCATGATTGTTTCAAAAAATTCAAGATTGATAATGCATTATTGGTAGAAGGTGCTGACATTTGTTATGATTTTAATATTGGAATTAGAGCGTTAACTGAATTAAGAGAAACAGATTCAGAGATTATTTGGTGTCCAAAGGAGATAATTACAGGTCTTTTTACTTTGGCTATGAGTAAATCCGCAATAGAAGAATTGTATGAGCTTGTTCCTTCAGAAAATTTTGATACTGATGTATTTACTCACTTATTTGATAAGATGAAGGCAAAAGTCTCATTTGTTAAATTAAATAAAAATGAAAAAAATAAAGAGATTAGATTAACTATAGATTATCAAGAAGATTTAGATTTTTTTAGGAAAGTTTATCAGAATTTTTCAATTACGGAAGATAGTTCAGTCATAATCAAATATTTGTTAGAAAATCCATCAATATGTAAAATGAATTATTTTAGAGAAAAAGATTATCTTGAAAATAAAGAGAACATTATGAAAGATTTCAACAATAATAAAAAAAATAGTGAGTAATTCGTATTAATAATATGTTTAAGTGGAAGTAATTATATTCAAATGCTTAATTGTGTTTTTATGGATGAACCAGAAATAGTTCTTGATTCTAAGAGAATTGGAAGAAAACATAGACCACTTGTGATAGCTGAAATTGGAATTAATCATGAGGGAAAAATTGAGAAAGCAAAAAAAATGATACAAGATGCCTATGATGCAGGTGCAGAATGTGTAAAATTTCAATCACATATTATAGATGATGAAATGATTCCAACTGATGTGATTCCTGGAAATTCAGATGAGACAATCTGGGAGATTGTTAAGAGATGTTCGTTTTCAGAAAAGGATGAGATGTCATTAAAAAAATTTGTTGATAGTTTAGGAATGATTTATCTTTCAACACCATTTTCTCGTGAATCAGCTGACAGATTAGAAAGATTGAATGTTATCGGATATAAAATTGGTTCAGGAGAATGTAATAATTATCCATTAATTGAACATATTGCTGAATTTGGAAAACCCGTAATTATTAGTACTGGAATGAACGATATAGAAAGCATATCAAAAAGTGTTAAGATTTGTAGAGAATCAAATATTCCATTTGCGTTGATGCATGTAACATCAATGTATCCAACTCCATACGAACATGTACGTCTTGGTGCCATGACACACATTGCAGAAGAATTTCCTGATGCAGTAATAGGTTTGAGCGACCATTCAATTGGTAATTACACATGTTTTGCAGGAGTTGCTTTAGGTGCATCAATTCTAGAAAAACATTTTACATCAGACAAGTCATGGAGTGGACCAGATGTTCCAATCTCAATTGATCCTAGTGAATTAAAAGATTTAATCAACGGAGTAGATTCCATTTATAAATCACTGGGAGGAAAAAAAGAAATTCTCTCAGAAGAGCAACCAACAATTAATTTTGCATATTCATGTGTTGTAGCAATCAGAGACATTGAGATTGGTGAAAATCTATCAAAAGAAAATGTATGGGTCAAACGTCCAGGTACCGGAGAGATACTTGCAAAAGATTTTCAGAAAGTATTAGAATATAAAGCAAAAATGAAAATTTCTAAAAATACTCAGATAAAGTGGAATATGATTGAAAAATAAAAAATTAGTTTTCATTACAGGGACAAGAGCGGATTTTGGTAAATTAAAACCATTAATTGATGTTGTAGAAAATTCAGATTTGTTTGATTGTTACATTTTTGCAACAGGCATGCATACATTAAAGAGATATGGTCATACATATTCTGAAATTAAAAAACTAAAATACAAAAATCTGATTGTATATAAAAATCAGAAAAATTCTGATCATGATTTGATTTTGGCTGATACAATTAAGGGTTTTTCAAAATTTGTTAAAGAAATCAAACCAGATATGATAATTGTTCATGGAGATAGATTAGAACCACTTGCAGGTGCGATTGTTGGATTATTCAATGGAGTACTAGTAGGGCACATAGAAGGGGGAGAAATATCAGGCACAGTGGATGAGATAATTAGACATGGTATAACCAAATTATCACACATTCATTTTGTATCAAATTTAGAAGCAAAAAAAAGAATTATGCAGATGGGTGAAAATACAAAATCATCTTTCATCATAGGTTCTCCAGAAATTGAAATAATGAAAGAAAGTATACTACCAAAAATACAAGATACAAAAATGAGATATAATATTCCATACGAGTCTTACGCAATTTTTATTTTTCATCCAGTTGTTACAGAATTTCATAGTACTAGAAAACAGATAAAACAAATTATTTTAGGATTAAAAGAATCTAAGAGGAAATTTATTATAATTTATCCAAATAATGATAAAGGTTCAGATATTATAATTGAAGAGATTAAGAAATTAAGAGGAAATAAAAATTTTAGAATTTTTCCATCATTAAGATTCAAATATTTTTTGTCATTATTGAAAAATGCTGATTTTGTGATAGGAAATTCTAGTACAGTGGTTAGAGAAGCTGAGGTTTATGGTACTCCTGCTATCAATATAGGAACAAGACAAAATAATAGAAATAAAAATAAAGAAATAATTAATATTTTTCCAAATAGAAATGAAATACTTAAAGCAATACAAAAAATTAATGGAAAAAGATTCAAACCAAAATCATATTTTTATCCTGTTAAGAGTTGTTCTGCTGAATTTTATAAAATTTTATTAAAAGATGAGATATGGAAAATTAATTTACAAAAACAGTTTAAGGATATTAAAATTTAATATTTTAAAATTTTTTTATTAGATAAAAAGTGGTTTTTGCTGTTGTGGCAATAACTAAACTCCATGCTACTCCAGTTATTCCAAACCAACTTCCTAAAACAATCATTCCTATAATTAGAAAAACTAACGAGATGCCAGTACCGATAATTACAATTTTACTTTTCTCTTTCCCTAAAAACTGTGCTTCGAGAATTAATGCAATACTACCAGGTATTACTACTAAACTCATTATCTTAATTGCATCAATAGCTTCGATGAATTTAGGAAAGAAGTTTTCAACTAACATTGGCGCAATAAATATACCTAAAATAGATATGAAAATTGAAAAAATTATAAGAAAAATCTTCACTTGTTTGTTGCTAGTTCCTGTTGATTCTTCAGGAAGTAAATATTTGTAAAGAATACTTGGAAATATCATCATTAGATTAATTATTTGAAGAGCAAGACTGTAATTGCCTAAAATCGCAAAACCTAGAAGTGGTGCTACAATAATTTTATCAAGTTGGCCTCCTCCAATTGCACCCGTTAAGATGAATGTAAAATAATTATTTGTGATAAATCCCATTCTTTGTTTTACTAAACTAAAATCAATTTTCATTTCTCTAAAAATGGAATATATCCTTTTGATGTAAAACACATATGAACACGCAAGTGCAAAAATTATTGCTTCATATCCAAAAAGATAAAAAAATAAAAATCCTAACCCTAAGGTGAGACCTTTCTGTACAAGTGTATATTTTGAATAACCCGTATATTGTTTTCTTCCAAGCAAGTCTCCAATTGCAAGTGTGTTAATTACATATGCAATTAAAATAATTCCTACATCAATTGTAAAAAATGATGGAAAAAGTACTATGACAATTAATGATAGTATTACACTTGCAGATAATGAAATAAAATTTAGTGTTGATTGAATTTGAATTTTTTTTGCACTATAAACTGTAATAGTGTTTATAGTACCAAACATCGCTATAGTACTAAAAATACCTGCTATTCCCAAAAACCAAAAAATTTCACCATATGAGATAGGGTCAATTTGAGATGCAAGATAAAACCAAAAAACTGCAGACATGGCGCTACCGAAGATATCGCCACTGCTAACTGCCGCTATATTTTTTATTTTTTTAATTGTTGTCATATTACTAAAAGGGGATTATAATCCATTAATTTTTTTGATATATTCTTCAGATAATTTTTGAAATTGAGATTTATTTTTTTCTAAAAACGATAGCATTTTGGAATCAGAGATTTCAACATCAATTAGATTACCACCATAAAAAAATTCATTATGTTGTTTTGTTTCTAGATCATAAGAATCAAAAGAAAAAGTATTTTTTTCAAGTAAAACGATATATTTATCCAGATCAGAAGCAAGAACTTTCTTTTTTAAAGATTCGGCAATTGCATTCGAAAGATCATGTATAGATTTTACTCTAGTAACGGAGGGTAAAATTGTATAACTGGGATCGTTAAAGACAATTGAAGGTTTTTGATAGAATGCAGCTTCAAAACCAGAAGAACCAGAGATGGTCATGACCAATGAACAATTTTTGTAGAGTTCTGTTGTTGGGACAGATGGATGTATCATAGTTACATTAGGAATCCTCATTATTTCCTCATACACGGATATATCTCTCCAATTACGAGTAGATTGTGCGGGTGCTTCTTTGACAAATAATTTAAAATCGATGGGCATTGATTTTGCAATATTTCTGATCATTTCAAGCTGATTTGTAAAAAAGGGAGCAGATAGTAGTAGATTTCTTTCTTCATCAACAGATAATGCAAAATAAATAAATTTTTCATTTGGTGGTAATTTTGAAATAAAATTTTTATCGATGAAAGATTGCCTTGAACGTTTTTTAAAATTCATGGATAATTCATGAAGAAGTACCCGTAATTTTGTTCTTCCATAATAAGTATAATGAGTTTTAGAATTATCATTGTCAGATAAAAAAAGAAATTTGTTTGCAGCACGTAATCTTTCAGTATTAAGTGGAGCAAAATCTTCTACGTATTGATTAATTGTTGCAGAAGGATTGAAAGAATTTCTACATTTTAATAATTCATCAAAATTTCTACCTTCACCTTCTATGTTATCGAGAGTTTCAATTGAATCAAATTTTTGAGATTCATTTGTAATCATAGTCTTTTTGCCAAATTTTGGTTCGCTTCTCATTAGGGTTTTTACCCCTCTTCCCTTACACATCAAGTAAAAAAGATGATCTTTATGCTGAACTGTTTCTTTAGATAGAAAAAAATCAGGTTGAACTTGATCTAAAACTGATTCAAATAATTTACATTCTTGTTCTAATATTGACAAAATTTCATCTCTGCTAAATTCATAAAAGTGGTTAAATCGTTGAAAAATTCTTTCATTTAATGCCAATTCCCATAAATTAATTTGGTATTTTTGCTCAATATTTTTTAAATAATCAGTATCAGGACTAGATTTTGTTTTTTTAACATAATCAAAATAGTACCACAGTTTCTGAAATTTGATTATATTTTGTTTTTGAAAAAAAGATTTAGTTTTATTTGTGATATCTACAACGGCGTAAAAATCTGATTCGTATTTTTTTTGTAATTGATGCGCTAAACCAAATTGAACAAAGTCAGAATCAAGCCAAAAAATAATTTTTTTATTCATAAAAATTTCCTATTTTATTCTAGTTTTTTAATTAATTTTGCTGGAACTCCACCCCAGATTTCATTTTTTGGAATATTTTTGTTGATAAATGAATGTGCAGCAACTATTGAATTTTCACCTATTGTAACATTAGGCATTATAGTACTATGTGTGCCTATACGGCAATTTTTCTTTAGGATTACAGAACCTTGTTTTTTATCTATTGTAGAATGAGAATAAATTGAGCAATGAGAACCAATCTGAACATCATCCTCTATTGTTACACCAAATTTTGCATTGATGTACGTAAATGTTCCAATATCAAAATTTTTTCCTAAATTTAGACCCTCAGTATACTGAACAATGTAATTGTATTTCGTAAGTTTTCCATGATTAATTTCAGGAGTAACCCAATTGTTTGATTCAGTCATTTTCAATATCCTAGTTTTTTTTCCATTAATTCGTCATCTAGTTTGATTTTTTCAAGATATCGAATAATTTTTTGTGATGAATTTCCATTACCGTAAAGCAAACTTTTTTTTCTTTTTGTTTTCAATGCGTTTCTAATTGCATTTTTAATGAGAATTTTGGATTCTTTTTTTACATTTATTACATTTGAAGATTGTTCTCGACCATTTTGTCTTGGACCTATATTAACAACAGGAGTACCTAAGTAACTACCTTCGATAATTCCACTACTTGAATTTCCTATCAGAATTCCAGAATTATTTAATAAACATAAAAAATCATCTCTAGGAATAGAAGAGAATAATTTTACAAAATTATATTTTTTTTCAAACTTTTCTATTTCGCTATTGATTATATCACTACCAAAGTCTGAATTTGGAGAAATGATAATGGTAGGTAGTTTAAATGATGCAACAGCATTTAATATTAATTTGATACTATTTTTTATGTTATTAATTCTAGTAACAGGATGATAAAGTAATACAATAAATTTTTGACTAAGAGTTATTCCATATTTTTTTTCAATGGATTCATTTGAAGATATTTTTCCTGATTTTATATCATCAATACTAGATGAACCCACAGAAAATACAAATTTTGGATTCTCTCCCATCTTAACAATTCTGTCTTTACTTTTTTTTGTAGCTGGAAAGTGTATATTGGAAATTTTTGTTATTGCATGTCTTGTATATTCATCAATGTTTCCAGATACGTCACCTCCATGAATATGAGCATTTGGTATATTCATAGTATATGCAGAAATTGCAGAAGCAAGAACTTCTGGTCGATCACCTAAGATAACATTAATGTCAGGTTTTATTTTGTTAAATATTTTTCCAAAATTAATTATTCCATTTCCAAGTGACTTTGTTATATGGAAACTAGTATTTTTTTCAGGTAAAAATTCCATTGTTTGAAAAATTTTGAAACCATCTTTTTTTATTTCATTTATAGTCATACCATGTTTTTTTGATAAATGCGTGCCTGTAACTATGAGAAATAACTGTAGATTTTTGTTTTTTATAATTTCTTGTAAAACCGGTCGCAGAAGCCCATATTCAGCTCGTGTTCCAGTAGTAATTGTAATTTTTCTTTTAGGCAATTTCTTTTATTTTATTAGTCCACTTCCGACTTTAAATTTTGGAGTCCAAACACCATAATCATCTCTTTCAAATAATTCTGGATTATACCATCTATCTAAAACTTTGAAGAATTCTTTTTCAGTCATACCGGTAAATTCAAGAAATTTTTTGACTATACCTTCATCTAACTTACCATCTTTTTCTTCAACAATTGGAATCATTTCTTCTCTTGTTTTTATTCCATATCTGATTAATCTAGAAGCATTATCCGTAGCTACAGAATGCCCATATTTTGGGTATTTCAGATAAGGATTTAGTAGATATGGGAGAGAATCAATTTGATCATAGTTATCAATTGAACCTGCTCTTTCATATTCATTTTCTAAAGTCTGAAATCCAAATTGCGTTGCAAGTTCATAATTTTTATAAGAATTCCAAGGGACAAAATAGCTAAGATATATTGGATCTAAGCCAAATTTTTTTACTTCATCCATGTCGGGTTGTTTTGCCATTTCTAATTCTTTTTCATCAATTTGTTTATCTTGGAACCAAATATCCCAAACAGGTTTTACTACATCATTTTTTGGTTGTAGAAGAGCCGATGGAATCTCTGTATCAAATTCTCCACCATAAATATAGTTGATGTCTTCGCCATAAATTAATAATTTTATTCCTAATTTCATACACATTCTTACTGGAAATGAATAGATCAATGCATCAGGATACCACATTGGAGAACCAATTTCTTCAAAGGCTTTTCTGAGCATTATTCGTCCTAACTTTCGGTTAGGTTGAAGCAATATGGTATCGCAGCCAAATACATCAGATAAATTATCTAAATTTTTTCTTCCCGTATTAGTCCAATCAAAATTGCCTACTGACAACAAAAGGGGATTCATTTTTAATTTATCTTTAATTATGTGTGTTTGAAAATGTGAATCTTTTCCTCCGGAAACTGCAATTGCACAATCATAACTATTTCCATTTGACCCTCGGTATTTCTCACAAATTAGTTCTAATTCACGCCATCTTTTAGTCCAATCTGTTTCTTTTTGTTTTTCATAATGAATGCACGCATAACAAACACCATCATGAAATTTTAATCCAGGCCTAGTATTGGGCATCAAGCATTTCTCACAATACTTCATAAATCAAAAATTTGTAACTGTTTTATATCAACTTCACTATTATACTATAACTATGTTCTTTCGAATCTTTGGATCTGAAAATAAATATAATTAAGTTAAAGGTTAGAAATATGACTAAACCAATATGCCTAATTGCTGCTAGAGGTGGTTCAAAGGGAATTCCTAAAAAAAATATACGAAGAATATTTGGAAAACCACTAATAGCGCACACTATTATTAATTCACTTAATTCAGATCTCTTCAGCCATGTAATTGTCTCTACAGATAGTAATGAAATAGCAAAAATTTCTAAAAATTATGGAGCTGAGGTACCATCCTTACGACCAAAAAAACTTGCTAGATCAGATTCAAAGATGGACGATATTGTTGAAAATGTAATTAATGAATTATTTGAACTTGGATATAGATTTGATATAATAGTTAATCGAGATTGTACTGCACCATTCATTCGTTCTTCTGATATCAAAAAGTCCATTAACCTGTTAAAGACAAAAAATTGTGATACAGCAGTTGCAGTTTACAGAACACATTTGAATCCTTATTTCAACATGATGGAATTTGGTACAAAAAAAACATTAGAATTTAGTAAAAAAAAGAGATCTGCCATAAATAATCGTCAAGACGCACCTATAGTTTATCAGCTAACTGGATTTCAAACGATTAATGTTAAAAGTTTTCAAAAATTTAAAAAAATTTACATGCCAAAAGTTTTGCCAGTTGAGATTCCACAGGAAACAGGATTAATGATTGATACTGAATTTGAATTTAATCTTGCAGAATGTATTTTTAAAAAAAAATATAGATAATTACCAAGCTGTCCATCCACCATCTACAACCAGATTTGCTCCAGTCATATATGATGATGCATCAGAAATCAAAAACAACATAGCACCATTATATTCTTCTTTATTTGCCATTCTTCCTAAGATTGTTTTTTCCGAGTATTTTTTTATGAAAGATTCATTTTGATATGTTTTATCCATTACACCTCCAGGCGAAAGTGTATTAACTCGAATATTTTTTCCATGCCAATATGCAGCTAAGTATCTTGTAAAATTTACAATCGCACCTTTCGTTGCGGCATAAGAAATAGGTAAGTTTAATCCACTTTTTCCATAAATTCTTTGATCAGCACCAACCAGACCATAAGTTGATGCAATGTTAACAATTACACCTTTTCCTTGTTTAGCCATAATTTTTCCAAATGCTTGTGAACAAAAAAACACGCCTGACAAATTAATGTCCAATGATTTTTGCCAAATATCAATTGGAAAATTTTCAAATGATCCAAATGCATTGTCAGATTTTTCTTTTGCACCCTTGGAAGTATATGCCGCATTGTTTATCAGCCCATCAATTTTTTTAAAATCTTTGATTACTTTTTTAGAAATTTTATTTACTTCAGTTTGATTAGAAATGTCAAGTGTGTAGGCACCAATTTTATTTTTATATTTTTTGATTAAAGCAGATTTTAATTTTTCATTTTTTATAGTGTCAACATCTAATAAAATTATGTTTGCACCCGCTGAGCTAAGTATATTAGCATATTGAGAACCTAGAAGGCCAGATGCGCCTGTAATTACTATATTCCTACCTTTTAAATCAAATAATTTTGAGATAATTTTTTTATCTTTCATGATAATTTCACCATTTTCATTTTCTTAGAAGATTTTAAAACTGTTAGTGCGATGTTGAGAACTTTAATTCCTTCATTAAGATCGTTTATTGTCTTTTTTCTTTTCTTTGAACATTCTACAAAATATTTTATTTCATTCATGTAAGTTAAATTGAAATCAAACTTCTTCATATCCATTACTTTTACCCATTTCTTTGTTTTTTTATTAAATAGATTAACTGTATTTTTTGTTAAATCACATGTGATTATTCCTTCGGTACTTACTATTTTACAATTCCTAGTCATAGAACTTTGGAAATGATCTAGATGAAGTTCTCCAATAACATTCTTTTTAAATTTTAAAATTGTTGTGGATAGATCGTCAGCAGTCATTTCAAGATCACTGTATTTTCCTGTAACTGAGAAAATTTCTTTGACATCACCAAAAATCCAATATAAATAATCTATTTCGTGTATTGAAGTTAAAACAATTCCTCCTCCAAGTTTTTTTTGTGCAGCATAACTTTTTGTATAATTTTCATTTGGATGCCAATCTGGTAAATATGAACCATGTTCAGATTGTACAAATAAGAGACGTCCAATTTTTTTTGAGGAAATTAATTCCTTAACTTTTTTCAAACATGGAAGGAATCTGAAATTGCAACCCATTAATGTAATTAATTTTTTTTCAGATACAATTTTTGATAATTGCTTTAAACCTACAGAATTATGGGATAATGGTTTTTCAATAAATAGATCACATCCTGCTTTCGCTAGTTTTATAGCAGTTTTTATATGCAAATTTGATTCATTTGTAACGAATCCTATATCTGGATTTAATTTTAAACAATCATCTAGTGAATTAAATATTTTAAATTTTTTTGATGGTAATTCAACATTCCTTTGTTTTGTTACAACAAAACATTCAATATTTTTTATTTTTGATAGATTTTTACAATGACGTTTACCTATAGAACCATATCCAACTATTACAACTTTCAAATGGTTTATGAAAAAATTCTATGAATATTAGTCTTCATAATAATTTATACGAAAAATCTTATTCGAATTAATGATTTGTTCGATTATATTATATAGTAAAAAAATTTCAAAATAAGAGAACAATAAATGCGAATACTAGTAACTGGCGGGGCAGGCTATCTTGGATCTATTCTTTCAAGAAAACTGCTTGATAAGGGCTATCAGGTAAGACTAATTGATGCATTATGGTATGGTAAAGAACCAATTGAAGAATTAATGCAAAATAAAAACTTTGAATTAATTGAAGATGATATTAGAAATCTAGTTGTAACGGTAAAGGCGCTAAAGGATGTTGATGCAGTAATTCATTTGGCGTCAATAGTCGGTATGCCTGCATCTAGTATAGAACCTAAAAGTAGTGAAGAAATTAATTATCTAGCAACTAAAAACATTGCAGAACTTTGTCAATTACATAAT
>Ga0310123_10003705_pt1 | contig 11712 bp, 12 predicted proteins | sample CB6_AW_1057_MG_FD_203505 | JGI IMG/M metagenome (GOLD analysis project Ga0310123, IMG submission 203505) | Marine microbial communities from Western Arctic Ocean, Canada - CB6_AW_1057 | ecosystem: Environmental > Aquatic > Marine > Oceanic | place: Canada: Western Arctic Ocean | collected... | reverse complement strand
TGGTAAAACGGCGTGGTTTCGGTCTGCGGTGTCTCGCGCACCTTCCCAAACATCTCACTGGACGACGCCTGATAGAACCGAATGGATGTATCGACGTGACGCAGGGCCTCGAGCATCCGGGTCACACCCTGGGCGTTGTATTCGCCGGTCAGCAGCGGCTGGTCCCACGATGCCGGAACGAAGGACATCGCGGCGAGGTTATAGATTTCGTGGGGACGCACATCCTCGATGACCCGAATCAGCGAGAGCTGGTCAAGTAGATCGGCTGGCCGGAGCTCGATGCGGTCGAGCAGATGCTCGATTCTCCAATGATTTGGTGCGCTCAGGCGGCGAACCACTCCCGTGACCTCGTATCCCTTCTCCAGGAGTAGCTCGGCGAGATACGAGCCATCCTGGCCCGAGATGCCGGTGATGATTGCGCGTTTGGACATTGGCTGACTGGATTCTAGTACTCGCTCCTGATCCTTCGCAACATCTCCTCGTGTCCGTACGGTCCATCCAGACCTCGGGTCACGGACATCGGGACTCACGCGATTCGGAACCGAATCACAGTTTAAAGATATTGCTCGCGTCGACGTCTTTCAGCGCGTTTCGGGTATCGACCACCACTGGGGCCAGCCGGGCGATCTCCTCGTACTTGAATCCACGATGATCCGTCGTGATCACCGCGCAGTCGATCCCATCGGTCAACGCGACCTCTTGATCGATCGCCCCCAGCACCAGAGTCTTCTCGGATAGATGAGGGACAAACGGATCGCTATAGCTCAATACCGCACCGCGCTCCTGGAGCAGCAGTGCGATGTCGATGGCTGGAGACTCACGAACGTCACTGACATTCGCTTTGTACGCGACCCCAAACAGATGTATGCGCGACCCGTTAATGGCTCGAGATCGGCTGTTCAGCGCGTCGGTAATACGTTCAACGACGTAGCGTGGCATCCCGGCGTTGATGTGTCCGGCGAGCTCTATGAACCGGCTCTCGAAACCCTTTTGCTTGGCCTTCCAGCTCAGATAGAACGGGTCGATCGGAATGCAGTGCCCACCGAGGCCGGGCCCTGGGTAGAAAGGCATGAACCCAAAGGGCTTGCTCTTCGCCGCCTCGATGACTTCCCACACGTCGACACCAAGCCGCCCGCACATCAAGGCCAGTTCGTTCGCCAGGCCGATATTCACCGCCCGGAAGGTGTTTTCCAAAAGCTTGACCATCTCTGCGACGGTTGCGGAAGAGACAGGCACTACCAAGTCGACGATCTGCTCGTAGAGAAACGCGGCGGCCTGCGTCGACGCGTCATCGACACCGCCGACAACTTTCGGAATGTTCCGTGTGTGCCACTCGGTATTGCCAGGGTCAATCCGCTCTGGGGAGAACGCCAGGTGGAAATCTGTGCCGGCCTTCAACCCGCCCGACTCCAGCTTGGGGCGTACGACCTCGTCGACGGTCCCTGGATACGTAGTCGATTCGAGAATTACAAGCTGACCAGGGTGCAGGTATTTCGCGATTTCGTCGACCGCGGCGATCACATGTGACAAATCTGGGTCGCCAGTTTTTCTCAGCGGTGTGGGTACACAGATATCGACCATATCGACGGTGGCGAGCTCCGAGAAGTCGCTAGTCGCCACCAGGTGTCCGGCTGCGACGACGGCCCCGACCTCATCGTCAGGCACATCGCCGATATACGACTTGCCGCTACGGATCTTCTCGACTTTTTCGATATCGATATCGAACGCCACCGTCTTCAGGCAGGCTTTTGCAAACTCCACGGCCAAGGGCAAACCGACATACCCCAACCCGATCACACCCACGGTGGCCTGGCGTGCGCGAATCTTTTCGATTATCGATTTACTCATAGTCTTCCTAATCACGCGGTGGACGAAGCATGACCCTCAGGCGGGTGACACAATCGCGGGACCATCCAGTAGTCTACGATCAAACCCATCGTGGAGCAGATCGACGTCGCCGTGATCGGAGGGGGCATCGTTGGGCTTGCCTCGGCCCGTGCTGTAGCCGAACGTGGACATACGACCTGTCTGCTCGAGAGGCAGGCTCGGTTCGGACTGGAAGCGAGCACCCACAACAGCGGTGTCATCCATGCAGGAATCTACTACCCAAGCGGTTCACTCAAGGCTAGGCTGTGTGTCGTCGGGCGGGAGCGAATGTACCGCTTCTGTCTGGACCACAATGTCCCACACGAGCGGTGCGGAAAGCTGATCGTGGCCGCTACCACGGCACAGGTCGCCGAGCTCGAAGCGCTTGGCGCCCAGGCACGCGCCAATGGAGTCGACGACCTAGAGGTCGTAGACCGGCCGTTCCTCCGTCGACTCGAGCCGCACGTGGAGGGTGTGGCTGCGATCTGGTCGCCGTCCACCGGCATCGTCGAAGCGGAAGCGCTGGTTCGCGAGCTGACGCGGATGGCCAGGGAGCACGTTCATCTGTTGCCGGAGACGTGGATCATCGGGGGCACACCGAGGGCGAACGGAATCGAAATCCGTACGAACCGTGAGCGTCTTCTGGCGCGGGCTGTGGTGAACGCCGCGGGTCTGTACGCGGACGACGTCTCGACGATGCTCGGAGGCGATGCGTTTACGATCTACCCCGTACGGGGCGAGTACGCCGAGCTCCTCCCGCGTGCGCGCCATCTCGTCACCAGGCCTGTCTACCCCCTTCCCGACCGGTCAGGACACGGTCTGGGTGTCCATCTGACACGCACGACCTGGGGCAATGTGATACTTGGACCCACCGCTCGATATCGAACTGTGAAGAACGACTATGAGAGCGAGCGGTTGCCGATCGAGTACTTCCATGAGTCGGCGACCCGACTGCTACCGGAACTCGACCTCGCAGATTTGCGGCCAGGTGGCACGGGGATCCGGGCGCGTTCTGCTCCGACAACGCAGGCGTTTGCCGATTTCATCATCCGCGCCGACACGAAGGTTCCCGCGCTGATTCACGCTGCTGGAATTGATTCACCCGGACTCACGGCGTGCCTGTCGATCGCTGAGGCGATCGTCCCGCTCGTCGACAATGTCGTCAGATAGACTCACCGTTCGCCAGACGAGCCCGCGCGTATCTGCCGACAGCATCCTCCCACGGTGGCATGACGATACCGACTGATCTGAGCTTTGCGTTCGACAACGCACAGAATTGAGGCCGCTTGGCTTTCAGCGTCATGCTGGCCATCCTCACGGGGTTAATCTTGGCAGAACACCCGAGCTCTGCCGCCAGGTGCGTCGCCACCTCCATCCACGTACCCATGCCAGAGCCCACGCAATGATAGACGCCTGGCGGCGCGTTGGTTGTCAGGAGGGCCACCGTCGCATCGACGATATCGTCGACATAGCTCGGCGTGACCGTTCGATCCGTGAAGGCACGGACCGGGACCCCCGCGAGCATGGCATCAGCGATCCGGTCAAGACTGCTACCACGAGTTCGCCCGTCGGAGCGAGGCAGGAGGTCACCCCCAAACAGACTCTCGACCCGGAGGACATAGTGTCTCGACTCACACGCGAACCACTCCCCAAGGAGCTTCGAGACCGCGTATACGCTCTGGGGATTCGGTGACGCGTCTTCGGTATAGGGATGATCGGCCGTGCCGTCAAAGATGAAATCGGTGCCGAAGTGCACAAGGGTGGCGTCAAAGGCGGCCGCTGCGCGTGCCAGCGCACGGACGCCGAACGTATTGACCGCCATGGCGGTCACAGGTTCGGCCTCTGCGCCATCCACGTCGTTAAATGCCGCGCCGTTGATGATGACGTCGGGACGCTCACGCGAGACCGACTCGGTGACGTCGGCATGTCGCGTCACGTCAAGCTGCGCGTGTGTGAGCGCCACCACTCGATGCGCTGGCTCCATCCGCGACGCGGCGGTCTTCGCCAACTGACCACCAGCGCCGGTGATGAGCACTTTCATCGCGTCCGCCCCTTCACCATCGCCCGGGTCTCACGGTCGAGCTCTCGACGCCGAATCGTCTCGCGCTTGTCGTAGTTTTTCTTCCCTTTGGCAACGCTGATGACGACCTTCACTCGGCCGTTCTTGAAGTACATTCGCACCGGAATAAGCGTGAGACCACGCTCCACCGTCTTTCCGATGAGCTTTCTGATCTCGGCGCGGTTGAGTAAGAGTTTTCGGCGACGCAACGGCTCGTGGGTCGCATACCCACGGTGACTGTACGGGCTGATGTGCACGTTGTAGAGGAATACTTCGCCGTGCTCCACACGTCCGTAGCTATCCTTGAGATTGACCCGTCCCTCACGAATCGCTTTCACCTCTGTTCCGAGCAGCACGATTCCAGCCTCGAATGTCTCGAAAAGATGGTAGTCATGCCGAGCCTTCCGGTTGTCGGCGATGAGGTGATGTGGCGCGTGGTCAGTCATGGGACATTGGCGTGGATGCGAGCCGCGCTGCGAGACAGACCGCCTCCACCATACTGGAGGGGTCAGCGGTGTTGGTGCCTGCGATATCGTAGGCCGTTCCATGGTCGACCGATGTGCGAATGATAGGAAGTCCGAGCGTCACGTTGACGGCCTGGCCGAATGCCACCATCTTGATCGGAATGAGACCCTGGTCGTGGTAACAGGCCACGACCGCGTCGAACTCTCCGTTTAGCGCGCGGACGAACACCGTGTCTCCAGGCAGCGGACCACTCACATCGATACCACGCGATCGACAGGCGGCAACGGCCGGCCGCAATACAGCTACGTCCTCCTGTCCCATCAGGCCTCCCTCACCGGCGTGAGGATTCAGCCCGGCGAGGGCAAGTTTCGGTGTCGCAACGCCAAAGCGCGGCAACGCCGTCGCTGCAAGCGCAATCGTCTGCTGAACCCGCTCCGGAGTTAAGAGAGTCGGCACCTCTGAAATCGGCACGTGCACCGTCGCCAGCACGACCCGCAATCGCTCGGCATAGAACATCATGGCCACATGCGGCGCCCCGGTCAGGGAGGCGAGTAAATCGGTATGACCTCGCCACGAGAGACCAGCAGCGGCCCACACCGCCTTGTTGATCGGGCCCGTGCTGATCGCGTCCAGACGGCCGTCCAGCGCATCACGCGTGGCCGCCTTGACCGCCTCATACGACGCACGTCCTCCCTCTGGCACACCGATACCTGGCTGGTAACGTCGACGTTCAGAGTCTGAGAGACCGTACAGAACCGGCTCGCACACAGCGAGCACACGAGGATCGCTGGCCGCCTTGTCAGCGATCTCAGGCCCGATACCGGAGGGGTCGCCTATGGTGAGACCGATACGAGGAAGGGGCATCGTGTGGCCCTGACAGTGCCGCGACTCACCGGTCAACTACCACAGCTAGAGCACTCGCCGTCACAGCCGGTTCCGCATCCGCCACCGGCCCGGCTGCAGCTGCCCTCGTTGGCGCACCCGGCAAACCGATCCCCGGCTGCGTTAGGGAGTTCGTAGCGGAGACAGTACTTGAGACGCCCACACAAACCAGAAAGCCGCGAGGGGCTCAGGCTCAGGTTTTGCCGTTTGGCCATCTTGATCGAGATCGGTTTGAACTCTGGAAGCCAGGTCGTACAGCACAACGGTCGCCCACAGGTGCCGTACCCTCCGAGCAGCCGCGCTTCGTCTCTGGCGCCGATCTGCCGCATCTCGATCCGGCAGTGAAATTCCCCAGCCAGCTCCCGGACCAGTTCTCGGAAATCGACGCGGCTCTCGGCTGTAAAGGAAAAGACGAGTTTCGGGCTGCCAAACTGCCGCTCCACCTTGACCAATTTCATGGGTAGGCCGCGCTCCTTGATTTTCATCAAGCCCACGCGGTGCGCCTCACGCTCGCGCTGCTGCTGTTTGAGGCGCTGCAGAACGTCCTGTTTCGACGCCCGCCGGACGACATGATTGCGGGACGACGCAAGCGGACGCCGCGCAGCATCGAGTTGTGGAATCGACCGTGTCACCGTGCCATAGGCACGCCGGTCCCCGGTCGCGACCACGATATCCTCGCCAGCGTGGAGCGGCGGATCGAACGCCGCTTCCGGCAACAGAAACTGATGGCTGCGTCCGACGGCGTCGAACTTCATGCTGATAAATGCGCTCGAGGTATCGGCCATTGCCTTGAATCCGTCCGTCTACAATTGACACGTAAGCCAGTCAGCAACGACCTTTGGACTCACGTTACGTTCCACTGCGTCCAGTGCCGTGCCAACCAAGGCGAATGCCCTGACCGCGCGCGCACCGCCGTAGGTCCGAGATAGCGCCGTCAAACTATCGACGACGTCAGCGTTGGCCAGCCCCTGGGTAGACCCGGCCGCCAGCAGTTCCACGTCACGGAGCAATGACGTCAACGCGCCGAGGCGACGGGTTAGATCCTGGCGTGCCGCTCCGCCAGTGCGGCTCTTCCCGACGAACACCTTGGCGGCATCGAGTCGTGCCCGCGCATCACGTGCCGTCGACACGTTCCGCAGCACGCCGACAGCGGCGTCGCGGGCCGCGACCAACTCCCCGGAGGCGAGCGCGAGCGCCCGACCCGCACTACCACCGGCTGCCGCTGCCGCTGCCTGGGTCGCGCTCGGGTCAAAACCCTCACGGCCGACGACCTGAACCACCTCCTCCACCGTGAGCTGACAAAAACCCAGACGCTGGGTCCGGGAGCGAACGGTCGGGAGTAGTACGTCCGGACGCGAAGTCACGAGCACAAACTGCGAGGCCTCTGGCGGTTCTTCGAGCGTCCTGAGTAGAGCGTTCTGAGCTGCCGATACCAGCCGGTCGGCATCTCGAATGATCACGACCCGCCGACGCCCCTCGAACGGTCGATACGCTGACTGATTGACAGCGTGCCGGATCTGGCCGATCAGGATCGAGCCGTTCTCGCCTGGCTCGACGTACAGTACGTCGGCGAACGATCGACGGGAAATCTTTCCACAGGCCGAGCACTTACCACACCCATCGACTGCGAACGCTGGCGTCTCGGTCGCGGTAAGACAGTTCTGCACCTGCGCCAATGCCACCGCGACAAGCTGTTTGCCGACACCTTCCGGCCCCACAAACAGAAGGCTGGGAGGCAACGTGTCGCGGCTGACAGCTCTGGCAATCAGACGGAGGAGCCGGCCGTGTCCGACGACATCCCGAAACGGCATCGTGTTCGAATCGTAGCACGCGGCTTGGTCGTTCAGCCGAGAAACCACGCCGTCAGGCGGGATGCCACGCGCGGCGAACGGCACGGTGTTGTCGGGACGGGCTACGAAGATGACGTGATCGGCTGGAACAACACCCAACCGACGGCCTCCAGGAGGTTGTCGAAAACAGCGTCGGCGGTTTCACCGGGGGGAGGATCGGCCAGCTGTGTCACGCCGTAGCCGGTCTTCACGAGGACGGCCTTGGCCCCCACCGAGCGGGCTAGCTGAACATCCGTCCAACGATCGCCGACGACGTAGGATTGTGAGACGTCCAGGTCCAGCGAAGCCACCGCCTGCTCGACCATGCCCGGCAGAGGTTTGTGACACGAGCACTGGCGACGGTAGGACTCAACCGGTGCGTCGATCAAATGCGGGCAGTAGTAGTGACCGTCCAGCTGCTCGTCGATTGCGGCGAGCTGCTGCTGGATCGACTCGAACACATCCCTCACCATCTGCTCACGGACGAACCCGCGCGCGACTCCAGCTTGATTGGTCACGACGACGACCGCGTACCCCGCACGACGCAGCAGACGCACCGACTCGAGGCTCCACGGATAGAGTTGTAACCGGTCGAGTCGATCCACATAGCCGACATCTTCGATAAGCGTGCCGTCGCGATCAAGAAACACAGCTGGACGAGACATCTCTACTGGCGGACCTCCGAACGCTTCTGGTTTACTCCGACACCACGCATTTATTGTGCCTTATTCGATAGCCATCGGCCCACCGACGATAGCTGACCTCGGTTTCCGGTTCGGGGGGACTGATGTCACGGTCGGTTTGTGCCAATTCCAAAGGGTAGGAGATTTTCCCATGGGGGTAGTCATGCCTAAGGAAACCGGCCTCGATTGTGTCAACGGGTTCGCTCTCGCAGCGAAAGAGTCGCCAGGAGGGCGTCGCTACAGCCCGGTCGGCCTGGGTCTACCGGACACAGAGTCGGTAGCCGCCCCCGTATTGCGCGTAGTCCACCCTAATGTCGCGGAATTCCTGATCGAGCGAGAGACGGCGACGTCCCGACTGGAGGCCGCGGGAGATGTCCCGCTCAAAAACAGATTTACCATCGATGGTAAGAAGCACGCGATCGTCGACACCCGCGTCCACATCGACAACCGCATCATCTGGGAAATACCACCAGCCCTCCCATCGTACGCTGAAGTTGCGGCGCGGCAAGTCAGAATCGCCCTCGAGGAAGTCGAGATCGACGGCGCGGGCCAGCGATGGAATCCCGGACGATGGCCCTGAGCCCTGAGTCACGACGGCCCGGTCGAGGCCGGTATGTTCCTCGATCCGGGTATTCTAGAGGTTCGAAACGGCGCCCAGGCCCACGCTGCAGGCAGCGTATACCGCAGCCAAGGTAAGCAGGCGGCGTGTCATGATCGATCTATTCGGTGGGTCGCAGATGGAGAAACACTGCCCGATGACCGGGCGGCACGACAACCCTGGTGGGGGACCCGTCGAAAGGGGTGCCTCGACCGTAACCTCGGTCAGGATGTCTCCAGTAAAGGCATCAAGGAACATCCCGGTCATCTGAGTTGGTGGCCGAAGCCTGAGCCATGAATCCGGTGCGGTTGACGGTGGTGATTCCGGTCTTCAACGAGATAGCGACTCTCGAAGAGCTGCTCGCGCGGGTTGAGGCCGTCGATGTCAACAAGGAGGTCATCATCGTCGATGATTTCTCCACGGACGGGAGTCGGGAGCTTCTGAGCTCGATGAATCGGTCCGACCTCGTCATCGTGTTACACGAGTCCAACGGCGGAAAAGGCACTGCCCTCCGCACCGGATTTCGTCGTGCCACAGGCGATTACGTAATCGTGCAGGACGCCGACCTTGAGTACGATCCCCGCGATTATGTCCGCCTGATAACGGAGGCCAGCAAGCACGACGCAGATGTCGTGTACGGCACCAGATTTGCGGGCCCACGCCCTCAGATGCCCTTCAAGAACTGGGTTGGTAACTGGGTGCTGACCTGGTTGACCAACCGGCTCTATGGGTCGTCGCTCTCGGACATGGAAACCTGCTACAAGCTGATCGGGCGCAATGTCCTGGCCGACATGACGATCGAATCGAATCGATTCAACGTCGAGCCAGAACTGACCGCGAAACTACTGAAACGCGGCACGCGCATACTCGAGGTCCCGATCTCATACGTCGGTCGCACTCACTCTGAGGGAAAGAAAATCTCATGGCGGGATTTTGTCTCAGCGGTCTGGACACTCGTCCGTTTGCGCTGGCGCTCCGGTTAGTCTCTCGGCCGCCCATGTGTGACGCCCCAATGCGGTCAGTCACGACCACCATCTAGCCGAAGTCTCGAGGAGGGAAGGAACAGTGACCATCGCGGTCGTCTCCCCGAAGACAATGACGCAGATGAACCTGGAAATCTCAGCGATAGTGTGCGACGTCCTTGTCGATGAGGGATCCGAACCACGCAGTCTCGCGGACGGTGACGAACGATGCCTCGACGCAGATGTAACGCTGCTGATCGGTGACTGTCTCGAGTGCGACCGGACGGCCGACCTTCTGCGTGAGGCACGATCGACGCGTCCGGGAACGGTCCTGTGGTAACTGCACGCACTGCCTCCCCAAGACGAACAGCCCTAAGCCCACGCCCCGTCCCCATGTTTGAAGGCCGATCGCCTCTCTCCACAACGTGATAACGAGGCGCAGACACCCAATGCCACAGACGAATCCAAACAGGAAGAACAGCAGGCTGGGATCTATCTGTGTGAGCCGCCACAGGGTGCCCAAGGCTATCGTCTTCGGCTGAAAATAGAGCGCGGGCTGTCGACCCGACTACTGAAGGGGTTCGGATAAAAGGCGTGGAATCGCGCCTCGTCGAAGTAATCCCTGGCGTTCGCCATGTAGTAGGACATGTCGGGCTGGATGAAGCCCGTCGGAGAGAGTGGCATTGGTCCAGGATGACGTGTAATTCGCGAGATAGAACAGTAGGACGGCGACCTGAAGACCAACCGCCAATAGCCACGACCCAAGACGGCTCTCGAGCAGCTTTGGTGCCGTCATCGCATCCCCTGATCCGACGCGGCACGACGAGCATAGAGACCAGAGCGCCCGACCTCGCCGACATGCTGATAGTCATCGAAGAACCTCACGAACCGCAGATCGTGCTGGAGATAGTGAAGCCAGTCGAAGGCTCCCGTCATCGGCCACACGGAATCCAGAGGCACCACGATCAGCGCGGGAGTCCGCGTGTGAAGGTCCTCCATTAGGTTGTCGAGGGCGAGCGCTCCTGCTCTGGCATCTCCTGCACTTATCGATATGGAAACGGGCTCGCACCGCGTTGCTCATCCGAATAGCTGGCCGGGATCAGCCACTGGCAGCTATATCGCAATGACCACGTCACCCCGCTAAGGTTCACGAGAGGAAAGGCCAGTGGAACCGTTGGTGATACCACGAATATCGGGTCGATCGGTGCGTATACCTCGACAGCCCGCTGGAGCTTTTCGGTGGTCCCGTTACGATAGCGCACGACGTTTCTGGTATGGACGGCGGTTGCCACGCCACCGAGCACGACGAGCGCGCAAGCTAGAGCAACGATCGATTCGGTAGCCACCGTTCGCGTCGATCGACCTGCACGGTGAGCGTTCCGACTTACTCTCGAGATCGACGACGACGGTGCCGTGCGCAGCTGCTCACTATCGCGGTGGGGCGACTTGAACACGAGTGCATTTGGCTATCACCCGCTGTTCGTGACGCCACGGTTCGAAGACGAGGGCGAGTTCTTCTGCAGCACACTCCAGGACGTGAGGTACCGCTAGCTTCACCAGTCGGCCCCATCTCGTTGGTGCAGATTTCATCTATTCTGCGACACCGATTCATTGAGGCAAAACGGGTGGGGTTTCTGAGACGAGCCTTCGTTGAACAGTCGGCTGTTCGCTCCTTGGTGAGGTCAAGAGTGGGTGCGGCTTCTTCCCAAGGTCAAGAAACGGCCACCGGAATCGCTTCCGACGGCCTTCTTGATAATTGGCGGGGTCGACGAGACTCGAACTCGCGACCTCCGGCGTGACAGGCCGGCGTTCTAACCAACTGAACTACGACCCCGCAAGGGTTCATCTTTGGGCTCGCCAACCAACTCGTAACAGACGACCGCAAGCGTCGGCTGGTGGGCGGTACAGGATTTGAACCTGTGACAGCCGGCGTGTAAAACCGGTGCTCTACCCCTGAGCTAACCGCCCGACGTGTAGTCCGCGGTGCCGGCCGTCGACCAACGGGTCATTATACGTCAGAATGTGAGACCCGAACCCGAGCGTTAGAGCCAGATCTTCAGTCCCAGTAACCCAAGCGCGCCCGCAAAGCCCGCGAGTGTCCGATACTCGCCGTTACGCCTCGCCAACGAGAGGCTGAACCGACGGTCGGCACTGTCCAGCTCCCCGCGGGCGTATCGCTCGTAGTCAGCCCCGAACTTCTCCCGAAGCATCGCTTCCTCCAGAGTGATGGCCACCCCTAGCATGATGACGAGGTATCCAACCACGATTGTCGCTACGATCGCATTCGCCGCGGCAACTACGAACCCGAGACCCATCAGGAATGAGCCCAGATAGAGGGGATGACGTGTTAGGCGATACGGACCAGATC
>Ga0310123_10003702_pt1 | contig 11718 bp, 11 predicted proteins | sample CB6_AW_1057_MG_FD_203505 | JGI IMG/M metagenome (GOLD analysis project Ga0310123, IMG submission 203505) | Marine microbial communities from Western Arctic Ocean, Canada - CB6_AW_1057 | ecosystem: Environmental > Aquatic > Marine > Oceanic | place: Canada: Western Arctic Ocean | collected... | reverse complement strand
CACGGGTAGGCTGGGACTGATGACCCTTCGGGGCAACCTGTGCTTCGATCGAAATTACGGAATCGCGATTGTCAGGAAGGAGCAAGGCGCTTCCGACCCTTGGCACGACGACGTTTCAAAATCCGGCGACCGGCTTTAGTGGCCATCCGCACGAGAAACCCGTGAGTTCGTCGACGGTGTCGACGGTTTGGCTGGAACGTGCGCTTCATTAACCCTTACTCCCCGGTTGCGCCTAGTGAACAGCCGAGAAACGTTAATGGTAGTGGAGGCGCTTAAGGAGTGTCAATGTGGTCAAGCTCGTCCGTGATGGGTTTCTGTTCCACTCGCCTGAGGAGAGTTACTCTGAGGCGGTTCGGCTAATATTGTGAAAATGTTCACTAGTAGTGCCAAAACGTGAATAAGTGGATAAAAAGTCACCTGATATTATCAATGGGGCTCTATATTCAAGGTATTTGGCTAGGCAGCATCCATGTGCTAAAGTCCTCGTCTTCAATTGTTTGCATGATCCGTTTGACAGGAATTTCCACAGTTGTGGAAAAAAGTGTGGAAGAAATGGCCATTTTGCTTGGGTTTTTTAAGGGTTGGCTAAATAAGGTCCCCAACCGATCCGAATTGGCCAGTCACAAACACCACCATCCCAAGCAACTTGGATTGGACTCTACCGATGAGTGACAGTGTCTGGGACCAATTACTTGAACGGATAGAGACAAAAATTAACCAACACAGTTTCCACACCTGGTTTAAGCCGACTGCTTTCATAGATGACTCTGGAGAGATAATTCAAGTCAGGGTTAGGAACACACTGGTCAAAGACTGGTTAACAAAACACTACAAAGGTGTCATCTCTGAAGCGTTAAATGAGGTTAATCGGTCCTCCACCACCATCTCATTTGTGACTAACAAGGGAAAAGACCAAACAAGCGAGCCTACACTTAGAGACGCCCCACCTCAGTCAACAACAGACGGGAAAAACAGTCCTTCGGTGGCTGGCTTAAACCCCCGCTATTCCTTCGACAATTTTATTGTTGGTCCATCAAATCAATTTGCCCACGCTGCGTGTAGGGCCGTAGCCGAAGCACCCTCCCGTTCATATAACCCCCTCTATATATACGGTGGTGTCGGGCTCGGCAAGACGCACCTAATGCATGCAATTGGCCAGTTTGTACTTGGAAACAACCCGCGACTGAAACTCACTTACATCTCATCAGAGCGGTTTATGAACGAAATGATCAACGCTGTGCGCTTTGATAGCATCCTCGACTTCCGGGAACGCTATCGCAGTGTTGACGTTCTTCTTGTTGATGACATCCAGTTTATGGCTGGTAAGGAGGGGACGCAAACAGAGTTTTTTCATACATTTAACTCCCTTTATGACCTCCAAAAACAGATTGTTATAAGTAGTGACTACCCTCCCTATGAAATCCGCTCGCTAGAGGAAAGGTTAAGGTCACGCTTCGAGTGGGGTCTTATTGTTGATATTCAGCCGCCAGACTTGGAAACCAAGGTGGCTATTCTTAAAAAAAAAGCAGAGGCTGAATCTATTCCCCTGCCTGACAATGTAGCAATTTATATCGCCGGAAAGATTAAATCGAATATTCGCGAGCTTGAGGGGTCACTCATTCGTTTAATCGCGTACGCATCGCTTACTGGACATGAACTTTCCGTGCCGTTGGCCCAAGACGTGCTAAGAAACGTTTTGGCGCACGGCGACAAAGCTGTCACAATTGAAGTTATCCAAAAGGCTGTCGCTGACTACTATAAACTTAGGTTGGCTGAATTAAAGTCTCGGAATAGTTCGAAATCGATTGCTGGGCCGAGACAAATTGCGATGTATTTATGTAAATCCTTAACCGGTGCTTCTTTACCGGAAATTGGCCGGAGTTTTGGTGGAAAACACCACTCAACTGTAATTCATTCAATTAAGAAGGTTAAAGCAAAACGAAAACATGATGGGGACTTCAACAGGGTTATCGACAACCTTATAGAATCCTTGAAGTAGTGTTATCAATGGTTTCCAGCCACTATCCACAGGGCTTCTAAATAGCGCCTGTTTTCCTTTAGGAGCCATTTTTTTTTCACAAAAAATCAACCAGAAAGACCCCTTTTTTTCTATTCCAAAGGTGTCACGTAAACTATTGATTTTAAAGGGTTAGCTTTAAAAAATAACATTATCAACACACCCTTTATTCTTGATATAATTTTATTACTTCAATTATCTCTTTTTATAAAGAGATTGTGTTGGTCTCGCCTATTTCAGATCGACAATATCCAAATATGAGGTCTTTGGAAGTATGGATTTAGTTGTTCGCAGAAAAGATTTTCTTCACGAACTCCAACTTTTTCAAGGCATCGTGGAGAGGAAAAATACTATTCCAGTTTTGGCAAATGTTTTACTTGAAGCCGAAGGTGTTAAATTAAGGATGGTCGCAACTGATTTAGAAGTTGCGCTGGATGTGTGTTGCCCAGCTAAAGTGAAAAAGAGCGGAACGCTTACCCTTCCAGCTAAAAAGTTGTTTGAAATTGTTCGGGCGTTGCCCGACACAAACATTACAATTCGCGAGGAAGGACAAGACGTGGTTAAAGTCTCGGCCGACAAGTTTGAGTCCAGAATAAAAACATTGTCGCGCCAAGACTTCCCAACTTTAGCGAAAGCAGACAATAAGAAATTTATTAAGCTCCCAGGGCAAACACTCCGGGCCTTAATAACAAGGACCCAATTTGCGATCACGGGTGAAGATACGCGGTATTTCCTTAATGGTGCATTGTTCTACTTCACCGCGGACCAAATAACTTTAGTTGCAACTGATGGTCACCGCTTAGCTCTTGTGGTTGGGAAGCGAGGTGGGGGTGGAAACACAAAGAAGGATAAAAATGGGGAACCAAGGGTAATTTTGCCAAGAAAAACCTTAACTGAGCTAAGTAAATTGTTGACCGATGAAGTTAAAGAAATTAGCTATCAACAAAGCGACAATCACCTCTTTTTTGAGGTCGGCGAACGCATGTTGATTTCGAGGATGATTGATGGGCAATTTCCGGCTTACGAGCGAGTAATTCCCAAGGGTAACGACAAAGCAATTGAGTTTGACAGCGACCGTTTAACGGCCGCCATTAAAAGGGTTGCGGTTTTATCGAGCGAACGTTCGCAAGCTGTAAAAATTCAGATAAACAAGAATAAGGTTGAGATCACCTCCAACACGCCAGATGTAGGGGAGGCAAGTGAGGAGTTGGAGGTTGAGTACGCGGGTGAAAGTGTGCAAATTTGTTTAAATGCTAAATATGTGCTCGACTTCTTAGGGGTGGTTGAGACCGACAATGTTCGTCTCGAGTTTAAAGACGAGACAACCCAGGCGGTAATGCAGCCGGTTGGATCAGAGGGCTATAACTACACCTATGTGATTATGCCAATGCGCATATAGTCGAATATTTAAGTGGCTAACTCCACTCTGTTTTGTAATTGAAGTTCAAATAGTTTGTTTTCGGCGTCACACCCATGGCGGAACTAAAAACCACCACTCCTAACCGGTCTTCACTAGAAGCTGTTACCCCAGCGGCTCAAGAGCAGGTCCCCCCCAATGTAGTCGCTAAGTCTTCTGATAATGGAAGCCCAACTGATACCTATGATGCCAAGAAAATCAAAGTTTTAGAGGGGCTCAAGGCTGTAAGGAAACGGCCGGCAATGTATGTCGGCTCTACAGGTCCCGTAGGTCTCCATCATCTTGTTTATGAGGTCGTCGACAACTCCATTGATGAAGCCCTGGCTGGGCATTGTCGTGAGATTAATGTCACTGTCCACCTAGACAACTCGGTCACAGTTGACGACGACGGTCGAGGTATTCCTGTTGATAAGCATGTGAGTGGAAAGTCAGCCGCTGAGGTGGTGATGACGGTCCTGCACGCCGGCGGCAAGTTTGACAATTCAAGCTATAAAGTGTCTGGCGGTTTGCACGGCGTGGGTATTTCGGTTGTTAACGCGCTGTCGGCAACACTGGATCTTGAAATCTGGCGCGATGGCAACGTCTACCACCAAGCCTATGAGCGTGGCGTTGCCATGAGTGGGCTTGAGGTGACCGGCACAACCAAGCGCCGTGGGACCAAGGTTACATTCCAACCAGACCCTGAGATTTTTGAGAGTGTCGAGTTTAGTTTCGACACACTGGCTCAGCGTCTTCGAGAGCTCGCATTTCTTAATGCCGGTGTCACGATTATGCTCGATGATGTCCGATCGGGCAAGAATCACAGGTTTCTCTATGATGGCGGCATTGTGTCATTTGTCACATTTCTCAATAAGAACAAAGCGGCGGTTAATGAACAGCCAATCTTTATGAAAGGCAACCGGGACGGCACAGATGTCGAGATCGCGCTTCAATGGAACGATGGTTATACGGAGACGGTGTACTCCTTCGCTAACAACATCAACACGCACGAGGGCGGTACACACTTGTCGGGCTTTAAGTCGGCCCTTACACGTACCGTTAATAGCTACGCGACGCGACACAACCTGACCAAGGATTTGTCCGAGAGCATCAGTGGCGACGACATCCGAGAGGGACTAGCCGCAGTCATCAGCGTTAAGATTCCACAACCTCAATTTGAAGGTCAGACAAAAACCAAGCTCGGCAACACCGAGGTCAAGGGGATTGTTGAGTCCGTCCTGAATGACCGGCTTGGTTCCTACTTTGAAGAGCACCCGGGAATAGCGAAGCGGGTGCTGACCAAGGCGGTTGAAGCAGCGAGGGCCCGCGCAGCGGCCCGTAAGGCGCGCGACCTTGTTCGACGGAAGGGCGCACTCGACAACAGTGCGCTGCCGGGGAAACTAGCCGACTGCCAAGAGCGCGATCCGGCCCTGTGCGAAATCTACATCGTCGAAGGGGAGTCCGCGGGTGGGTCGGCTAAGCAAGGTCGTGACCGTCGGTTCCAGGCCATCCTGCCGATCAAGGGAAAAATTCTGAATGTCGAAAAGGCTCGCTTCGACAAGGTTCTTGCCAGCGACGAAATCAAAACGATGGTCGCGGCCCTTGGCTGCAACATCGGAAACGATTTCAATTTGGCGAAGCTGCGATATCACCGGATCATCATCATGACCGATGCCGATGTCGATGGGTCGCATATCCGCACGCTGTTGCTGACATTTTTCTACCGCCAAATGAAGGAATTGATTGAGCATGGATACGTTCTTATTGCGCAGCCGCCGCTCTATCGGGCGAAGCGTGGCAAGAAGGAGCATTTCATCAAAGATGAACGCGAACTCGAGAGTTGGTTGATTGCTCGTGCCGTCGAATCGCGGATTGTAAGAGTGCCATCCCGTCCAGCCCCAATCGCAGGGACAGAACTGGAAACGCTGCTGCAGAAGCTCATTGTCTTCCAGAAATATGTGCAACTCGTTGAGCGGCGAGGCCCCGAACGCGCCGTCATTAAGGCCTTTCTGGATCGCGACGTGCGCGACCGAGAATTCTTCACTGACGAGAAGGCTCTCGCTGTGCTGGCCAATGCACTAACGACTGAGACGCGGAAGGTCACGGTCCGTCCCGACGTAGAACACAACGCTTTCGCTATTGCGATAGAGGATTGCGCGAGCGGCTACCCGAAAAGGTATATGGTGGACTCCGGGTTCGTCACGACCGGCGAGTACCGCACACTACTGGCGAGCTATGCCGATGTCCGAGGACTCGAAGGACCAATAACGGTTTCGAGTACAAATGGGCACCGCGAGGGTGGAGCGGCCGAGGCCACTACTGGCACTGCCGACGAAACACAGATCGGCGGCGCCCCGCTCGACGAAGCAACTCGCCTCGCCACCGAGTCTCGCGAAGCTAGTCAAACCGACGGCACCGTTCAGATTGACTCGATCGACGATTTAGTTGAGCACTTCATTGCAGCCGGGCGAAAAGGGGTTGCCATCAATCGCTATAAGGGGCTGGGTGAGATGAACGCGGACCAACTCTGGGCAACGACCATGAAGCCCGGGACCCGTACATTGCTGCAGGTGCGGGCTGAAGACGCCGAAGCCGCCGACGAGATGTTTGAGACCCTAATGGGCGAAAAAGTAGTGCCTCGCAGAGAATTTATCGAGAAGAACGCCCTGAATGTAAGAAACCTCGACGTGTGACGCAAGCTCAGCCTTCAGTTGACGCGCGCCCTGTGTGCGTCAACGCGACGTGACCTCGCATGACCGATTCCGAATTAAAAATCCCTGTCAACATCGAAGACGAAATGCAGCGCTCGTATATGGATTACGCCATGAGCGTAATCATTGGGCGAGCGCTGCCTGATGTACGAGACGGGCTGAAACCTGCCCACCGGCGCGTGTTGTATGGCATGCGGAGCATGGGTCTTACATCAAATCGTGGGTATCGGAAGTGTGCCAAGATCGTCGGCGAGGTGATGGGCAACTTCCATCCCCACGGCGACGCCTCGATCTACGACACGCTTGTTCGCATGGCGCAAGACTTCAACATGCGCTACCTGCTTATTGATTCGCAGGGGAACTTTGGGTCCATCGACGGTGACCCGCCCGCCGCAATGCGGTACACCGAAGCCCGACTGCGGGCACTCGCCGAGCAGTTGATGGCTGATCTCGACAAAGAGACCGTTGATTTTGTTCCTAACTACGATGAAACCACCGAGGAGCCAACGGTGCTCCCGTCGCCGTTCCCAAATCTGCTTGTGAATGGTTCGGCCGGCATCGCGGTCGGCATGGCGACCAACATCCCGCCACATAATCTCCGAGAGATTGTTGACGGACTTGTGTGGCTGGCTGAACATCCAAGTGAGACAGAAGAAAAGAAGCTAACCAAACTACTAACTTTTATACCTGGCCCAGATTTTCCTACCGGGGGTTACATCGTCGGCCGGCGTGGCATCCGGTCGGCTTACCAGACTGGTCGAGGTTCAATCCTGATGCGTGCCAAGACCAGTATTGAGGCGGCGCCAAAAGGTGACCGGGTTTCGATTGTTATTGCCGAGATTCCCTATCAGGTCAACAAGGCGAGATTAGTCGAGAAGATAGCGGAACTGGTGCGTGAGAAAGTCATTGAGGGAATCTCGGACTTGCGCGACGAGTCGGACCGTGACGGGATGCGCGTTGTGATCGAGCTGAAGCGAGGCGAAGTGCCGGAAGTGGTGTTGAACAACCTCTGGAAGCACACGTCCCTGCAAACCACTTTCGGCGTGATTATGCTAAGCATCGTCGGCGGACGCCCCCGCGTTCTCACTCTTGCAGAAGCGCTCGAGCAGTTCCTGGAATTCAGACGTGAAGTGGTGCAGCGTCGCACCGGGTTTAATTTGCGTAAAGCACTGGCGCGCGCTCACATCCTCGAAGGACTGAAGATCGCGCTCAATCAACTCGACGCAATTATCAAGTTAATCCGCGGTTCGAAGGCGCCAGCGGAGGCGCGCGCCGGGCTGATGTCGGAGTTCAGTCTGACCCGGTTGCAGGCGCAAGCCATTCTTGACATGCAACTTCAGCGCCTTACGGGACTTGAGCAACAGAAAATTGTCGACGAATTGACCGAACTCCTGAAAACGATCGAACAGCTTCGGTCCGTACTCGGCAGCGACACTCTACTGCTGGAGATCGTTCTAAATGAACTCCGTGCCGTACGTGAGAAGTTCGGTGACGACCGGCGGAGTGAGATCGTGGACGAGACGGGCGAACTCCGCATCGAGGATCTTATCGCTGATGAGAACATGGCGATTACGGTAACGAACACCGGCTATATCAAACGGACTCCCGAAACCACATACCGCAGCCAACGGCGGGGTGGAAAGGGTCGCATCGGCATGCGGGTGCGCGACGAGGATTTTGTCTCACAACTCGCCATTGCGTCGACTCATGCCTCTGTCTTGATTTTTACGAACCGTGGGCGTGTGTATTGGCTGAAGGTGCACGAGATACCCGATGTTGGGCCTTCCGGAAAGGGCAAGGCGATTGCAAACCTAGTTTCGATGGCGGCCGGTGAACGGGTTGCTGCACTAGTTGCCGTTCGCGAGTGGCCCGAGAACGACGGTGAGCGATTCATTGTCATGGGCACGCGGCGGGGCAAGGTGAAAAAGACCGATATACGGGCCTTCCGGCATCCGAGGGTCGGGGGCATTATTGCTCAGGCTGTGGGTGCTGATGATGCTGTCATCGCGGTGGTGGCGACTGACGGCACGGGAGAGCTCTTTTTGGGCACCCAGGGCGGCATGGCGATTAGATTCCCCGAGACCGGCGTCCGGCCCATGGGCCGGACAGCCACTGGCGTTCGGGGTATCAACCTTCGGGCGGGTGACGAGGTTGTTGCCATGACCGAAGTTCGGCCTGGTGGCGCACTAATGACCGTCTGCGAAAATGGCTACGGAAAACGGACAGAATTACCCGAATATCGCGTGCAGTCCAGGGGTGGAGTGGGTATTATTAACATCCAGAGTAGTGAGCGGAACGGGAAGGTTGTCGGTGTCAAACACGTCCACGGAGAGGACGAGTTGATGTTGATGACCAAACAGGGCAAAATCCTCCGGACGCTGACGTGGAGCATCCGGGCAATCGGCCGGGCAACTCAGGGCGTCAGGCTGATCGAGATTGGGGAGGACGACCGCGTAGTCTCAATCGCCATAGCTGACCGTGAGCGCGATGAGAACCACGTAGGTGAACCAGGCGGAAACGATGGGTAGGGTATCGTGGGAACACGGGACCACGGTTAGCAACCCTGTGAAGTGAGAACACTAGTCATTCGATTGTAAGGAGGCTGACGATATGCATCGGCCACGAACCACGGCAGCAGCGCTCTTCGTTCTGGCGGCGACCCTCACCGGATGCTCGAGTGCGCCAGAGGAGACATTGATATCAAGTTTCTTCCGCGCATCCCGGTTCCGCGACAACATGACGTCCGCCAATCTTTCAATGGTGCCGTTTAGTGTTGCCGAGCGAGGGGTTGTCAGGAATTTTGAGGTGGAAAGTATTTCCGAAATAACAACGGTGCCGATGCGTGCCCGCGAACTCAACGAGGCATTGATGGTAAGCCAGGCGTCGGAGTCAGAATTCTCTGAACGGAAGCAGGCCTACCAAGATGAGAATCTTGAAGCGATCGAGCGTGTCCTTGAAGCCGAGCAAGCTGGCAACGAACCACGCCTCCGAGCAGATCGAGCGGTTCAGGAGGAATGGACCCAATGGCGGGCGGAGATGGCTCAGCATGCCCAGGAGGTCTCCGACACCCGCGTGGCGCTGAGCGATGGACGCATCGTGGCGGAGGGTAGTACCTTCAGCCCAATGGACTTGATTGACGTCACGCAGTATGACGGCGAGATTTCGTCAAAGACTGTCCGCATCATTGCGGATGTGGCTACGCCGGACGAGCAAAATGTTCAGCAAACGCTCGACATCGAAATTCAGCGGGCCGAGCTCGTCGGAGACGATGGCACACCGTTAACCGGGCGCTGGATCATTACGGCTATCGACGAAGTCAGCTAGATTGCGCGACGGGCTGCACTCTCAGCCTTTCGACTTATCGGGATGGCGCCCACTAGGGCGCCGCACTGACCCTCGTGTCGTCCTGACTCGGAGGCTTGGACGGCGCATTAAGATCCTACCAGTGCTCCATGCGCGACCCATCCGACGGCAGATTGATGCGAGATCCTTCGGCGACCGATGATCCGGGCATGGCCGAGCATGAATCAAGTCAGGGGTATTTTGGGCGCCTGATACGTGAGCTCTGGCGTGACCTACCATTTTCCGTTCTGCTCTTTGTCTTTTGGATTGTCCTATCGGGAAAGTTCGATGGAAGCCACCTGCTCGTCGGCGCCACATGCGCTGTAGCCGTTTCGTTGTGGACCAGCCGGCTTCTCCGCCTGCCCCCGCAGCTCGGCTTATCGGCATCTCACCCGTTGGCTGGCGTGTTCTGGTTACGGTTTCCGATGTATTTACTGTGGTTAGCTCGGCAGGTCATCACGGCAAATATACACGTGGCCTGGATTGTTCTGCATCCGCGGATGCCGATCCAGCCATGCTTAGTGAGGCTGGACAAACCAGCACCGCATACATTCGCCCGCCTCGTTGTCGCGAATTCAATCACTCTAACGCCCGGGACGGTAACTCTCGATGTTGATGTTGCCGGCTACCTAGTACATGCCTTGACCTCACGTAGCGCAGCTGATCTTAGAAGCGGCGACACGGTTCGGCAATGCCAGGCGCTGTTCTTACGCACGGATCCGGAGTCGGGCCGAGGGGTGTGACCCGATGAGTCCGTTACTACTCGGTACAGCGTTCGTGCTTGCCACGGCGATGGTGTTTTCACTCTACCGCGTGCTTGCCGGACCGACCGTTTTCGACCGCCTAACTGGCTTAGGTCTCATCTCGACTAAGACAATTGTGTTTCTACTGGTGCTCGGATTTCTAACCGACCGCGTCGAGGTTTTCGTCGACATCACGCTCTCGTATACGTTGATTAGTTTCGTAGGCACACTTGCGTTAGCCAAGTACTTCGAGGCCAAGAAGGCGGATCAGCCATGACCCAAGTTGCTGACTTCGTGTTACTTGTAGGGCTTTTCTTTATTGCGGCTGGTGTGGTGGGTGTGCTCAGGTTGCCAGACTTCTACACGCGGTTACACGCCTTGGGTAAATCCGACACGTTGGGCGTGGCCCTAACCGTTGGCGCTTTGGCGCTACGCAGCGGTGCGACACTTACCAGCGTGAAGATCTTACTAATTGTTGTTTTTGTAACCCTCGCCAATCCGACCGCCACCCATGCGCTTGGCCGAGCGGCATATCGTGCCGGCGTTGCCCCGTGGCGACGTAAGGATGCCTTGTGATGCCGCCGCTTGACCCACTCGCTGTCGTCTTCCTGACCCTCATGATCATCTGTGCGATTTCAGTGCTCTCGGTTCACGATTTGCTAACCTCCGTGATTGTTTTCGGCACGTTCAGTTTTTTTTCGGCCACCTACTTTGCGATTCTCGGTGCGGTTGATGTCGCGTTCACGGAGGCGGCTGTCGGTGGCGCAATTACGGCGGTTTTCTTTGTCACGGCGATCTTCCGTACTGACCGAGGTGCTGACTAGTGGTTCGACTGTCGCTTGTACCGCTCGTCGCGCTGGGCGTCCTCCTTATGACGGCGGCAGGTGGCTTGCCACCGGTCGGTGACCCCGGGTCTCCAGCGGCCACACACGTGTCACCGCGGTACATCAGTCGTGGGCATGAAGAAACAGGTGCCACGAACCTCGTTACCGGGGTGTTGGCCGACTATCGGTCCTATGACACGCTAGGCGAGACAGCGGTAATTTGTGCGGCGGGTCTTGCATGCTGGCTAATCCTCGGCGCACGATGGCGAGAGGACGGCGAGGCGCAATGAATTTAGCGTTCGGAAGCCCAGCGCTCGACGCTGCGAGCCGTCTGATGACACCGTTCATGCTGATGTTTGGTGCCTACGTGGTCCTGCACGGCCATGACAGCCCGGGCGGAGGATTTCAAGGTGGTGTGATTATTGCGGCCTGCGTGATCCTGGTTAGGCTCGTCCGTGGGCGAGCTGGAGGCTGGACGCTAGCGCCCGAGCGTGCGCTCGCGTTTGCATGCGCGGGGTTGGGCATTTTTATAGGGGTCGGGTTACTCGGTCCTATTTTTGGCGGTAACTTTCTTGACTACTCTGCACTTCCACTGTTACTTGAGGCGCCAAGAACCCGTGCTGCTGGCAGCATGGCGATCGAGATCGGTGTTGCTGTGACGGTAACTGGTGTTCTGACACTCATT
>Ga0310123_10003700_pt1 | contig 11721 bp, 8 predicted proteins | sample CB6_AW_1057_MG_FD_203505 | JGI IMG/M metagenome (GOLD analysis project Ga0310123, IMG submission 203505) | Marine microbial communities from Western Arctic Ocean, Canada - CB6_AW_1057 | ecosystem: Environmental > Aquatic > Marine > Oceanic | place: Canada: Western Arctic Ocean | collected... | reverse complement strand
ACGCTCAGGCTCAGCAACCCCAAGGTCACCGACGCGGGGCTGGTGCACCTCAAGGGGCTGACCAAACTGCAGACGCTCGAACTCTACAGCCGCCAGATCACCGACGCGGGGCTGGTGCATCTCAAGGGGATGACCAAGCTGCAGGTCCTCAAACTCTTCGACACCAATATCACCGACGCGGGGCTGGTGCACCTCAAGGGACTGTCCAGCCTGCAGACGCTCGGCCTCTTCGGACGCACCAAGATCACCGGCGCAGGGCTGGTGCATCTGAAAGGGCTGGCCGGGCTGCAGACGCTTGAACTCGGCAACCCCAAGGTCACCGACGTGGGGCTGGTGCATCTCAAGGGGCTGACCAACCTGCAGACGCTCAACCTCTTCGGATGTACCAAGATCACCGACGCAGGACTGGTGCACATCAAGGGGCTGACCAAGCTGGAGACGCTCGGACTCGGCTTTTGTCCGAAGATCACCGACGCGGGGCTTGTGCATCTGAAGGGGCTGCCCAATCTGCAGACGCTCTTCCTCCGCGGCACCAAGATCACCGACGCGGGCGTCGCCGACCTGAAGAAGGCGTTGCCTAACTGCAAGATCGAGAAGTAGGCGTCATCTCGAAGTCCGCCCCCGCGATAACCGGAGTCACGTCGCGAGCGAGGGGCGGTACCGTGGTTCGGATCTGGCGGTTACCGCCGGTGAGTTGAACGCCGGGGCGGGGCGGGGGTGGGGAGACTGGGGGCCGTGTCCGAGCCTGGGGAGATGTGATGCGAGTTCTGCTGGCGGTGCTGGTGATCGGGATCGCTGGGTGTGGTGGCGATTCATCGTCTGAAGGCCAGGAGATGTTCACGCTCAAGGGACACTCAGGTGATGTGTGGAGCGTGAGTTTCAGCCCGGACGGGAAGCGGATCGTCAGCGGTGGCAGTGACAAGACGGTGAAGGTCTGGGATGCCCGCTACGAGATCCAGGAGACGCCCACACTCAAGGGGCACTCAGATACTGTCACCAGCGTGAGTTTCAGCCCCGACGGGAAGCGGATCGTCAGCGGTAGCAGTGATAAGACGGTAAAGGTTTGGGATGCCCAAACCAGCCAGGAGACGCTCACGCTCAAGGGACACTCGGATTGGGTCAGGAGCGTGAGTTTCAGCCCCGACGGGAAGCAGCTCGTCAGCGGTAGTGATGACAAAACGGTGAAGGTCTGGGATGCTCAAACCGGCCAGGAGACGCTCACGCTCAAGGGACACACAAGTGGTGTTTTAAGTGTGAGTTTCAGCCCCGACGGAAAGCGGATCGTCAGCGGCAGTTGGGACGACACGGTGAAGGTCTGGGACGCCCAAACCAGCCAGGAGACGCTCACACTCAAGGGACACTCACGTGGCGTGGCCAGCGTGGCCTTCAGCCCCGACGGGAAGCAGATCGTCAGCGGTGGCAGTGACAAGACGGTGAGGGTCTGGGATGCTCAAACCGGCCAGGAGACGCTCACACTCAAGGGACACTCGGATTTGGTCAGGAGCGTGAGTTTCAGCCCCGATGGGAAGCTGATCGCCAGCGGCAGCGGTGAGTTCGAGAAATCCGGTGAGATTAAGGTCTGGGATGCCCACACCGGTAAGGAGAGGTTCACGCGCAAGGGACACTCCGGAACGGTCACGAGTGTGAGTTTCAGGCCTGATGGGAAGCGGATCGTCAGCGGTGGCGGTGGCGAGACGGTGAAGATCTGGGACATCTCGTCGCTGGCCACGTCCAAGTAGCCACCGCCACCCCGCCCGCCCCCGCGATAACCGGAGTCACGCCGCGAGCGAGGGGCGGGGGGACGGTTCGGATCTGGCAGTTACCGCCCCTGAACGGCCTCGACGATGGCCAGGATCGCCGTGCGGGTGTCCGGCGGTAGCGAGTTCCACGCGTCGATCACGGTGTCCAGATCGGGGTCGATTGGGGCGTTTTCGCGATCAACTGCACCGGATTTCGCACCGGCCGTCTCTGAAACTTGCACACGTCTCGGGGAATCCTCTGATTGTTCAAGTCCTACTCGGGGAGCTTGCCCCATTGGCACCTTCTCGCTACTCACCGCATCCCCATGCAAACAGGGGTTTGCGTGCTGAGGGCCCAATTGCTTTGCGACACCGTGCGAGGCAAAACGACGGGTTGCTGCACCGCATTTCGCAGCGCTTTTGAGAAGTGGTCGTCGGTGACCTGCAGGTAGTGCTTCGCCGCGATGGGCTGGGAGTTGCCGATCCACTGGCAGACGACGTGCATGGGGAAGTCTTCGGCGAGTTCCGTCTCCCGCGTGCTCCGGAGGTTCTGGAACAGCCTAGGCCATCACTGCAGATTGTCCCTCTGGATGATCCGGAGCAGTTGGACCCGTACGTCGGTGGTGAAAGGAGGAGACCCCGGTGCCGGAGTGGAAGAGCGGCCGGGAGTTGGTCATGATCCGCGGCTGAAAGTCCGTCCGTTACGAAGTTTCTGAAAGATCGAAGGAGCCTTCGATGCCGAGCCATGAAATTGACCACGAGATCTTTGGCGACGATATGCAGATTGTCGAGGTCGAACTTGATCCCCCGGGAAACGGTGGTCACTGAAGCCGGGGCCATGAACTACATGGAGGACGACATCCAATTTGAAGCGAAGATGGGTGACGGGTCCGCTCCCGACCAGGGTTTCATAAGAAAGGTGTTCAGTGCCGGCAAACGGATGATGACCGGGGAATCGATCTTCATGACGCATTTCACCAACCACGGGCAGACCAAGCGTCGTGTGGCCTTCGCGGCACCGTATCCCGGCAAAATCATCCCAATCGACCTCGCCAGCATGGGAGGGGAACTCATCTGCCAGAAGGACGCCTTTCTCTGTGCCGCCCTCGGCACCGAGATCAGTATCGCTTTCCAAAAATCACTGGGTGCCGGGTTCTTTGGCGGTGAAGGTTTCATCCTGCAGAAACTGTCCGGGGACGGGAAGGCCTTCATTCATGTTGGTGGCACAGTGATAGAGAAGGAACTGAACAACTCGACCCTCCGCGTGGATACCGGTTGCCTGGCGGCATTCTCAACCGGCATCAACTACAACATCGAACGATCGGGAGGCCTGAAATCGATGTTCTTCGGCGGCGAGGGCATGTTCCTGGCAACACTCAGTGGTACCGGCACGGTGTTCTTGCAGAGCCTGCCGTTTTCACGGCTGGCCGATCGCATCCTGACTCACGCTCCTTCAGGCGGCGGATCCAGCAAGGGTGAAGGTTCGGTCCTGGGTAGAATCGGCAACTTGTTTGGGGACTAGCCGCCCGACTACCACGGAGCGAACCTCGATCTCGTATTGGGAAGTCGCGTCGTGATGATGGCGATGGATTCGATTTCCTCTGGGAGAGGGTCGGTTCGCGCAAGGAGTTGCTCCAGTCCGACCAGACGATCGGCCAGCCGGTCCGGCAACAGACGCTGGGGTGGGCAGGAACCTGCCTGGAACGATTCAAGAAGAAGTCTGATTGACGCCGGCGTGCGGTTCCGGAGTCAGCACGAAATCACCTCATCTCCCACGTCCCCGCGAGGCGTGGTTCGGATCTGGCGGGTTGAGCGCCGGGCCTGGAGTGGAGAGACTGGAAGCGGGGGGTTGGTTCAGATCCCGACGGAGAGACTGTCATGACGAGATCCATTTTCAGTGTGTCGCTTTTGACGGTGATGTCACTGGTTTGGACAACCGCCGTTGTCCGAGCTGGCAGTCGTTACCAGCAATGGCAGAGTGAAAAGCCGTTTACGATCGGAGCGATGTACTACGATCTGGCCTACGGTCCCGTGTGGTGGAAGCCTGTTCCGAAGGACTTCCGTGGTGATCCAGTCATCGATGTGGTCAAGCAAGCGGGCTTGAACCTGCTGGACGAGGTCAGCATGTCCTCGGGCGGCCACACCTGGTATCCAGGGCTACGTACGGTTCGCCGGCAGAAACTCCCATTTCTGATCCTGGGAGGTCCGTGGGAACCGTTCGAACATTTCCAGACTCGCGTCAAGTGGTTTGCCGAAGACCCGAATTTCTTCGGCGTGCAACTTGCAGACGAACCGCAGAAGCCGGCCAATCAGAAAGTCCACCGTCGACAGCAGTTGTGGATCGAGAAGACGCATCCTCGCCTGCTGACGTTGATCTGCGAGAGTTTGACCAATACACCGGCGTGGGAAGCTGAGTGGACCGCGATCAAGTGTGACGCGATCATCTTTCAGTGGTATCCGTACGACACCTCCGACGGGCGTTCTCCCACAATCACCAGGCCGGTACTTGCCTGCCTGGAACGCGCGGCTCGCCATTGCGAGTCCCATGGTCTGGGATTTTTTGTCGCTCGTGGAATCCGTAGCCGGCCCAAAAGCGAATCAACACTTCGGCTGAATACGTTCGCCGCACTGGCAGCTGGCTGTCGGGGATTCGTTGATTTCACCTGGGGCGCGAGTTCTCCCGAGAGCGGCTATGTCTGGTACAAGGACAAGGCCTATCAGGGGCCATCTCGCCGATTCCAAGTGTTGGCGAAGATCAACAGGGAAGTCGCGCACCTCGGTCGTTGCCTGGTGAAGCTGAAGGCAGTCAGGACATATCATGCCGATCTCCACACACACCTGACCTGGGCGGGACGGAACTACGGATTCGATGAGCCCGACAAGATGCGGACCGGGCAACTGGTCGCTGTCGAGGGCAGCCCGGTCGAGCGGGCGCCCCGGCTGATGATCGGGTTCTTTCGCGATGCGGCTGACCAGGAGTACTTCCTGGTCGTCAACAAGCGTGAGAGTCGCGCGGTCGATGTCGATCATGACCAGTTGATCCAGCAAGTGACGCTGCGATTTCACGGTGACGTGACGGCCGTGGAACGGATCAACCGGGAAACAGGCCAGATCGAACGGTTGCCTCTGAAAGACGGTGCCGTCCGGTTCAGCTTGCCGGGAGGAACCGGCGACTTGCTGAAGGTGTCCAACGGCAGACCATTCGCCGGAATCAAGTAAGGCAGCAGGCCGTGGTTCGAATCTGGCGGGTTGAACGCCGGGGCTAGAGTGGGGGAGACTTCAGCGAGGGCCCCGGCCGGTCAACGGAGAATGTGAACCACGGGGGGGGTCTGCATGTGACGAGGACTTGTCGCGGCACTTTGCTGTGGCGGGAAACCGACAAAGTGCAACCAAACCCTGAGCGATTTGCCTGGGCCTGAGTTACTCATAGCAAACACCCGCCGAATCCGGACACCACCTTCGGCCGTGGTCTCGATCGCCTCGAACTGTTCGCGGCCGAAGGAACCGACCGCCAATGCCAGGCATCTCCGGCGATCCATCAGATGCACCCACCCTTCAGCTCTCTCTGACCGCTTCGGATTCGAAACCACAAACGGCTTGGAAGCCCTGGCGGTTCCCCGTAGCACTTTCCACGAGGCTGCCCCGTCCACTTGCCCGCTCACCCGTCGTCGTGACTCGAGAGATGCCACCTGCCCGGGACCCAGTCGAGCGTACACCCATGTCCCGGCGCCAAAATCGACTAGGGTCGGGTGATCAGCTGTTGGTGCGTCCAACTTCAAATTCACATCCAAATAAATCTCCGCAACCTCGTCACCGGGATCCTCGAGCTGCCAGTCCAGCCGAACCCAACTGCGTGAGACAGGGAAGTCGAGTTCCACGCGACTGTCTATGGCTGACGAGTCCTTTGCAGAAACCGACTGCCTGCCGGACAAGGTGACGGCCAGTGGCCCTCGTCGAATTGGATTCCAGTTCGCCGCCTTAGGCCCACCGAGCGGCAGGGTGCGACCCGATCGAGTCTTGATCACCAATCGTGCCGTGGGCCCATTGAGATATTCGTGCCCGCCGAATTTCAACGCCTGAAGAAACGGGCCGATTCGGGTGGGGACCGTCCACACAAGGTGCGGGGCGTTGATGATCTGGAAGTGCCCAGCGGAGACCCCGAGGATGTGTCCTCGAGGCCGACGTGGACTCGGTGCCACCTCTGGACCGATCTCCAGGGTCAGAACTCGTCGTTGGTAAGGCTTGAGACTGACCGGAAACGCCAACCACCATCGAGTGATGTTTCCACGAACCTCGGCATCGGCCTGGACAATTACCGGGCGGGCGGATTCGTCGATCAGTCGGAAATGAAGTGGCGCACGGCTGGTCGGTTGTTCGAGAGTCAGCGTGCAGGGATACACCGGCCGTGACCAACCGCCAGTCTCCCGTACCTCGATCTTCAGGCGTTCCGACGCTCTCGCAACATCGCCTAAGCCTGAGGCCGTCAGGACGACGAGAATCACGGTGGCGGTAACAGGATTGGGCCTGTGTCGAGACATTTGGCAGGTCGCTCCAGCCGAGATCCTACTGGAGCGGCCAGCGTGTCTCAATCGATGGGAACCTTCGAGAAAAAGGGAGGCGGGCCCCCGGCCAACTCACGCCATTGAGTCACATTGACGACCTCTGTTACAGTGGGGACGCGCGGTGGCACGGTGTCGGATGTCGTGAGTCCCGTCAGCAGGAGTTCTCAATGTTACAGTTGACAGACAATTCCAGCGGCCGGCTCTGCGGCGGAATCAGTCGTCGCAAGTTTCTCGAAGTGGGTTCAGTCAGTGCTCTCGGGCTGGCACTCCCCGACCTGCTCCGGCACGAGGCACGGGGAGCCGAGTACAAATCGGCCAAGTCCGTCATACTGATCTGGCAACACGGGGGTCCCAGCCAACTCGACACGTTTGATATGAAGCCACAGGCCCCCTCGCAGGTCCGTGGCCCCTACCGGTCAATCGCGTCCAGCCTGCCCGGTCTACGCGTCGGCGAACTGTTGCCTTACCAGGCCCGGATCATGGATAAGGTGTCGGTCATCCGGAGCTTCTCGCATGGCAACGGTGACCACTGGGCAGCGGCACACTGGATGTTGACAGCTTTCCTGGGATCGACCGGTTCGGACCGTCGCCCACGGAACCCCTCGATGGGAGCCTGCGTTTCCACTCTGCTGGGGCCTCGGGTCCCGGGTGTACCGGCTTCGGTTAATTTCAACGATGGGGGTTTTGGATTTCACGGTGGAGCCTACCTGGGCGTCGCGCACAACCCCTTCCGTGTTGGTGAGTTCAGTTATGGCAATGAGGCGGGTCGGCTGCCGACAGCCGACCATCGCAGTTTCAAGCTGGTGGATGGCCTGACGAAGCTCCGGCTCGGCGACCGACTGGGCCTCTCGCGCCAGTTGGACACCTACCGTCGTCAACTCGACAGTTCAGCGGTGTTCGAGAACATCGATGAGGTTGACCAACAGGCCGTCGACATCCTGATGTCGGGACGAGCCAAGGAAGCATTCGAACTCGACCGCGAGGACAAGAAGACTCGTGCGAAGTACGGTCCGGGCTGGGGCGAACAGGCGTTGCTCTGCCGGCGACTGGTCGAAGCTGGTGTGCGTTACGTATCACTGAACACCGGCTACTGGGACGACCATGGGAACATCAAAGGGGCTCTTGACAGCAAGATGCCACGCCATGACCGGGCCGTCGGTGTCCTGATCGAAGACCTGGCCGAGCGGGGACTCCTGGAAAACACGTTGGTAGTCACGGCCGGGGAATTTGGACGAACACCAACGATCAACAAGAATGCCGGACGTGATCATTGGCCACAGGCCCAGAGCATTCTCGTTGCCGGAGGTGGCTACCGTGGTGGCCAGGTGATCGGTGCCACGAACTCGAAGGCCGAACACCCGGTCTCGCGGAAAATCGGTGTCGCTGATTTCTGCCGCATTGTCTACCACGGTATCGGCCTGACAGGCGAAGAGGAGATCCACGATCCCTCCGGACGGCCGGTACACCTGGTCTATGGCGGCAAGGTGCCACGGGAATTGCTCTAGGTCGAGTTTAGCGTCCGGGGACATCGTCGACCGTTTATCGGCCGGCGTTGGAGACGCCATTTCTCCCTCATCACTACCGCCCGATCCCCGGGGGCGTGGTTCGGACCTGGCGAGGTGAACGCCGGGGCTGGGGTGGTGGGGGAGTGATCCAGCCGGTCAATACGTCGACCTAGTTCCGACGAATTTGAGCGTAAACACACGGCATTTGTTCCACGAAATGTTCAGGATTGGGACGACTAAGCACACACTTGCCATGACCTACCCCCCAATCTTGTACCAGTCCTAATGAGAGAGTTCCGGGTCAGTGGGAGTTCTGTGTTCTGGAGGATGAACCGTAGCGGAATCCTCCAGAACACAGCTGGCCGCGAACGAGGCCGGGGTCTGGTAATCGAGAGCACCATGCCGTCGCCGGTGTTGTAGTCAAGACGCCAACGGTCAATTACCCAGCGAGCGTCCTCAAGGCCGAGGAACAGCTCCCCGTTGAGCAGCTCGTCACGGAACTTGCCGTTGAATGACTCCACGTAGCCATTCTCCCAGGAACTGCTCCTGGCAGTGAACAGGGTGTCGACACCAGCCTGGACCAGCCAGCGTCGAATGCCCTTCGCGACGGGCTGTGCCGCAGCCTCCAGAAACTCGCATCATCGAACGGCTTGACCCGGGCGCCCAGATCCGGTGCGGCGTCGGAAACCACAACGGCGACGACACCACAATTGCCGTATCGAGAGGCCGCATCTAGGTGGGCCACCATCAACCAGCAGACGGCATGTTCGGGCGATGTCATCGAAGCATTCGTCCGCCAATGTGTGACGGGAGGCCAGCGATGACTGCCAATCCTGTCGAGGCCGAGCAAGTCTCGAAGTGGACAGACGCCACCATGCCAGCCTGACAACGGGACGGAGAGTTGGTGAAAAGCGAGGGCCCCAACACGCCTCAACCCCAAGCCGAGGCCGGATCTCCAATTGCTCCTGAGCATCTGGTAGGATGCCGACGCCGCACAATCCGGGCACACTCAACGCGATTCCCATGGGAGACTCGATCGTGACTGACAAGACACGCCGCGACTTTCTGCAGGCCTCCGGCGTCGCGCTGGGTGCCGGGCTGCTGGCCTCCAGCGCGAAGATCTCGAGTGGAGCCTTCGTTGCCGGCGACGAGACGATCAAGCTCGGCCTGATCGGCTGCGGCGGACGGGGCACCGGCGCCGCCGCCCAGGCACTGGCCACCGAGGGTCCCGTGCAACTGGTGGCCATGGCCGACGCCTTCGGAGACCAGCTCGAACGGAGCCTGAAACGGATCACCGCATCGGTGGGTGCGAAGAAGGAACGAGTCGCGGTGACGCCCGAACGGAGGTTTACCGGATTCGATGCCTATCAGAAGGTGATCGCCAGCGACGTGGACTTGGTGATCATGGCCACTCCCCCCGCTTTCCGGCCGACCCACTTCGCGGCCTGCGTCAACGCCGGCAAGCACGTCTTTATTGAAAAACCGGTCGCCACCGACGCGCCGGGAGTCCGCACGGTGATTGCCGCGACCGAACTCGCCAAGAAGAAGGAACTCGCCGTCGGTGTGGGCCTGCAACGGCATCACCACTACAAGTACCTCGAGACCATGAAACGACTCAAGAACGGTGCGATCGGCGACATCGTCTCGATGAGGTGCTATTGGAACAGCGGTGGGGTCTGGGATCCGCGGAGGACGCGGGAACAGTGCCAGGGGGAAATGGAGTACCAGATGCGGAACTGGTACTACTACACCTGGCTGTGCGGCGACCACATCGTTGAACAGCACATCCACAACCTCGATGTCTGCAACTGGTTGATGGACGGTTACCCGGTCATCGCCCGCGGTATGGGCGGGCGGCAGGTGCGTATCGACAAGAAGTACGGAGACATCTTCGATCACTTCGCCGTGCAGTACGAATACGCCGACGGAACACCCATGTTCAGCCAGTGCCGGCACATCCGCAACTGCTGGAACAGCGTCTCGGAACACGCTCACGGCTCGAAGGGCTACGCCAATATCAGCGGAGCCAGCCTGCAGTCGGGTGAGACCAAGTGGCGGTATCGGGGCAAGAAGAACAACCCGTTCCAGACCGAACACGACGATCTGTTTGCGGCAATTCGAGCTGGCAATGCCGGTTCGTACAACGAGGGTGAGCGGGGTGCCTACAGCACACTCACGGCGATTCTCGGCCGGGTAGCTGTCTACGGAGGCAAGCCGGTGACCTGGGACAAGGTGCTCAACTCCAACATCAGCCTCGTCCCCAGCGAGCTCGCATGGAGCAGCAAGCCGCCGACGATGCCCGATGAACAGGGCGCCTATGCGATTCCCGTTCCGGGCGTCACACAGGTCGTCTAGACCGCCGTCTCGTCTCACCGAAAATCGACAACCAGCACCCTGTCATGTCGTGGCCCATACGACGAGTCTGGCTTTACCGTTCCTCCCTGCCCCCGGGGCGGGGTTCGAATACGGTGGTCAACAGGCGAAACACAGACCGTAAATCGCGATGTTCGGACGTGACATGAACGCTGCAGGGGACCGCAAGGTGAGACAGCCGGGATTGGCCAACCGTGCGGCCTGGTCCGTTCTGGTGCTTGCCTGGCTGACGACAACCGTCTTCGCTCAGCAATCGCTGGTGAAGAACTCGAGCTTCGAAATCGACGCCGATCGAGACGGTGTGCCGGACGGCTGGACGCATGGACCAGGACACTACGGACGCTGGCAGGAGAAGCTGAAGAAGCAGCTGGGGACCGGTGCACTCGCTGATGATCGCGGAGCCAGTGGCAAACGCAGCATCCGCATCTCGGTGCCCAGGGACAACGAAGGCAAGTACTGGAACCAGGGCTGGGAGGGGATGTCGTATCGGCAGAAGGTGACGACCAAACCGATGACCACCTACACGGTCTCGATGAAGATCCTCAATCAGGACGCCGAGGGAATTGGGGATTACGGGTTCCTGTATGTCATGGCCGGAGAATTCCGTGGGAGCGAGGCGTTCGCCGAGATTCGCTTCGGACACAAGCCCAGCGGCAAATGGGTCGAACGGTCAGTCACTTTCCAGACCGGTCGCTACTCGACATACACCGTGCTGTCGCTGGAGACACGTTGGAACATCGGCACGATATTCATCGACGACGTCCAGTTGCAGGAAGGGGGTGAACTGAGTTTAAGCCAGTGGGACCAGCCGGTTCCCGACGACAGGCTGCTGGAGGTGCGGCACAAGTTCAAGCGACCCGACGGTGCCGGAGTCCTGGCCCGCTTCGAGTCCCATCACGCGGCATCGGAGAAACGTTATCGCGGAGACGGGAGTTGGGAGAGTCGAGAGACACTGGCGGGGAAGCCTGGCGGCGAGAAGCAGCCTCCGGATCTGCGTGCGACCTACCAGAGAGTGGAGGGCTACCTGGGAGCCCACGCCGCCACCAGACGGTCTATCTACCTGAAACGGGCCCGCGAGGGGGCCGACTTTCTTCTCAAGGTCCAGCAGGAAAGTGGGATCATCGGAGACAACTACTACAGTTCCGGACAGGGCGGCGTGGCACTGATCCATGCGTGGCAGGCGACTCGAGACAGACGATTCCTGGAAGCGGCCGGTCGCGTGGTCGGGCACTTCAACCGGGTCGAGCCCTCGTGGAACTACAACTACAACATGATGCTGACCGAGGCCGCCCTGGCATGGGCCCAGGCAACCGATCAGTACGACAAGATTGCGGACAAGTTGCAGTCCGAGATGCTGCAGAGCACGCTCCGCGAGCAACGTCCGTGGGGCGGCTGGGCAGGGCACAACTCCCGCATCGGATATCACTGCGCCAACATGTCGGCATTCTGCCAACTGTACCAGTCGCTGCCCGGCGACAAAAAACACGACAACTTGCGGAAAGCACTCAGGAAACGTGTTCGCATGGCACTCAATCGCATGAT
>Ga0310123_10003699_pt1 | contig 11723 bp, 7 predicted proteins | sample CB6_AW_1057_MG_FD_203505 | JGI IMG/M metagenome (GOLD analysis project Ga0310123, IMG submission 203505) | Marine microbial communities from Western Arctic Ocean, Canada - CB6_AW_1057 | ecosystem: Environmental > Aquatic > Marine > Oceanic | place: Canada: Western Arctic Ocean | collected... | reverse complement strand
CCGCAAACGTCATCTCATCGCCGTTATTCATCACGGTTCGGTCCGGTACAGCCAAGAGGCGCTCGCGACCAGGCTCATCTCTCGAGTCTTCAGGAAGGGATGCGACCACAACCGGTGCGCCGGGCTTACGAAGTTGCGCTATGAGATCCGGTTGGAGGTGGTCGCCTGCGGTGTCAGTGATCAAAATCACGTCCGCTGGAGCAGCGTTAGAGTAGTCGCCTCGGCGGCACTCGAATCCGCATGGATCTACATGGATTACGGTCCCCTCATACTCGAACTGAACACCCGCACCGGCGTAGGGCGTAATCTCTACTTCTGAGCTTTCCTGGCTATCCCCTTCCCCAGGTGTACATGACACAAGAGCTAGCACTAAAAGCGCTGCGCTTATCGTAAACAGATCCGGCCTTGTCATCATTCACGAAGCCCCGTGGCTAGGGGTACCAGTTATGGAGGCGAATTTCGATATCCGATTCTCCACTCAGAGCCTCGATCCACTCGTCAAGCGGTAGCTCCCGATAATGATACGGATACACAACTGAAGGTCGGATGGTCTTCACACAATCTGCAGCGACGAGCGGCTCCATTCTTCCATTCGGCAGATTCAGCGGCATGAAGGCAATATCGATATCTGTCAGGGTTTGGATCTCAGGCACGCACTCTGTAACACCCGAAACGTAGATTCTCGTACTCCCGAAGGTGAGGACATATCCATTGCCTTCTCCCCTCGCATGGAAGGGGTCTCCTGGTAGCAGATCATACATTGGCACTGCTTCAATGTTTATGCCCGCAAACGTCATCTCATCGCCGTTATTCATCACGGTTCGGTCCGGTACAGCCAAGAGGCGCTCGCGACCAGGCTCATCTCTCGAGTCTTCAGGAAGGGATGCGACCACAACCGGTGCGCCGGGCTTGCGAAGTTGCGCTATGAGATCCGGTTGGAGGTGGTCGCCTGCGGTGTCAGTGATCAAAATCACGTCCGCTGGAGCAGCGTTAGAGTAGTCGCCTCGGCGGCACTCGAATCCGCATGGATCTACATGAATTACGGTCCCCTCATACTCGAATTGAACACCCGCACTGGCGTAGGGCGTGATCTCTACTTCTGAGCTTTCCTGGCTGTCCCGTTCCACAGGTGTACATGACGCAAGAGCTAGCACCAAGAAGACTGCACTTGTCATAAATAGATCCCGGCTTTTCATCATTCACGACACCCTATAGTCTGAGTTCAGGGAAGCCGCAACGCGATAAGCGACCCGGGGAGGCCCCCACCCGATACGGCTGTTACGATGTACTGTACTCCATCATGCATGAACGTCATGGGTGCCGTGTCCGTTGTAGCTGGTAGCTCGACGGTTCCCACGCGCTCTCCGGTTACCTTATCCACCGCATGGAAGCGTGGAAGCCCGCCCCGCCCCTCGCCGTACATCAAGAGACTCCCCGTCACCATTGCGGTCGCGTGGCTGGTCTGACCAGTGTTCGGTAGGTCGACCCCCTGGAGAAGCGGGTGATTCGTGAAGCGATCTGGGGTGTCCCCATTAGGAATCCACCAGAGGTGCTCACCCGTGTTCATGTCTATGGCAGTGATACGGCCATAAGGGGGCTTATAGAATGGGATACCCTGGATGTTGCCGAGCCCCCCAGGCACCGGCGCATGCGTCCACTCCACCGGGGTGATACCGGACTGACCGGTCAATTCCTGGTCCCGTTCTATACCGGGCACAAGTGTGAACGCACTACACGTCTTCACTGACGCGACGTAGATGATCCCGGTTTCGGGGTCTGCAGCCGTGCCCCCAGGGATGTTAGATCCGCCTCCAGCCGCTGGGCAGAACACCGCACCCTTTAAACCTTCCGGGTTGACTGCATGTAACGGGGGTGTATATAGGGACGGTCCATAATCCCAGTCAGATAAGAGCTCGAGCGCCTGCTGCCGCAGCTCAGGGGTGAAATCGATCAAATCATCCTCGGTGAGCCCATGCATCTCGTAGGGAGCCGGTCGCGTGGGATGCGGCTGTGTTGGAGATGTCTGCTCGCCAGGAACCTTCGTCTGAGGAACGGGCCTCTCCTCGATCGGCCAGATTGGCTCGCCCGTTACCCGATTGAAGGCGTAGATGAAAGCCTGCTTCGAGCTCTGTACGAGAGCAGGGATCCTCTCCCCGTTCACAGTCACATCTAGCAACTGGGGAGGAAGTGGGAAATCGCGGTCCCAGATGTCGTGGTGGATCGCCTGGAAGTGCCATACACGCTCTCCCGTTTGCACATCGATCGCTATGACACTGTTTCCAAAAAGATTGTCCCCGGGGCGGTGACCACCGAAGTAGTCGTTCGTAGGTGCATCGGTGGTCACATACACGATACCCTGCTCCGGGTCTGCCGAGAGCGGTGGCCAGGTGTTGGCATTGCCACTCCACTCCCAGGCGTCGTTCTCCCAGGTATCGTGTCCGACTTCTCCGGGACGAGGAATTACGTTGAACTTCCAGAGGTGCTCCCCAGTCCTGGCATCATACGCCAGGATGTCGCCTGGCACGTTCTCCCTCCTGGGATCTAGTCGACCGGTCAGGTTGGAGTTTCCGACTACCACCACACCGTTCACGACGATCGGTGGCGACGTATTCGTGATGAAGCCGATAGTTTCGGGGATCCCGTAATCCGGGTCGTAGGGATGGCCAAGATCGGCGAGCATATCTACCGTGCCATATTCGCCGAATCCTTCGAGCGGCACCGGATCACCGAAGCCCTCGAGAGGGAGTCCGGTCTGCGCGTCTATAGCATGGAGGAAAAAAGCAGGAGTCACGAGGTAAATCACACCGCGGCCATCCACCTCGTGATACGCGACACCCTTTCCGTGGCTCTGCCGAGAGGACCGCTCCCACCTCGTGGTGCGCGGCTCACGGTACGTCCATAGCGTCTCGCCCGTTCCCGGGTCGATAGCAACCGCCGTTCGGCTTCGGCCAGCCACCCCGTAGAGCATCCCGTTTGCATAGATCGGTGTCGTTCGAAGGATGAAGTCCACCGTCGGCCCAAAATTGTCGCCGCGCCAAGTCCAGGCGATTTCAAGGTCTTCGAAGTTATTTCGGTTGATTTGCTCGAGCGGCGAGTATCGTGTGCTCCAGGCATCCGCCCCCCAATAGCGCCACTCACCTTCCGGGTTACCCCGTTCCTGTGCGATGACGGAACTAGTGAGTACCACCGTCCACAGGAGCACGACCGGGACAATTATCCTGGCACCAGACCCAATGCGATTGTTCACGGCTAGCCTCTGATGTTGACGAGATGGGGGCCCATTCAAGGTTTAGATGCTGAAGTACCAGACCATTGAGCGAACCTAGTAAAGAAAACTAGGGCCCCGCGCGCGTTGTGCGCACGGGGCCCTAGGAAATCGCCTTATTAACTCCCTGTTATGGGCACTTCTGCGTAACGTTCGGGTTCGACGCGACCTCAAGGAATGAAGTCATCAGCGGACCGCCGGCTCCTAGTGCCGTTCCGTATTCGCTGGTCATCTCGAAAGCCTCAGCCCACCGGATCTTGTCGCCCGGCCGAACACCCTGGTACCAAAGCTCCCGACGTCGCTCTTCACGTACGAGTTCCGTGACCTCCGCAGCGGAGGTGCCGCCAGCATATGCCGTAAGCGGCCAGGCGGTGCTGTCGACATTCTTGGGGAGCCCGGCACTGTTCGACCTCAGCAGATTGATCTTCTCAACAGCCGTAGTTCCTTGTGACGCCTCGGCGATGATCAACTGCGCTTCACGCCAAGTAGCGAAAGGAATTGGATCATTCCGTTTCAGGTACTTCTGCTGATGCCGCATGTCTATCAAGCCGCGACCTCCGAACTCCACGCCCGCTTTGATTTCCACCCTCGGATCCGCTGTACCATCGTCCTTCGTGAGCGTTCCGTCCGCCTTGATCGTCTTTCCCATCCAATCCCTATGCGGCAAGATGGACGTACCCTCGATGTTCCGCTCCGAGATCTTGTTAACGCGACGGTACGGCGATTCACTATAGGTCGCCAGCATCTGGAATCCTTCCGGAACCAAAGCCGCGTCCGCGATGGCGGCTGCCATGTTGCCTAGATTAAGGTTGGCCCTCGCGCGCCCCACGTACCCGGCGTTCTTAATGTCCGCGGTGCCTCCCGCGATGGCCGTACCGAAGAGAGCGGCCGCTCGTTCCCACGCTGCCGCTCGCGTCCCTAATGGGCCCCCGTCCGGATATGCTACGGGATCAAGTATGACCACTCCACAGTGACTCTCACCCATCAACTGCTCTGAGTAGCCCTGGTAGAGGGCGATACTTGCGAGAAGCTCAGCCTTGTTGCTGGGGGGAGTTTCATAAGCATTGATGAGAGCCGTCGCACGCACGGCCTGTAGCCGCGGAGTCATGATCGGGCCATAAACCGGCCCCGTCCCCGAAGCACACGGGTCGGCGTACACGTCGACGAGTTGAGCCCTCAACTCCATCAGTGCGTTAGGCCGGGACGTACTGGAATTCGTGAAATTGCTGAACCATAGGCCGGGATACCAGATGTAATCCACGAGCCCACACTCGAAGTCTGCCTGAACCCCGAGCGCTAGAGTACCGGCCAATGCCGGGTCAGTGAGGTCAGCCTCGGTAACGTCTCCCGGAAGATCGACCTGCATAATTTCGTCGATGTCACATGCCCCAAGCATCAGTGCAAGGGCAGGTGCTAGGACCAAGGTAAGCAACCACGTCATACGCCCGCGGGGGCCAACCGATCTTTCGCTAGTTGGTAACGGTGTCATTTTTAGCTCTCCACAGTCATCAGGTGGCGGACCCGCGGCCCAGAGACCAATCTCTCGGCCGCGGATTCAGTTCGGTTGACCTAGAAGGTCACGTTGAATCGCAAGGAGTAAGAACTCAGAGGGGGCCAGTCCCCGCCAGATTCATTACCAAAGTCATAACCCGGTCGGCTCATTTCGGGATCAGTCACTATCTCGCAACGATCGGGACCAAATTGCGACCAATTGCACCAGTCGCCAGCCCGCTGCTGCTCAAGCCATATCCTCCACACATTCCGCGCCCCGAGCGTTACGCTCGCCCGAGAAGCACCAACTGCCTCCGTCATGCTGTCCGCGAGAGTGTAGGTAAGCGCCAGTTCGCGAAGCTTCGCCCAACCGTTCTTGTGGAACGACAGTCCATTTCTGGTAACCGTGCGGTAGGCCTGCCCGATGGCGTTGTCCTGCAGATAAACCAGCTGGGAGGTCGGATAGCTCGTGGACCGGGCACCCAGGTAATCCGAGCCCTTCCAGTGACCACCGGCGGCATCGATCATCGCCGTTACACGCCAGTTATCTAGGATCGTAAAGGTGTTGATCAGATTAAAGAACCAAGTGGGCTGCGATGTGCCCCACACCAGCCGGGGTGCACCGTCACAGTCTACTGGAGAACCACCCGGCTCAAGACCGTTTTTCCCAGTACCGCCATCGCACTTGATGTTAGTTACGGCACCATTCGTTCCGTTCACAAATTCTGCACTAAGGACGCGCTTATCGGACACGGATGCGATCGCAAATCCCTCGTAGTGGGCCATAGTGCGGCCAACCTGAATCCTGTCGATCCCACCCATGTCGATGATCTCGTTACCTAGCGACGTGAGTGCGAGGGTGACATCCCAGACCAAGGGATCAGACTCAAATGCCAGAAGGTTTAGTGACGTCTCCGTACCCCAAGCCTTCACTAACCCCACGTTGACCATCTGGATGCCGCCGGCGAAGTCCCCGGCCTCACTCGGCCAGAGCGACGGTGGGACGGTTCTGCCGACAATCGCATCCTTCGTGGCGCGGTTGAAGTAGGTGAAGTTCGTAGAAACTCTACCATCAAAGAACTCAGCGTCGAAGCCAACCTCGATCTCCTCGCCTCTCTCCGGGCCAAGCGCCGCATTCCCGTAGGATCTGGGCCTCAAGACCGGCGCGCTGCCGGGACCCGTTTCCGGAGTAAAGAGCCTTGTAGCCGCGAAGGTGTCCGGCTGCTGCCCAGCAGCGCCCCAGGCGGACCTGACGCGGAACTGGCTGATCCAGTCGATGTTCCAGAAACCTTCTTCGTGGAGCACCCACGTACCACTGAGCTTCGGGTACGTCGCGACATCGAAGTCCTTCCCGAACGCGCTGTTGTCGTCTGCTCGGATGGCCGTCGTAATAAAGATCCGATTATCCCAGTCGAACTGCTGCTGCACGTACAGACCGAGTGTCGTGTTCTCCGTGAACGTTTCGTGCGCGCTCTCAATCGCAGCAGCGCCAACCGTCGAGAGTGCCTTCACGGCGAAGTTCTCTCCCGTAGCACGGGTGTGAAGACTCTCTGTGTGATAGTACTGGATCCCGTAGGAACTCACCGACCCCAAAAGGCCTTCCATGAAGCGGAAGGTTGCGCTTCCCGAGAAATCCATCGTTGAGACCGGCAGCTCATATAGCCGGACATCCTTCTGACCCAACCTCGCATCCCGACCAAAGTGGTGAGCTGTGCCCTGCCTGATGTCCAGCTCCGTGAATCTTTCGTGAACTTGGTCGAGGCCGAAGACGAGACGGTGTGTGAGCCACTCGTTCGCTTGGTGCTGCACTTCTAGACTCCAGGTGCTCCGTTTGTTCGTGAAGAGCTCCTGACGTCTGTCCCTCGTCCACACTTCAGGCGGAGTCTGGAATCCCCTGTCGTGATGGTCGTTAAATATCGTGTTCAGTCGTCCGCCCCAGGCAAAATTCCCACCCCAGAAGGACTGAGGGGGCGCCCGCTCGCCAAACACGTACGCTCCGTTGAGGGTGAAGCTGAGGCTTTCGGTAGCCGTTACTTGGATCGACGCGCGAACTGAATTGCGCGTGTCCCAGTTCCAATCCACGACCCCGTCCTGATCCGTCCGGCTTAGCGAGGCGGAGTACCGTATCAGATCGGTGCCCCCACGAACCGCCACGTTGTATCTCTGGGTGAGACCATGAATGAAGAGCTCAGGCTCACATTTATAGGTCGGATCTGTAATGAGGTGTCCGGCTGCACAGCGTTCCCTGTTGATATCCACAAGGTTCGTGTTTACCAAATCACCGACACCGGAACAAGGGCTTAGGGCACACTTAGAGGGATCGGGAATCCATCCATTCGTGACCATATGATGTGGCATGTACAGCGCACCGGTCTCTACACTGAAATCGAATACCGGCGCACCCACCTGCCCGCGCTTCGTGACAATCTGAATCACCCCGTTCGCAGCCTCAGTCCCATACAGAGTGGCAGCGGCAGGACCCTTGATCACCTCTATGCTCTCAATGTCAGCGGGATTGATGTCATTCAACCGCGATGCCGCCGAGTAACGCTGGACGAAACCACGATCACCGACGATCCGGACGCCATCTACGAAGACAATCGGATCGCCCGGAAGCCCAACACTAGCATTTCCTCGGATCCGGATCTGAGCACCGTCGCCTGCGCTGTTCGGAGTACCCAGCATCATCACCCCGGGCATCCTGCCAGTGAGAACATCTTCCACGGTCTGGATCGGATTGTCAGCGATGAGGTCGGGGATACCTACGCGCTCGACCAGATTACCGATCGCGCGCACCTGCGAGCCTCCTGCCGTACCAGTCACGACCAAGGCGTCAAGAGACAGCGCTTCCGTTTGCAGATCGAAGTTGAGCTGTACCGTTTGACCAGCCGCTATCGTCACGGTCTCTTCGCCGGGCCGATACCCAAGTCGTTGCACGGTCACGGTGTGTGTTCCTGCTGGCACACCTTCGATCGAGTAACTCCCATCGCCCTCGGATAAACCTCCCAGGTTTAAATCCGCAATGAAAACCTGGACCGCGGGGATCGGCACATTGCTCGCGGCGTCTGAAATACTCCCAGTAATCACCTGGGCTTGCGCCGGCATTGCCGATAATAGGAATCCGGCAAGTATCATAGTTGCCGGTATTCCAAACCTTAATGAACGCATTTTCCTAACCTCCGCGTCACGAGGGCGAACGAAACCTCTGAGAGCACTGTTCATTCAATCAATTCCTATCTTATCGAGTTGTTTTCCCACTACACAAATCGTCCTACACAAATCGTCTTCTATCGTATCCACTGGTGATAACACCCAACTAGCACACACTCTATTTGCTTTCTGCCAAGTCAATAAAACCCTCAACACCGTTCCACGCTAGGGGGTACGAATCACACTAGCCATCGTCTCCTGCGGTTTCGATCCCCATTTCTGTTAAGACCCGCTCCCTCTCGGCAACCAGACCCGCAAAGTCATTCTCATCATAGTAGCTGATGCCGACCCACATGTGGGACATCTCGTCTCCCGTACGTCTACCATGCACCACCCAGGTATCCGGATCGGGATTCCATGGGTTATTGGCGGTGTTGTCATACCATGCAGTGATAATGAGAACCGTACCCTTCGGAAGGAGCGGCGCCACATGGTCTTCGTAAATGTAGGTGATGTGCCATGAGGGATGCCACCCAGCCTTACCCAGCACCTCGACCCGACCGTCCGGGTAGGCCGCTTCGATGGACTGCCCTGTACCGATCAGATGCTGATGCACCCGGAAGCTGTGGATCCGCGCCGCCGACTGCAGCACGTGGATACCCTGCGTAATCTGGCGGGAGTGGGGTGGGATCACCATCTCTTGGTCACCCGACCGGTACGAGCCAAACGACCGATCCCCACCCGTCGCGAGCTCGGGCGGCGAGTCCTCTGGATAGAACCACAACCCGACCTCAGATATCTCACCCAGTGACTCTAAGCCAACCGGATAGTAGTGAAGATTCCAGGAGAGTTCATCACCCGGCTGCACCAATCTGCCCGTATTTGGAGGGAAGATATCAAAGGGCTTCCCTATCCCGAAGTTCGTGAACCCTTCTCTTTGCATCTCGCCATCTACGAGCCGACGCAAACTGGTGTTGCCATGGTGCGTCACCTTCCGGCCAACCGGATACGAAGGCTTGGTCTCGTTCGCCATGACCCATCTTGGGCCATCCAGTCCCTCGATCTTCGTTACCGGAGTATGCCACTGGTCCAAACCGTTTGCGGGCACGTCAAAGGCCGTCGAGGGGACGACTAGGTCTGGTGGCCGCCCGAGTAACTCGGGTGACGCCAGCCTCCAGTCTTCACCCGATGGCCAATCGATCTCTGGCGGCATGTCAGCCGGGTTACCCATCGGCGTTCCACTATCCACCCACTGGACGATCGTCCGGATCTCGGCTTCCGTCAGTGACACGTCGTTCTTGAACTCCTGGATCCCAATATTTCTGTCCAGGTGCCACGGGGGCATCTCTCGGCTCGACACCTTCTCCCTGATCATCGGCGCGAAGGGCCTCGCTTCCTCATACGAGGTGAGCGACATAGGCCCGATCCCTCCCTCATTATGGCACTCCTGACAATTCGCCTGTAGGATCGGCGCGACGTCCTTCGCAAAAGTGACACCAGAATCCTGACCAGTCGTCTGTGCAGACAGACCGCTTTCCGCAAAACCCAACACTACGACCGCGGCAAGCGCGCCCAAGCTCAACCTGGCACATCGGTTCACAAACAAGAGTACATTCGGACGTCGTTTCATTTGCCGACTCTCCTTAGAACGTGGAACTGGATACCAGTCCTATTCTCACTCGGTAACAGTAACCCTCAAATAGCCGTTGGTCCAACAACAGTGCTGAACCAACGAGGAAAGTGTCTCTAAAGCCGTGACCCGCAGTACGTAGTCGCCAGCCTCACTGAAGGTCGCCAGGGTCTGTAGTTCCAACTCGCCCGTGCCTTCGACCTCGAACTCCCGCTGGGCAAAAGTCACCTCTCCGGGACCTTGGTGATGATACCAGGACACCAGGCTTGCATCACGTCCCAAGAGATCGAGCCACACCTCAAGCGGTAGAGATGCGCCCACTGGAACGGTCACGGGACCAGCGATAGGACCGAGCCGTCCTCTTCCAGGGGCACTGTCAGCGACCCTCATCAGGGGGGCCACCGGTGCACTCGTGGAGCTCTCGATGTTCATCATCTCGTATGCGTCCGATCCGAAGCTCGAGGGGGACTCTATCGTGATATCCCCAGCGGTAAGCGTCCACACTACCTGACCTTCGAAATCACCCGGCACTGTGACCGCAAAGGCACTCTCGTGCCTCCGTCGTCGCCCGCGATCGGAGGGCGCTGGTATGAAGTACGTGGGTTGGACACCATCGAGATCGGCCGGCTCGATGAAGTTGTCCAGTCCGAGCGGGATATGGAACGTCTCCTCGGTGTTCATGTTGAAGTAGCCCCAGCTGGCCGTCATCGTGCCGTCTGGGTTGGGGAACCAACCCTCGAACACTGGAACCACGGGCTCACCATGCGCTACGACATTCGCAATCCGAAACTCGGAGAAGTCCGCTCGACCAGCGTCACCCCATATCTCTATCTGCCCCTCGACTGGGGACCACCAAAAAAGAGCTAACGTGAGGCTCGCAAGTAGGCCAAACCGCATTGACATGGAATGCTCCTTCTCCCCCGACGAATAGCCCTAGGAACCCTTCCCCAATTATGGCAGAAGCAGTCAATACAACTAGAGCCAGGGTTAACGTTAAGGAAAATAAGTACAACACGCGCGCGCATCCTGTCAAGAATGATTTCTTGGAGGAAAATACTCCGAGCGTGATGAGCGGCCCGCTCGGTTCCTTAAGTGGTTACCCTTCCGAGCGGGATATGGAACGTCTCCTCGGTATTCATGTTGAAGTAGCCCCAGTTGGCCGTCATCGTGCCGTCGGCCCGAAGACGAAGAGAACGCCGAATCCGATTGAGAACAGAAGGCGCCCCCACGAAAACGGCCTTCCTCGAGACACCGGATCGCGACTCCAAAGCATGACGACTCCGCAGGTAGTCATCCCTACGTACTGGATGGGAGCCGATGTCCCGTGATACACCTCTATCCCTTCCACCTCACCGGCCGAGATCACCTCGTCGATCACGTCAGCGCCGTAGGCCAGCGTGACCCCATTAAGTACGACGACCGGTCGGCAGTTGCCTCGCAAACGGATCCCATCTCCCTGTAGGCCTATACCCGAGATGACGGTAGCACCAGGGATCCCGCGGAACACGTCCGCTAACCGGAACGGATCGATCTCCTCGATTTCTTCCCGATCCATGAAAAATCCCGTCCCCCCAAACTGGCGACGCTCGTAAAAACCTGATCTCTCAAGCCGGGATTCACGTCGACCAGTTGCTATCACGGGGTTCAACTGAAAGTCCACGCCGACCATGTCCACTCGCAAGTCCACAGCGCCTTCCTCTTCAAGCTCAACCAAATCCGAAAATGTCCTGAACGAGAGGGCCTCAATGGTGACTTCATATTCGCCGAGGGGCAGGCCGTTTGTGCGGAACCGACCTGTCCCATCCGTCTGTCCAGACCATATGGGCTCTCCCTCGAGACCCGATCGATCAAATCTGACCATGGCAGCGGATATGGGTTCTCCTGACGCCATATCCAGCACGTTGCCGAATACGCTAACGCCCAGCGTCGGACCGGTACCCTGTGCTCCCACCAAAGCGGATGGGCTAGCCAGAGCGAGCAGGAGGGCCGCAGACATCGTCCTTCGTGTCAATATCCTACCTCGGCTGAGGGGACTATCGCCCGGTCTAGTATGATACCGATCGGTAAAGCAGACGGAAAGTTCTGAGCTACATGGCTTGCGTACCTCAATCCCCCGCGTGCAAAACCCCGAACAGAAGCAGGCCATGAGCCTCTCTGCCCGATTCACTCCCCTTAGGGAGTGGTCCC
>Ga0310123_10003697_pt1 | contig 11730 bp, 20 predicted proteins | sample CB6_AW_1057_MG_FD_203505 | JGI IMG/M metagenome (GOLD analysis project Ga0310123, IMG submission 203505) | Marine microbial communities from Western Arctic Ocean, Canada - CB6_AW_1057 | ecosystem: Environmental > Aquatic > Marine > Oceanic | place: Canada: Western Arctic Ocean | collected... | reverse complement strand
CGAACCAGACGGGGTGACGGACTACGAGTCGTCCGTTTTGCCCTCGACATCCGCCTCGCCCTCGTCCTGAGGATCGGTCTCTGCCACCGCGTCGTCGTCTTCCGCAGAATCCTCCGTCGACTCGGCATCCTCCTCGGCCGACTCCTCTTCAGCTTCTGCCGACTCGTCTTCTGTCTCGGCCGAACCCTCTTCAGCCTCGGCCGACCCCTCTTCAGCCTCGGTCGACTCTTCCTCGGTCTCAGCGAGATCCTCGTCGTCCTCGACCTCCAAGCTCGACTCTCGCTTCTCGATCTTGTCGTCGTCGCCGACGAATTCGATCAGTGCCTGCCGCCCGGCGTCTCCCAGCCGGACCGTGGCCAGCTTGATTACCCGGGTGTACCCCCCGGGACGCTCGGCGAAGCGATCGGCGAGTTCCTCAAACAGGATCGAGACGGCCCGCTTGTCTCGGAGCATCGAAAAGGCACGTCGCCTGCAGGCCACAGCGGGTGCGAGTGCGGTGTGCCAGGGAGTGTATTCGGCTGAGTCGCGGAACTGCTTCCACTCGCTGCGTCCCTCGGGGTTGCCCACCTTCGCCGGCACGTCGGACTTGATCTGTTTCGCCGCCAGTTCATGCTGCCGCCCCTTCTTGGCCAGCGTCACCAGCTTCTCGACAAAAGGCCTCAGCTCCTTGGCCTTGGGCACCGTGGTTATGATCCGGCCGGCCACCTTGGCCCGCGTCGGATCGTCCTCGTTCTGTTCGAGCGTACGGATCAGGCTGCAGGCCATGTTTCTCAACATGGCACGACGGTGAGAGCGGCTGCGGCCGAGCTTGCGGCCTCGCATTCTGTGTCGCATCGGTCAATCTGCGTCTGGGGACGGTGGGGTCCGGGTTGGTCGTAGTGTTCGAGTGAATCGGTGTGGAGAATCTCAGGAGGGTGACGAAGTGGCCACCTTCATGCCCAGTCTCAGGCCCAGAGATTCAAGCCGCTCGTTGACCTCATCGAGAGTCGTCTCGCCGAAGTTCCGCACGGTCAGCAATTCGTCCTGCGACCGCCCCACCAGGTCCCTCACCGTGGTGATGCCTTCGGACTCGAGACAATTGGTGGCTCGGACAGAGAGATTCAATTCGGCGAGGCTGCGGTTGAGAGTTTCTTCGAGTTCGAGATCGACGGGACCGTAGCCGATCAACTCGGCCATTCCCTGCAATGCCGAATCCGGAGAAACCTCGGGGCCCGGCTCACGGTAGGTGATGAAGGGGTTGAGGTGTTTTCGGAGAATCTTGGCGGCTTCCACGAGTGCCATCTCCGGCGTCACCACGCCGTTGGTCCAGATCTCCAGCAGCAGCCGATCGTAGTTGGTCCGCTGCCCCACCCGGGTTTCCTCGATCTTGTACCTCACGCGAATCACCGGCGAGAAGGTGGCATCGAGCGGGATCACACCGACCTCGGCCTCGAATTCCCCGTCGCGGTCTTCGGCGGGGGTGTAGCCCCGTCCGTTCTTGACGGTCAACTCGGCGTGAAACGGTACGTCGTCGGTCAGAGTCGCAATCACCAGGTCGCCGTTGACCACGTCGACCTGTCCGTCGGTCTCGACATCGGCCCCGGTGATCACACCGGCGGTTTCCTTCTCGATGCGGATCGTCTTGGGAGTCGGGCTCTGGTTGTCGACGATCAACGACTTGAGGTTCAGGCAGATGTCGGTGACATCCTCGACCACGCCGGGGATCGTCGAAAACTCATGCTGCACCCCCCGGATCCGAGCCTCGGTCACGGCACTGCCCTCGAGACTCGAGAGCAGAATCCGCCGCAGGCTGTTTCCGATCGTCGTTCCAAACCCTCGCTCGAAAGGCTCGACAACGAACAGGCCGTAGGTGTCAGTCAGTACGTCCTGGTCGGGCATCACCCGGCTGGGCAATTCCAATCCACGCCAACGAATCCGCATCGCGACACATCTCCTATCGCTTCCAGCCGCTGTCCGAGTCCCGATTCCCGCGTCGGCTTGCCCGGGCTGGTCCCGGTCCCACGCGAGTTCACACTCCCGATGTCACACGCGTCGTTTCTTTGGAGGACGGCACCCGTTGTGAGGCAACGGAGTAACATCCTCAATCACCTTGATCGTAATCCCGGCCGTCTGCAGCCCCGTGATGGCACTCTCGCGGCCCGACCCCGGTCCCTTGACCCGGATCTCCATCTCCCGCACCCCCATCTTGGCCGCCTTTTCAGCACAGGTCTCGGCGGCCCGCTGAGCGGCAAACGGAGTGCTCTTGCGACTCCCCTTGAACCCACTCGTACCAGCAGTCGCCCAGCACAACACATCACCGTTGGGATCGGTGATGGTCACGATTGTATTGTTGAACGTCGCCTTGATGTGGGCGACCGCTCGTGTCACGTTGCGTCGGACCTTCCGACGTTTGGCCTTTGCCACGGTCTATTCCTCTCTTGAGTCGCTTCGACCCGACCCCCAATGGAGCCAAGCCGGGCTGCCTCTATCTGTCTGTTCCTCATCACCGGGCCAGGCAGCAAGTCCGCCTAGCGAGCCATGTCCTTGACGCCCTTCTTACCGGCCACCGTCTTCTTGACCCCCTTGCGGGTCCGTGCATTCGTCCGGGTCCGCTGACCCCTCACCGGCAACCCGCGGCGATGCCGCAGGCCCCGGTAACATCGAATGTCCCTCAGTCGAGAAATCTCCTGCTGGACCTTTCTCCGCAGTGGCCCTTCGATCAGCACCTCCTTGTCGAGATGATTGCTGATCCGCACCACGTCGTCTTCGCTCAACTCGCCCGCCTTCGACTGCGGATCCAGCCGCAAGCGATGGCAGAGGTCCAAGGCCGTCGTACGCCCGATACCCAGCAGGTAGGTCAGCGAGACGTACGTCGCCTTGTCGTTGGGAATGTCTACGCCCTGGATTCGTGGCATCGTCTCACTCTCGCCCCGGGATGTCCCATTCCGCAATCATCAACGGCATCGGTCTCGTATACCTCTCGCCCCGGGGATCCGATGAAAACCCCGACCGGCTCAATTTCAACCCTGCCGCTGCTTGTGACGGGGGTTGGACGAGCAGATCACGTAGATCCGCCCCTTGCGGCGCACGATCTTACAATTCTCACAAATTCGCCTGACGCTCGAGCGCACCTTCATCGACACCGATCCTGTTCTTCCGAAGCGTCGTCCAGACTGGATCTCGGCGATTATAGGGATCGCCAAGGGCGATAGACAAGGGTACCCAAGCGAAATCCCGCCCCGCCCCACCACCCCGCCCCACCGGGCAGGTCCGGGTCACTCCGGCTCAGCAGCGGGTCAAGATCTCGACGCCCGCTGAAGTCACCGCCACGGTCTCCTCGAAGTGCACCGCCGGTTGCTTGTCAATCGTCTCCAGTGTCCAGTGATCCTCGGAGAGTCCCAGCCGACCGTCTCCGGTGGTGACCAGCGGTTCGACGGCCAACACCAGCCCATCGAAGACGTCGAAATCGGGATCCGGGGGGCGGCCCCACCCGGCCACCGGATCCTCGTGCAACTCGCGGCCAATCCCGTGCCCGGCAGGACCCTCGATCAGCCTCAGCCCTCGCCGTTTGACCTCGGTGTGCACCTGCCGGACCACATCAGACCAGCGGCCCCGCCGATCCAATTCCCTGATGGCCACCTCCAGCGCCCTCCGTCCTCCCTCGAACAACTCACAGACGCCGGCCTCCAGGCGGCCCACTCCCACGCTCCTGGCCGCATCAGCACACCAGCCCTCGAATCGGCAGCCGGTGTCGATGGTGACCAGGTCGCCGTTTTTCAGCACGAGTTCACCGGGGATGCCATGCAGGGCCTGGTGATTGACCGACACACAACTGGCGGCCGGGAACGGCTTCCGGCCGGCGGCTCCACGGAAAATCGCCTCGGCTCCCTCGGTGGCCAACACCGCAGAGACGGCCCGATCCAGTTCCCCCGTGGTCACTCCTGGCCTCACGAGATCAACGGCGGCCCCGAGTGCCTGAGCCACGATCCGGCCGGCTCGGCCGATCCCGGCGATCTCGTTGGCGGACCTGGGTCGGATCACCGATCGCGTCCCTCCACCACCGGTTCGCTCAGGACTCGCCCTCGAGCAGCCCCGGGTAATTCCTCATCACCAGGTGGCTGTCGATTTTTTGCACCAGGTCGAGTGCGACCGAGACCACGATCAACAGCCCGGTGCCTCCGTAGAAGCTGGCGATCAGGAACGGGATCCCCATCGCGGTGGCGACGATCGTGGGAATGATCGCCACCAGGGCCAGGAAGGCCGCACCCACGTACGTGATTCTCACCATCACCTGCTCGAGAAACGCGGCGGTGCGTTCTCCGGGACGGTACCCCGGCACGAAACTGCCGTAGTCCTTCAGGTTGCTCGCCATGTCCTTGGGATTGAACGTGATCGCCGTCCAGAAGTAGCAGAAGAAGTAGATCAGCCCGACGTAGCTGACGTTGTAGACGAAGCCGCGTCCGCTGGAACCGAAGGCGTCGGCCAACGGCCCCCAGATCCGGGGCCCGAAGTGCTGGTGAAGTTGCTGGAAGAGGAACATCGGGATCATCAGCAGGCTCGAGGCAAAGATGATCGGCATCACGCCCGCCTGGTTGACTCTCAGGGGCAGGCTCTGACGCTGCCCGCCATGCACCCGCCGTCCGCGGACGTGCTTGGCACTCTGGATCGGGATCCTGCGTTGGCCCTGGGTGATCATGATCACCCAGAACACGACCGCGACAAATATCAGCCCCAACAGCAGCAGCTTCTCGATTCCCGAATCGGTCCCCAGCCCGACTCCCTCGTCGAACGCAGGACGCAGCAGCTCGGCACCGGCCTGAGGCATGCGGGCGAGGATGCCGGCCATGATCAGCAGGCTGATGCCATTTCCGATCCCGTAGGCATCGATCTGCTCACCGATCCACATCAGGAACACGGTCCCGGCGGTCATGGTAATCGTGCCCACGATGTGCCAGGCGAAGGTGTCGTACCCCTCCAGGATCAGGCCACCTCCTCCGAGCACGCCGCCCGAGAGGGCCCGGATCCAGAAGTAGCTCTGGAACAGGCAGATCACCACCGTGGCCCGGCGTGTCCACTCGTTGATCTTCTTCCGCCCCGCCTCGCCTTCCTTCTGCAGCTCCTGCAGCCTCGGCACGACGCTGCCCAGGAGTTGGAAGATGATCGAGGCGGAGATATAGGGCATGATGCCCAGGCCGAAGATCGTGCTGTTGCCGATGTTCGACGCCGAGAACAGGGCGACGACCTGCATGATCTGGCCGATGCCCTGGTTGGTCTGCATGTTCTGCAGGCTTTCCTGCAGGACCTGCTGGTTGATGAACGGCAGCGGGATCCAGAACCCCATGCGGTAGACACCCAGCAGCGCGATCGTCAGGAAGATCTTGCGGCGCAGCTCGGGAATCTTGAAGACGGTCAATGCCCTGGCGATCATCGCACCTGGCTCACCAACATCACTCGTCCAGTCCCGTGTCGACCGGTCAGCAACAGACCCACTCGACCCACCTCAGTTCCTCCAGCCGGACCAGCCAGCCAGGTCAATTCCAGGGAAAAGATCACTCGGCCCCGACCACCTGGACGGTCCCACCAGCCGCCTCGATCTTCTCAATCGCCGACTTCGAAAAACGATCAGCGACCACGGTCAGGGAGATCTTGAGTTCCCCCTGTCCGAGGATCTTGAGCAGATCGAAACGTCCCTTGGCCAGTCCCCGTTCCCGCAGCGATTCGAGATCGACCGTATCGCCCTTCTTGAACACATCTTCGAGCGTGGCGACATTGATGATCGCTACGACATCGGCAAAGGCCTTGTTGTTGAAGCCTCGCTTGGCCATCCGCCGAAACAGCGGCATCTGCCCGCCCTGGAAGCCACGGCGGCGCCTGGCTCCCGCACGGCTGCCGTAGCCCTTGTGACCACGACCGGCCGTCTTGCCATGTCCGGAACCGGGACCGCGGCCAACCCGCTTGCGTTGCTTCCGCTTACTGACTCCGCGGTGGACGTCATCGAGAATCACGAGATCTCCACTCCCCGCAGCTGCGCGACCGTTTCACGGGTCCGCAATCGCTCGAGTCCATTGAAGGTCGCCTTGACCAGGTTGATCGGATTGTTCGAACCGCGGCTCTTGGTCAGGATGTCGGCCACTCCCAGCGAGTCGACAACAGCGCGGACGGTTTCTCCGGCAATGATGCCGGTTCCGGGACTGGCGGGCAAGAGCAGTACCTTGGCGGCACCGAAACGTCCGACCACCTGGTGCGGAATCGTCTTGCCGACCAGCGGCACGTTGATCATGTTGCGATCGGCGTTCTTGACCGCCTTCTCGACCGCCACGGGGACCTCGGTCGCCTTACCGTACCCCCAGCCCACCCGACCATTCTTGTCACCGACAACGACCAGCGCCGAAAAGCTGAACCGGCGGCCTCCCTTGACCACGCACGAACAGCGACGGATCTGCACGACCTGCTCGGGACCCTCGGCACGACGCTCGCGACCACCCCGGCCGCCTCGACCTCGTCCGCCTCCAGGACCTCCGCCACGTCCACGACCGCCGCCGCCGGGTCCTCCACCCGGACCTCCACCTGGTCCTCCACTCGGACCTCGACCCGGTCTGCCGCCCGCTCCACCAGTTGACACGATTCTTTGCTCCCGACCCCGACCGGCTTGCACCGACCGAAAGCCTCACCGCTGTGATTGTCCTGTTAGAAACTCAATCCTGCCTCGCGTGCCGCATCGGCCAGCGTCGCCACGCGACCGTGATAGCCAAAGCGACCCCGGTCGAAGGTGACCTCCTTGATCCCCGCCTCGATCGCTCGCTCGGCCACTCGCTGGCCCACCGCGGCAGCCGCCTGGCAGTTCCCGCCGGGCTTCTTGCCCTCGGTCGTACTCGCCGAGACCAGTGTCCGGCCCGACGTGTCGTCGATCACCTGGGCGTAGATATGCTTGTTGCTGCGGTAGACGCTCAAACGCGCCCGCCCCTTGCGGTCCCGGCGGACACGATTGTGCACCCGGAACCCACGTCGACGTCGCCGTGCTGTAATTCGTTTTTGTGCTTTCATGACTGTTCAATCGATCTCGAGATCGCCGTGTGCGGCCGGCTAGGCACCCGCGCTGGCAAACGCCTTGCCCTGCTTGCGTCGTACGTACTCGTCGCGGTAACGGATCCCCTTGCCCTTGTACGGTTCGGGAGGCCGCACCGCACGGATGTCGGCGGCAAACTGGCCGACAGCCTGCTTGTCGCATCCACTGACCTTGACCAGGGTCGGACTCGTCAACTCGCACTGCACGCCGGCAGGCAATGGCAGCTTGACCATGTTGGCGAAGCCGACGCTGAGGTTCAGGATATTTCCATCGAGAATCGCCTGGTAACCCACCCCGTGGATCTCGAGCTGCTTCTCGTACAGAGTCACCACACCGGTGACCATGTTGTTGATCAGGCTGCGGGTCAGGCCGTGAAGCGACCGGTTGGCGCGCGAGTCGTCGGGCCGAGTCACCCGCAACTGGCTCGGATCGTCGTCGATCTCGATGCCCATCGCCGGATGGTGGACCAGTGACAACTCGCCCTTGGGCCCCTTGACCGTGACCTCGGTTCCTCCCACCGACACCTCCACTCCGGAAGGAAGCGGGATCGGCTGTTTTCCAATTCGAGACATCAAAACGGCCTTGGGTCGCGCGGAAACGGGTGAAGGGTCAATTGCTGTTGGTGAGTGGGGTCGAGTCGGGACGTGCTCGGTCTTACCAGATCTCGCAGAGCACCTCGCCGCCGATACTCTTGGACTTGGCTTCGCGGTTGCTCAGCACGCCCTGGCTGGTGGAAATCACCGAGATCCCCATCCCCTGCAACACGTCGCTGTTGTCGCGGCTGCGGGTGTACACCCTGCGGCCCGGCTTGCTGATTCGTTGGATCGACTGGATCACGTCCTCGCCGTTGGGTCCGTACTTGAGGTTGAGTCGAAGCACGTTCTGGGGAGGCTCTTCGATGGTCTCGAAATCCCAGATGTAGCCCTCGCGCTGCAACACCTCGGCAATGCCCTGCTTGACGCGAGAGGCGGGGATGTCGACATGAGGCCGCTCGATCCGCAGCGCGTTGCGAATGCGGGTCAGCATGTCGGCGATAGGGTCGGTCATCATGGTCGGAGTCTCGTGTCGGTCCCGGGTACACCCGGCTGTGTCTCTTGTCCTGAGGAGTAGCTACCAGCTGGCCTTGCGAGCTCCGGGGATCAGCCCGTCGAGGCAGAGGTCTCGGAAGCAGATCCGGCAGATCCGGAACTTGCGGTAAACCGCACGAGGCCTGCCGCACAGCTGGCAACGGCGTTCGCCGCGGCTGCTGAACTTCGGCTTCCGGTTCGCCTTCTCGATCTTGGCCTTGCTCGCCATCAGTCCTCGTCCTCTTTCTGAAATGGCATCCCCAGCTCCCGCAGCAGCTCGCGACCCTGCTCGTCGGTCTGCCCGCTGGTGACCAGCGTGATGTTCATGCCCTGGGTATGGCCGACGCTGTCGGGATCGATTTCGGGAAACACCATCTGTTCGGTCAGCCCCAGCGAGTAGTTGCCGCGGCCGTCGAAACTGGTGCGACTCAGGCCACGGAAGTCACGGACCCGGGGCAAGACCAGGGCGATCAGTCGATCGAGGAATTCCCACATCCGCTGTCGCCTGAGAGTCACGCGACAGCCCACGGCGTTGCCTTCGCGGAGCTTGAAGCCGGCCACGCTGCGGCGGGCACGGGTGATCTGGGGTTTTTGTCCCGAGAGCGTGGTGAGGTGACCGACGGCCTGGTCGAGTCGCTTGCTGTCCACGATCGCCTCGCCGACACCCATGCTGATCACGATCTTCTCGAGCCGTGGCACCGCCAGGTCATTGGAAACCTGCAGCCGATCCCTCAGCGCCGGAATCACCTCGTCTCGGTACTTTTCCTGCAACCGGGTCATCGGCTCAGTGCTCTCGGTGTTAACCGCAGCGACCGTCGTTGGGCCGCCCGTGGTATCGGAGTGGACATTCGTGGTGTCATGCTTGCTGGTATCAGGTCCGAGCCCGCAAGGGACCGGGGATCAGGATCTCAATTCGAAACGCTCGCCCGGCGATGGGGTTTGGGGGCACCGATCGTGCCGACATCGGTCTGGCACTTCCTGCAGTAGCGGACCTTGCCGCCGTCGTCGTTGTATTTCACTCCCAGCCGCACACCCCGGGCACACTGGCCACAGTAGAAGAGCACATTGGAACTGTCAATTGGCAGGTCGATCTCCAATTGCCCACCCTGGGGACTCTTGGGATGCCCTCGACGAACGTGCTTCTTGACCTGGTGCACACCTTCGACCTGGAGCTTGCGGCCCCCGTCGATCACCTGCACGACACGCCGCGGCGCGGGACCGGAGTCCTCGCCGCTGATCACCACCACCAGGTCTCCCGTGCGGATCTTCATCGCTCACACTACCTCACTGGCCAGGCTGACGATCTTCATGAAACGTCGATCACGCAACTCCCTCGCCACGGCGCCGAAGATCCGCGTGCCCCGAGGATTCTGGTCCTCGTCGATCAGCACGATCGCGTTGCGATCGAAACTGACGTAGCTGCCATCGAGCCGCCGCGTGGGTTGCCGACAGCGGACGATCACCCCGCGCTCGACACTCCCCTTACGGACCTCGCTGCCCGGAAGCGACTTCTGGATGCTGACGACGATGATGTCTCCCAGGCCAGCGGTCCGACGGCCGCTGCCGCCCAGCACCTTGATGCACCGCGCAATCTTGGCCCCGGAATTGTCCGCGACGTCGAGCTTTGTTTGCATCTGGATCATGGTTTCATCCGTTCTCGACGACGTCCGGGACGCTCGCAGAAGCCTCCACCGCAGCACTCTCGACCACCCGCACCAGGTCCCATCGCTTGGTCTTGGACCGAGGCCGACACTCGATGATCTCCACCACGTCCCCCAAATGACCCACGTTGCCCTCGTCGTGGACATGGCAGACGGTCCGTCCGCGGACAATCTTCCCGTACATCGAATGGCGATACCGCCGCTCGATCTCGACCCGCAGCGTCTTGTCGCCCTTGTCGCTGGTCACGACGCCCGTGAGTCTCTTTTTCATGGCCTGCTGTCTCGTTCTCTACTGGGGACCGCACCCGGTGATCGCCGGTTCCGGTTGAATTCTTCGCTTCCCAATCGTCTCAGGACTCCTCCGCCACCGCTTCAGCCACCTCGTCAGCCACCTCGTCAGCCACCTCGTCAGCCACCTCGTCGCCTGACTCGACCGCCGCCGGAGTCGCCTCAACGGAAGCCAATTCCTGCTCGCGCTGGATCGTCTTGATCCGCGCGATGTCGCGTCTGAGCTTGCGGAGATTGCTGGGTGCATCGAGCCGCTCTGTGGCCGCCTGCACCGTCAACCGGAACAACTCCTCGACCAACTGCCTCAGTTCATGAGTCAGTTGTTCGTCGTTCATCTGTCGGTATTCGGATGCCTTGGTCATGGTCTCTTCGCCGTATGTCCGTATCGTCGATTTCAGAGGAAGTGGGTTTTGGGAATCCGTTGCGAAGCGACTAGGCGGTGGGTTGTCGACCGAGCAATCGGGCTCGGACGGGGAGCTTGTAGGCGACCCGTGCGAAACATTCCTTGGCGGCTTCCTTGGAGATCCCCTTGATTTCGAACAGCACGGTGCCGGGCTTGACGACGGCGACCCAGTGGTCCGGTTCGCCCTTTCCCTTTCCCATGCGAGTTTCCAGTGGCCGGGCGGTGACCGGCTTGTCCGGGAAGATACGTATGTAGAGTTTCCCCTCGCCCCGGATGTACTGCGTCGCAGCAATCCGGCACGCCTCGATCGTCGTCGCCCGCACGTGCCCGGGCTCCAGCGACTGGAGTCCCCAGTCCCCGAAAGCCACGGTATTGCCCCGTGTGGCGTTACCTTTTATGCGCCTTCTTTGGCTTTTGCGGTGCTTCACCCGCCTGGGCATTAGCGCCATCGCCAGACTCCTCACTCGCGTATGTGCCGCGATCGATCCAGACCTTCACCCCAATCGTACCCTGGGCGGTCCGGGCCTCACAGAAACCGTAATCAATATGTCGTTGCAGGGTTGAGAGCGGAATCGAGCCACGGCTGGCCTTCTCGGTCCGAGACATCTCGGCTCCGCCGAGCCGCCCGGAGACCTGGATTTTCACGCCGTAGACGCCCGCTTCCATGACCTGGTCGAGCGTTCTCTTGACCGCCCGCCGAAAACTTCCTCGCTTCTCGAGTTGAGACGCCACGTCCTCGGCCACCAGGACCGCGTTCCGCTGCGGGTCGTTGATCTCGACAATCTTCAATTCCATCCGCCGCCCGGTCAGCTTCTCGAGATCCGCCTCGAGCCGTTCGACCTCCTGTCCCTTACGTCCGATGATGATCCCCGGCCGGGCGCTGTGCAGATACACGGTCACGAAATCCCGAGTCCGCTCGATCTCGACCTTCGCAATCAACGCGAACTTGTACTTCTCCTTGACGTAAGCCCGGATCTTGAAGTCCTCGATGAGCAGGTCACCGAACTCGCGCTTCGGGGCGTACCAGCGGCTACGCCAGTCCTCCACAACGCCCACCCGGAATCCGGTCGGTCGAACCTTCTGTCCCATTCGGCTGTCCTCTGCCCCTCACGAGGCCCTGTTATGCTGGTCGTGTACTGGTCGTGTACTGTTCGCCAAGTCGATGGGCCCGGCCCGTCCCTGTTCAGTTTGGCTCAGTTTGGCTCAGTTTGGCTCAGTTTGGCTCAGTTTGGCTCAGTTTGGCTCAGTTTGGCTCAGTTTGGCTCA
>Ga0310123_10003696_pt1 | contig 11732 bp, 8 predicted proteins | sample CB6_AW_1057_MG_FD_203505 | JGI IMG/M metagenome (GOLD analysis project Ga0310123, IMG submission 203505) | Marine microbial communities from Western Arctic Ocean, Canada - CB6_AW_1057 | ecosystem: Environmental > Aquatic > Marine > Oceanic | place: Canada: Western Arctic Ocean | collected... | reverse complement strand
CAGAAAGAATATCGATGGTGGCAATGGCAGCGGCCACCGAAATCGGGTTGCCATTGTAGGTACCAAAGTGGCTCGTCCGCCCGTCCTCGAGAGCGTCGAAGATCTCCTGGCGACCACCGACCGCAGAAATCGTGAATCCGCCCGCCATCGCCTTGGCATAGGTCGACAAATCCGGTTCGAGGGCCAAGTATTCCCGCGCACCTCCCAGGGCGATCCGGAAACCGGTAATGACCTCGTCGAAGACTGAAACGGTACCATGTTGCCGGCAAAGCTCGATCAGGCCTTCCAAGTATCCTGGCTGGGGCATGCAGGAACCTCCATTCACCAGAATCGGTTCGCCGACGACTGCGGCGATCTCCCCCGCATGGTCTGCGAAAATTTGCCGCAAGGCATCAAGATCGTTCCAGGGACAGGTGATCGTCAGTGAATACTCAGCCGGCGGCTGGCCACCGCAGTCGGAGACGGTTGTGCCGAACTGCTCGGGAGCCGGATGATTGCTGACCAGGACATTGTTCAACCAGCCATTGTAATGTCCTTCGAATTTGACGAATTTCTCGCGTCCCGTAAAGCCTCGCGCCAGACGCAGGGCGGCTTGGACCGCCTCGGTGCCCGAATTCGAGAAAATGACGCGTTCGACACCCGGAATGACATCGATCATTTTTTCCGCGAGTTCAATCTCTCCCCGGTGCTGGAGGCCATAGGTGTATCCCTTGGCCAGCTGTGCGGTAATCGCCGCGGTCAGCTGGGGATGGTTATTGCCAACAATCAACGGCCCCCAAGCCAAACAATAGTCCACTAATTCATTGCCATCGGCGTCGTAAAAGCGCGGACCATCTGCACGCGCGACGTATAACGGCACCGGTGTCACTTGGCGTCGAAATGCGGTCGACACGCCGGTGGCCAAGGAACCACAGGCCCGTTCATATAGCGATTTAGACTCGTTAGTTTTCAGCATGACAGGATAACCTCATGAATTAAGGTTGTTTCGTGCACACAGGATGGCATGGCAAGGTTATTTCGTCAAGCGACTACTGGTCGTCATACAGCGTGCGAGCGGACTTCCCTCCTGTGGGAATCGAGGATACGATGGACAGTAGTCATGAAGCGTTTCACGGACTTACACACCGACGATTCGTCCGAATTGGACGACCAACGCGACGCGTTGCTGCAGGTTATGCAATCCTACGGCAGCTGTGCTGTTGCATTTTCGGGAGGGGTGGACAGTGCGGTGGTGGCCAAAGCTGCTCAATGGTCGCTCGGCGATCGCGCGGTGGCAGTGACTGGTACGAGTGACAGTCTGGCCGAGGGTGAATTGGACGGCGCCCGCGATCTGGCAGAGCGGATTGGTATCCGTCACGTTGTCCTTGAGACCGGCGAGTTCGCCGACCCCCAATATACGCGGAACCACGCCGACCGCTGTTTTTACTGCAAAACCGAGCTCTATTCGCAAATGGCGGGCCACTTGACTGAGTGGGGAGTCGACGTCCTATGCAACGGTGCGAATGCAGATGACTTGCATGACTACCGGCCGGGCATGATTGCGGCGGAACAACATCACGTGCGTAGTCCGCTGTCCGAATGCGGCTTGGGCAAAGAAACCGTTCGGCAACTGGCGCTCAGCTGGGAGTTGCCCATCTGGGACAAGCCCGCGATGCCTTGCCTGTCCAGCCGGGTGGCATATGGCGAAGAGGTAACCCCCGCACGATTAAAGATGATCGATGCGGCGGAACAATTGCTCCGGTCACTGAACTTAATTAACGTGAGAGTCCGCTACCACACGGGCGACATGGCGCGGATCGAAGTCCCGCTTGAGATGCTGTCGCGGATCGTCGACGATGAGGTACGTGCGCGGATTCTGGCCACGTTCAAGGATCTTGGCTTTCGTTACATCACCTTGGACATGGAAGGATTCCGTTCAGGCAACTTGAACCAATTGGTGTCGATCGATGGCTTGGATTTAGAATGAAGGTGAACCTCTCACGGAATGAATCCGAGGGGGTTGGGGCACGTTTGCATGGTCCATGGGAGGAAATGATGGTGCGAAGTACGTGTTTGTTCACTGCGGTGGCGCTGGCGACTTGCTGGCTATTTTCGGATTGCGCTAGGGCGGACGAGGAGCGCAAAGTCATCGTCTGCTCGACAACGCAAGCGGCCGATTTTTCGCGGCAAGTGGTGGGAGATAGATGGGAGGTGCTTTGTGTGTTGGCGCCGGGCCAGGATCCGCATCTGTACCAAATCAAGCCCAAGGATACGGAGTTGATTACGCACGCCGATTTGTGTGTGCAAAACGGTTGGCATTTAGAAGGTAAGGACTGGATGAAAACACTGGCGGAGGACGTTGGAAAGCCACTGGTAACTTGCGTCACCGGTGCCAAACCGCACGAACTGAACCAAGAAGAGGGCACGATCAACGACCCGCACGCTTGGTTTTCACCGGCGAATGCGGCCGTCTATGTAAAGAATATCCAGCGCGCCGTCTCACAAATCGATCCGCTGTGGGCCAGCGAATACGAAGCCCGCGCGCAGCTTTACGTCACCCAGTTGCGGACACTGCATGCTTGGATTCAAAGTCAGGTGAACGATATCCCAGCGAATCGGCGCATCCTGGTGACTAGCCATGACGCGTTCAACTATTTCTGCCGCGATTACGGGTTCATAGCCAAGTCGCCCGCGGGTTGGTCGACGGGTGCCGAGATCGGCGCCGGTCCGACACCGAAACGGCGAAAGGAGACGGTTAAATCGATCCGAGAATCCGGAGTCAAAGCGATTTTCGTCGAGACAAGTGTCAACCCCACGATGATTGAAGAAATTGCCAAAGAAGCGGGCGTGTCCGTTGGCGGCAAACTATACTCGGACTCCATGGGCCAAAGGGGCACGGCCGGAGAGACCTACATCAGCATGATGCGGGAGAACGTATTGAAAATCGTGCAGGCTCTCAAATAGCCGGCATGTCTTGATGGATCCATAGTGAGCTTTCATGCGCCCTTTGCTGGCCATCATTCTGTCGGTTGCCGTTATTGGCGGACTTAACCTCTATATGCGACATCGCGGTCGCCAGTGGGTAGCTTCGCCGTTGACGATCGAGAACTTCGCGACCGGTGTCTACGCACTCGACCTGACGTTCACATTTCGCGCCCAGCGAGATGCTTTTGCGCTGGAAGATGACCCGATCGTGCAGGTAAAGTTTCGTGGAGCAGATGTACTGCTGGAGAACAAACCGGTCGACGCAGGAGAGATCCTTCACGTGGAGCCGATCGAAAACATTGTCGCGGGCCATGACGAAGCATCTGGCGTCAACGAGTTCTATTACGAGATTCTTACGGGAGATACCGACACTGCCATCGCGCGCTGTGTTCGCCTTCGGGTCTTCCGCGACGGCCAAATCCTGGCGGAACAATCGGCATGGTCTGATCCGGGTGAACCGGTGCGTGGAACGCTGCGGCTGGCCGTTGTCGACGACGACGCAGCGCATGACCATCAAGAGTAGGACGGTAGGACAGTAGCTAAAACATCGACATAAGGTTGAAACGATATCGGTCGTCCCACCAGCCAACAGCCAACAGCCAACAGCCCCACACCACCATGATCGAGACGACAGGTTCGGCGGACCGCACGCCAGCGATTGCCGTGGACAACTTGACGGTGAGTTACGGCCCGGTGCCGGCGTTGCTGGATGTTTCACTCGAGGTCCCGGTGGGTCGATTGATCGGGGTGATTGGTCCCAACGGCTCCGGAAAATCGACACTGATTAAGGCGATACTGGGGTTTGTGAAACCAGACTTCGGCAACGTTCGATTGTTTGGCGAGCCCGTTGAAAACTCCACGGGCCGCGTGGCCTACGTTCCACAACGAGGCTCCGTCGATTGGGACTTTCCGATCAGTGTGATGGAAGTTGTGTTGATGGGCCGCTACGGTCACGTGCCGTGGTGGCGTAATCTGAGCCAGCACGATTATCAGATTGCTCGTGAAACGCTCGACATGGTCCGAATGTACGAATACCGCCGGCGGCAAATCGGCCAGTTGTCAGGGGGCCAGCAGCAGCGCGTCTTCATGGCGCGGGCGATGGCTCAGGGCGCCGATATTTTACTGCTAGATGAGCCATTTTCTGGTGTCGACGCGGCGACGGAGCGCGCCATCCTGAACGTGCTGGAAATAACCAAGAAGTCGGGGCGGACGTTGATGGTGGTACACCACGACCTAGCAACGGCGGCGGAATATTTCGACGCATTGATCCTGCTCAAGCAACGGATGTATGCCTTCGGCCCACCAGAAGCGGTCCTGCACCGTGAGCTTTTGAGTGAAGTTTACGAAGGTAATCTGCGAATATTCGCCGACCTTGACCACGACAGACAACGGGGCTGACACCAACATGGACCTGCTTTGGAACTTGTTCATTGATCCGCTCTCGGCCGTTCATTTCCAGAAGGCGCTAATCGGAGCAACACTGTCGGCCATTGCCTGTGGTGTCATGGGAGTATTCATCGTCCTGCGTCGGATGGCGTTTCTGGGAGATGCTTTGTCCCACGCCATGTTGGCGGGGGTCACGGCGGGATATTTATTTATGCAGATGGTGTTTGACGTCGAGGCGCATGCGGCTGCGATGATTGTCGGCGCTCTACTGGCCGGGATGGCGACCGTCATCGCGATCAGTTTCGTCTCGCAAGTCTCGCGGATCAAAGAAGACACGGCGATTGGCATCATGTATACCGGGATGTTTGCTCTGGGTGGCATTCTCGCTTCCGTGTTCAGCGATCGGATTCATATTCATCTGTACGACTTCATCGTGGGAATGGTGCTCGCGGTCGAAGACGGGCATCTGTGGATGATTGCCTTGGTATGCGTCTTCGTACTGAGCGTGGTGATCCTGATGTTCCGCCACTTTCTCATCGCGACTTTCGATCCGATCATGGCAGCTTCGATCGGTGTTCCCGTTGTTGCGCTGCACTATCTAACGACCGCTTGCACTTCGCTGGTGGTGGTCAGCGCGGTTCCCGTCGTCGGTGTCGTGCTGGTCGTGGGGCTCTTGATCACTCCGGCGGCGACTGCGTATCTGCTGAGCGATCGACTACGTAATATGTTGGTTCTTTCACCGATATTTGGTGCGACGACCGTAATAGGTGGGCTGTATGTGTCGGACTGGATCGGCACTGTATCGACCGGACCAATGATGGTCTTGTTGGGGACTTTGCAGTTCATGATTATTTTGTGTGCGGCGCCGCGTTACGGGCTGATCGCGAACGTCTGGCGGCGATGGCAGTTGGTTCCCCAACAATTGACCGAAGACGTAATCGGCTCGATTCGCCACGACGGCCGCTTGACGGTACCGCTGAATGATTTGGTGTCGGCCGTTCATGCCGCGCCACAGTACGTCCGCCGCGCGATCCGATCGCTGAAACGGCGCGACCTGTTGGAAGAAACCCGACAGGGTCTGAAGCTGACGGAGGCGGGGCAGCATGAAGCCAGACGGTTATTGCGGGCGCATCGGCTGTGGGAAACTTATTTACAGCACGTTGGCGCTCCCAGCGAAGTTGTACATTCGGAGGCGCATCGGCTGGAACATCTGCATGACGAGCAGACGGTCGACTACTTGGACGACAAGCTGGGCCATCCGCTGCGCGACCCACACGGATCGGACATTCCCGAGGATTTTGTGCACCTCGTCCCAGGCCAAATGATCCGCGCGAGCCTGCTCCGCGAAGGTCATCGCGCGCTGGTAGAAAGGGTAGTAAATGCCCCGGGTGCGCCGGCCCTGAAAGTCGGAATGAAGATCACAGCCGGTGCGCGGCAGAACAATGAATCCCTGTGGACCTTTGTGTTGCCCAATGGCGACGAAATCCAATTGGACCACGACGCGGCCGACGCGGTCATCGTGCGTCTGGAATTGCGGGGCGACTGAAGGCGAGACCAATCGCGCGTCTTACTAATTTTTCCCACTATTGTGGTTTCAGCACGACGGTGGCGAGCGGTGGCACTGTGACGACGAACGAATGGGGCCGACCGTGGCTCTCGTCGTTAGAAGCTTCCACGCCCGAGTAGTTCCCTGCGTTGCCCCCCTGATAGTATTCCGAATCGCTGTTAAAAATCTCCTGGTACCGTCCGCCGCGCGGCACGCCGAGTCGCAAACCGGTCCTTACGACCGGTGTGAAATTGCTTGCCACGACTAGAAAATCCTCCGGGTTTTTCGCTTTGCGAATATAGCTGAGGACGCTATCTTCGTGGTTGCTGCAGTCGATCCACTCAAAGCCGAAACCGTCGAAATCGAGTTCGTAAAGTGCCGGTTCACGGCGATACATGGCGTTTAGATCGGCGACCAGCCGATGCAGGCCTTGGTGTGATTCCCACTGCAGCAAGTCCCATTGCAGGCTGGCATCACAATTCCACTCGTTCCATTGCCCGAAGTCACTCCCCATGAAGAGTACTTTTTTTCCGGGGTGCGTCCACATGTAAGAGAACAACACGCGCAAGTTGGCGAATTTCTGCCACAGGTCGCCCGGCATCTGGTCCAACAAGGAACCTTTTCCGTGCACGACTTCATCGTGGGACAGAGGCAGGGCAAAGTTTTCGGTAAAGGCGTAGATTAAGCTGAACGACAGCTCACCATGATGATGGCTACGGTGAATCGGTTCATGGCGCATGTAGCGCAAAGTGTCGTTCATCCAGCCCATATTCCATTTGAGGCTGAATCCGAGGCCGCCGGCGTCGGTGGGCCGCGAAACACCTGAGTAAGCGGTCGACTCTTCCGCAACGGTCAGCACGCCGGGGAACTTTCCGTGAAGCTGCTCATTGAAGTCCTTGAGCAGAGAAACCGCTTCCAGACATTCCCGGCCACCATATCGGTTGGGGATCCACTGGCCTTCCTCGCGGCTGTAGTCCAGGTACAACATGGAAGCCACCGCGTCCACGCGCAGGCCATCGATGTGGTACTTGTCCACCCAAAACAAAGCGTTGGCCAGCAGGAAATTGCGGACTTCGTGGCGCCCATAGTTAAAGATCATGGTGCCCCAGTCCGGGTGCTCCCCTTGCCGCGGATCGGCATGCTCGTACAGCGGGGAACCATCAAACTGTCGCAGGCCGTGTGCGTCCCTGGGAAAGTGGGCTGGAACCCAATCGATGATCACGCCAATGTTGTGCTGATGACAATGGTCCACGAAATACATGAATTCTTGTGGCGTACCGTACCGGCTGGTGGCCGCGTAGTAGCCCACCGTTTGATAGCCCCAGCTGCCCGTAAAAGGATGCTCGCTAATCGGCAGAAGCTCGATATGCGTGTATCCCATCTGCTGGCAGTACTCGACCAGTTGGTGGGCGAGATCGCGGTAATTTAACCAGCCGTGCGGGTCGCCTTCCCCCTTACGCCAACTCCCCAAATGAACTTCGTAGATCGAGATTGGTTGTTCCAGCGGGTTGGTTTGGCGTCGCGTTTCTAGCCACGCTGCGTCGTTCCAGGCGTATTGACTAAGGTCAGTCACGCACGACCCCGTCCTGGGCGGCAGCTCAGAACCGAACCCGAAAGGATCAGATTTGTCGACCGTTTCATGGTGGCCAAACACGCGAAATTTATACGTCTCGCCCGGCCCGATGTCCGGCACAAACAATTCCCAAATGCCGCTGGGAATATGCTTACGCATTGGGTGTTGCCGACCGTCCCAACTATTAAAGTCTCCCACGACACTGACACTGCGGGCGTTCGGTGCCCAGACCGCCAAATTGACGCCACATATCCCATTGACTACACGTAACTGGGCTCCCAGTTTGTCGTAGATGTTCCAGTGCGTACCTTCTCCAAACAGGTGTAGATCGAAGTCAGTAAGCAGAGGTTCAAAGGCGTAGGGATCGTGCATCGTCAAGATTTCACCCTGTCCACCCGCATAGCGCAGTTGATAGTTGGAAGACTCTTTGGCAGCGATGGAAGGACAAAGTGCCTCATAAATGCCGGCGGGATGAATCCGTCGCATGGGTTTTGCATTATTTTGCGCCGGATGCAATACCCAGGCTTGTGTCGCGCTGGGCAAAAATGCCCGAATGGCTAGCACGGGTTGACCGCCCTGCTGGATTTCATGAGGGCCCAGAATCTCAAACGGGTTCTCATGTCGGCATTCCAAAAGTGCCGTTATACTGTCATGTTGTATGTCAGTTTGCACAAATCGTCCTCAAAACTGGTTATCGAGCTGAGTTATGGCGAACATCCAATTGCCAGGCCGCGTCGTGACTGAAAATCTTCAATGGTTGGCTATTTTATGTTTTTTTGCCTGACCAACGTCGCATCAGTCCGACCAGGGAACCCCAAGCCGAATTGGATGCTGGCACCATGACACTTGGTCGACATCCCCGTTTGCGTCGTGGCGGGCGACGATCCGCCTCAGCCCCACCGGATGCCGTCCTCGCCACATCAAAGCGCCAGAACTTGCAGTCTACCCGGTGGTATTTCAAGGCACGATCAACCCGCTGCCAAAGGTCCGCGTTCTTTACCGGGACGTGATGGCCAAACCGTTCCCAGCGCCACTCGTTTTCGCGCCACTCCGGCATTCCATACCTCATCCCCGACGTGATGTAGCGGCTGGGCGTGACGAGCGTCACATGCGATGGCTGGTCCAAAGCTTCCAAACCACGCACGACCGAAAGCAGTTCGAGTCGCTCGCCAACAACCCCCGGCTCTGCTTCGGTGGCTTCGAGCGTACTGTTCCCGTTAACAGATTCCAATACGAATCTCCAACTATCCGGGACGTCACAGGCCGCGTGACCGCCGCGGCAAGTACCTGAGAATAGAAGAAAATGAGGGGGACGCGCAGTCATGGATTGGGCCGACAAACTGGCGACTCACCCTTCTGAGGGTGGGCCACATCAACGAGAAAACGGTCTTCCCCTCCGTGGAGCCTACTCCTGGTTGGTTTTGGGTATCGGAAAGTCTGACCCAAATTATCCAGTTTATCTGGTCAGAGAGGTTTATTTGTCCGGAAGGTTCTACGAAGCAGGAGCAGCAACGCGGAAAATGACGAATGTTGTAGCTCAAACGCAACGTCAAAACTCGCGCGTCAGGCTTTGATTGAACCGGCTAGGACAACATTAAAACTTGTGCGATAGGGCTCGATTTGTGGCGTTTACGCCGCAATACCAGCCCGCCAACGATAGTTGAGTAAGTGTGCATTGTCAGTCATGTGACCCAGCTGATGGTCCGGCGACGGCCTGTTGCTTGAATTAATCGCTCGTTCAGCAAACAATAGACAGATATGGTACTTCCTTCTCCCGCCGCATCGTCTGGCGACGCCGATTCGCGTAACTCGTTGCCATTGGAGCCGAACCGCAACGATTTTGACACGCTGGATCACGGTACGAATACTCCCCATGATGGGCCGGATCCGAGCTCTCCCAAGTTCGCTCGTCATCAGGTGCAGCTGGGAAGCCAGCTCGGTAAGTACCGACTAATAGGGATCCTTGGCCAGGGGGGATGGGAGTCGTCTATCGGGCACACGATACCGTTATTGAACGGGACGTGGCGATCAAAATTCTCCCTAGTGAACTGTCGCGCAATACGCGGTCTCTTCAGCGGTTCCTCGGCGAAGCCAAAGCAGCTGGCAGGTTGGTCCACCCGAATTCCGTGAGGATCTATGACGTCGACCAGCAGAACGACGTACACTTTATCGTCATGGAGCTGGTCGAAGGTGGCAACATTGGCGACATCTTCAAACAGTATGGTGCATTGAGTGTGACGGATGCGACGCGGGTCTTGGTGGATGCGTGTCGTGGCATCGCGGCGGCACACGCGGTCGGCTTGATCCATCGAGACATCAAACCGTCGAACCTGCTGATTGACGACGAGGCGACGGTGAAAGTCGCTGATTTCGGCGTCGCCAAGCGGGACGATTCCCAGACGATGCAGCTGACCGGCGACGGCAACTTGATCGGAACTCCGTATTTCATGAGCCCGGAGCAATGTTCGTCGGAGCCGGCCGACGCTCGCAGCGACATCTACTCGCTAGGCGCCACCTACTACGCTTTATTGACTGGACAGTATCCCTACTATGACGCGCAGACGCCGATGCAAGTCATGTATTCGCACTGTCATGCGGATCCACCAAATCCACGGTCGGTCAGCCCTGCGCTGCCGCACGCTTGCGCGTTGATCGTCACCCGTGCCATGGCTAAATCCCCTAGCGATCGTTACCAGACGACTGGCGAGATGCTTGCCGACCTGGAAAACCTGCGTACGGCACTCTCGGGCCGTGACTCGCAGCAGTTTTACCAGCCGATCGGCACCACTTCGGCCGCAGTCTCCTTGGATGACCCGGCCGCCGAGACACGGCGTGTAGCTTCCAGCACGCAGGCCAATACGGCGACAACGATTCGCAAGTCGCGTGGCGGTTGTTTGTACGTTCCGCTGGGCATGCTCCTCGTTGCCGCTGGCCTGGTCTGGGGCCTCAGCCGGTATAGCTCATTGGATGTGTCCGAACTTTTGCCGGGTTTTGCCACGACCTATGATCAGACGAGACAGCTCAATGTCGTCTGCAGTCCCGACAAGGAAGCGTGGTTCAACCTAGCCGCAGAGAAGTTTCAGAAAACGCCGGAGGGCAAGAAAATCCGTATTAAACTATCACCGTGTGAATGGGCCGAGGCGATACGGCTGATCGCTGACGGTGACCAGCATGTCTGGTGCCCGAGCAGTGACTGGTTTCGCGTGGTGCTGGAAAACAAACGTCACAAGAGTCAGAAACAAGATGCCGCCGCGCATCCCATCGAGTTGCTTGGTGAACTTGCCAGATCTCCGATGGTGTTCGTGATGTGGAAAGATCGCTACGACAAGTTCGTCTCACGCTACGGGGAGTTGACCTGGGACACGATCTTTCAAGCAATGACAGAGCCGAAGGGTTGGGCGGCGATTGCCTCGCGTAAACGGTGGGGCGATTTTAAATTCGGTCACGCCGACGGCTTGAAGTGCGACAGCGGCGCGATCGTGTTGTGTTTGGCGGCATACGATCACCACAACAAAGAAAGCGGACTGACGGTCGAAGACGTTTCCGACACCGAATTTCAATTCTGGCTCAAAACCCTGGAAGAAAACCTATCGCCCCGCGACAAACCACTTCCTCGCAGCGAAGAAGCGTTGATTCAAACAATGTTACAAGACGGGCCGGCTACGTACGATTGTTTCGTCGTGTCAGAGAGCCTCATGACGAACCATCTCCGCGCGGCAGACCGTCAATGGGGTGCACTGCAAGTCATCTACCCGTCACGCAATATGTGGAATGCCAATCCTTATTATGAACTCCCGCCGACTCCCGGCGACGCAGCGGCGAAGTTTCGGGACTATCTACTGAGTGTGCCGATGCAGGAGAACGCTGTCCGGCTCGGGTTCCGGTCGGTGAATTACAAAGTTCGCGTCCCGGACCACGAACGACCGCTTACCAAATTCAAGTTGTACGGACTGCAAACCGACGTTTCCAGGATCTGTGAGCCACCCTCCAGTCAAGTCCTCAAAAAGCTGTTTGAACTGTATAGCGAGGCACGGGGAACATAGGGGTCGGAGTGTGAGTGGTGAGCTGGTGAACAAGACCTCATCATGTTCGCATCTAGCTCATGATGTGGTATGTAAAGCGACGTGCTGACGCTCTGCCAGTACGCGCATCGCGTCCGAGACGACCTGGATAGGATTGCGGGCTTCACCCAGTCGCTGAACGAACTGCGCACGGAAATTGGCCAGCTGATGCGCGTCACCGACGGGAATCGATCACATAATG
>Ga0310123_10003694_pt1 | contig 11736 bp, 3 predicted proteins | sample CB6_AW_1057_MG_FD_203505 | JGI IMG/M metagenome (GOLD analysis project Ga0310123, IMG submission 203505) | Marine microbial communities from Western Arctic Ocean, Canada - CB6_AW_1057 | ecosystem: Environmental > Aquatic > Marine > Oceanic | place: Canada: Western Arctic Ocean | collected... | reverse complement strand
GCCCAAAAATGGACATGATTGAGGCCGCAGAGGAAACTGTAGATCCGAAGGAAAAAGCCATTGAGGGACTTTGTCCTGAATACCGTGCTGTGCACCAGTTCATGAAACCCGTTGTCCAGAAACTTGAAGCAGGTACCGTGAATAAAAAGGATTAGCAGCAGGACAGGCAAGGGCCAGTGTCCGGCGGCATACCAGGCGGTCGCCCCGGTCAGCGTCAGCAGCCCGAGATGTCCGAGCGCCTGACACAGGCCCAGCGAGTCACTGCGCTGATTCAAGGCCTTCATTACTTCTCTATCGACGGGTGTCCGGTACCAGTCGATCTCTGGGTATTTCGGTTTCCCCATGGACATATTTTACACCGCACTCCCCGCAAAAACAAGATTTGAAATCACAGCCATCCCATGGTCAGAAAAGGGCGGTGCGGCTGCCGGACATTTAGTTGCTCGTCACCGACCAGCCGACGCGCGCCAGGCCAATGGCAATCCTGCCCTGTCGCCCTTGCTGCATATTTGTCGTTCGACTCCAATCACATCTTGACCCAGGACGCACCGCTGCCGGCCGACGTCACGGCGCTGTGGATAAACTGCATACCGCGCATGCCGTCATAGACTGTGGGAAAGTTGTACTCCTCGGTCTTCATCGGCCGGCCGTCGATGTGGCGGCGGATGGCCTCGGCGATGCCGCAATAGATTGTGGCAAACGCTTCGAGGTAGCCCTCCGGGTGGCCGGTCGGAATGCGGCTACAATCCGCAGCGTGCGCCGACAGGTAGGCTTGGCCGCGGGTCAGTGTCTGGCGCGGTTCCCCGTATTTGTACACCTCGAGACAGTTCGGATTCTCCTGCGCCCAGCGAATCGCGCCTTCGGCGGCATAGACGCGCAGGATCAGGCCGTTTTCTTCGCCCGTGGCCACCTGGCTGATCGCCAGCACGCCCTTGCCGCCCCCCTTGAAGCGAAGGAGCGCGTTGACGTCCTCGTCCAGAACGCGGTCGGGAAGAAACGTACTCTTGTCGGCGCACAATTCGGTGATAGGATCACTGGTAACATACTCGAGCAGGTTGACGCAGTGGGTGCCGACGTCTCCCAGCGTGCCGCCGTCGCCGGACTGAGCCGGATCCACGCGCCATGCCGCCTGCTTTTGGCCCAGTTTCTCATGCGGCACCATCAGAAAATCCTGCAGGTACTCCACAATCACCTTGCGTACGGTGCCCATCTGACCGGATTGGAACAGGTGCCGCGCATGACGAACCATCGGGTGACCGGTGTAGTTGTGCGTCAGGCCAAACACCCGGCCGCTCTGCTCGACAAGCTGCACGAGTTCCTTCGCTTCATCGAAGCTGTATGTCATCGGCTTGTCGCAGACGACGTGAAAACCCGCGTCGAGAAATGTCCTGGAGATATCGAAATGGAGATTGTTCGGAGTGACGACGCTGACGAAGTCGATGCGCTCGTCTGCCGGCAACGCCGCTTCGGCCGCGGCCATTTCCTGATACGTAGCGTAGCACCGTGCCGGGTCCAGATAGAGCGCCGCACCGGTCCGGTTCGTGTTTTCGGGATCGCGCGAAAAACAGCCCGCGACCATTTCGATCTGCCCATCCATCGCGGCCACCAGCCGGTGTACCGCGCCGATGAACGCGCCTTCGCCGCCGCCGACCATTCCCATTCTCAGCTTGCGCTGCCATGAGTCCATGATGCGATTTCCCTTAGATGTAAGAGGCGGCAGAGCCGCAATAGGGTTCAGGCGTTCCGCCAGAGGCGGACCATGTCGTGTGACATGGCAGGGTTCCGGGGATCAGGGTGAGAGTCGGACCTGTCAGACCCTGACACCTGACTCCTGACACCCGAAACCCAAAGACACAGCCATTGCCGGCCGCCTCATCGAGCAGAGGACGCCAGCGCCGGGCCAGTTCGGTAAAGGCTTCGCCGATGGTTCCGGCCGGCCGCTACGGCCACGGATAGATCATGTGCAATAGCAAGTCCGCCACGAGAGAACTGGAATATTACGGATCCCGAAGTTGGCTGACACACGAATGCATTTCTGCAGCTGACTCTGCTTTGTTAGAAAATTCACGCCAATTCTCCCCGTGCCGCGTGACTATGCGGCCGAATCATTGAGTGTCAAGGGGCCTGTCACTGCCGTGTACGGCCTACGCCATGGTGCGCTTGAAAACGATGGAATTTGGTGTTGGAAAATAATTTTCCGAGTAATCCGATCGGCCCGGGGCGCCATCGATAATCGATGTTGGAAACCAGAGCAATTATCTTGTGACCGTCCCGCATGCGGGATCTCGTGACAACACGGAACGTGACTCACGCGGCGAATGGGCCGATTGCGAATTGATCGATACCGAGGGAAGCGCTGCTGGGCGACAAAAACAAATTCCTATACGATCAAGTCAGCGCTTACGGGACGCAGCGCGGGCAGCTTCCCGAACCGCTCGTCAATAAATAGTGTTCCTGTTCAAATCGTTGCCGCAAAGGCAGAGCAGCAGCTCGGCGATCATCATGCCAATAAAAAAATTGCGCGTCTGCCGATAGGTCTGCTGATTGCCGTATTTACTGATCATACTTTTCAGCAACCACCCGATAAAAATCGATGACCAGTAGGCGCCCATCAGCGGATTGACGAGCATGATCAGGCCGATCGGGTGCGGGAGCCAGGCGACGAACTGCCGACCAAAGAGGAGGACGGACATGAGCAAAGCGCCGCACAGCAACCACCAGCGGCCGCCCACGGTGTCCACGGGATTGAGCGCGGGCATCTTGATCTGATCAAATATGAGCCGCGGAAAGTCTCTGTGAAACCAGCTCTGCATGCCGTCGCCGCCCAGATGGTAGCCCATGATAATGTTGATCGCAACGGCTACTAGGATAGCACACAGAATGCCGATGAAGACCGCAACGTGGAAGCGCAGCCGCTCCATCCTCGCCACATCGCGGATTTTCAGCGCATTGGCCATTGCCGGTGCGATGAACGTCTTGATATCCGTGAACAGTACCGAGTAATAGATCATCATCGGTGCAAAAAAGGCGGGCGCCGTCCACGAGCTGTTCATGCCAAAAACGCTGCGGATCAGGTGGAACGGCGTCATATAGCACTGGAACCCGAGAAGCCCGCCTTCGGCTACGGCACGGACCAGTCCAATGGTAATGATGAGGACCACGAAGTAGCAGAACACGGTGTAAAACAAATTGACCCCGAGTCCCCAGGTCAAGATCGCGATCAGCCCTACCGAAGAAACGAAGAACACCAGCGATGAACAGCGCAGCTCCCGGCGTTCATCCCCGGGAAGATCCTGCAACGCACCCGGCTGCCAGCAGCACAGCAGATAGGCGCGGCACTTCCATAACAGGACGGCGGCGAAAACCAGCAGCGCCCCGCCGCCTTCAGCCGTACGAAAATTGAATACCATGGCCCAGTCATACGGGAAGGACTTTTGGTCGATCCCGTATCCCAGCCAAACCAACACCAGAATCTGCGCAAAATAAAAAAAATGGAACATCCACAGCGAACAGGAAATTTTCGCTGGCACCATAAACGTCAGGGAGATCAAGGTGAAGAAGATATGAGACCGGGTCCAGATCAGCCCGTCGAGGAACGTCCCGGCGACATAAGGCTGCCACAAAAAGGTCAGCGGGATCGCGTGCAGGGGAGTCTTCGTTGCCAGTAAATTCCAACCGAGAACCCCGCCGGCAGTGACAAAACCGGCCCAGAACAACCCGGTTTTAAATACCGGTGGCACCTTCCCCTCGGTGTTGTCGTCGGCGCCGCTCAGGATCAGCGGTAATTCAGCCAGTGGGTACACCAGTTTCTCATTGTATGACCATTGCCGATAGATGAGAACATTAAGAGTCATCAGCATCAGGTAGGTAAGCAGGATCAGGATCATCCAGTTGCCGAGCGGCTTGAGCCATTCTCCCCACGGCGCTTCACCGATCAGAAAACGCCCGGGGGTCCCGTCAAAGGTGGGGAAGGTGCGCATCAGTCTGTCCAGCTCACGCTTGGCGTCAGGATGCTCTGCAGGCGGAACCGTAGCGATGGTTTGTTTCAGGGATCGCAAGCCGGCGACAGTTGCCGCCACGATGCCGGCGATTGACGCCTGGGCAGCCAGCCGTTCCACATCATTTGCCGATTCGGTAATTCTCTCATCCAGTTCGGCAATACGCCCCCTCGTTTCTTGGAGCCGCCGGTCTAATTCTTTCATTTCTCCGGCCGCGGCGAGGCGACGGCGGCGGTGGAGCATTTGCAGGTCGTGCGATGACAAATAGTGATCGGCCTGCTGAGACTGCAGATCGCCTTTGACTTCCTCCTGACGCCGTGTTATGGCAGCGATCCCGGTAAGCGGTTCGAGTGCTTCAATGGCGTTCCCGATGTGGCCGTGAAGTTGGCTGACGGACAGCTGATTCTCCGGTGAAGCCAGCAGCAACAGCTTCTCGGCTTTCTTCAACTCACGCAGTGCCACGTGACCCTTTATTAATCGACTGATTCGCGCCGTATAGGCAGCACGCCCTTCACCTGTGTAGACAAATCCGGGAATCGCCCGCATATGGTCCGGGAGACCGCGCCGGAACTGCTCCACTTTCTCGAATGCACGGGTTTCCAGACGCTCCAATTCGAACTTGGCTTGATCGACCTGCGCCCTCACTTTCCGCACTTTCTCAGGGTAGCTGGCCGTCACCTGAGTGACGGCGCCGGTAGCGCCGAAGGCCTTCCAACTGCTTTCTGCCCGCTGATAGGCACGCCGGCTCAGACCGATCTGGGTTTTTAACTGCCGTTGTTTGACCATCAGCTGCGTACGGTCAGGGATTGTATTTATTTCCTGCAGTTCCTGCTGTAAGCGCTCCAGATGATCCCGCGTTGCAACCAGATTTTCGGCGGCGGCGAGGATTTTTTGCGACTGCCGCCAGGTACGGTCGGCGTCGCGGTACCGTATGGCGGCGTCACGGATGCCGGGTTCGGCAATGAAGAAGTTTTCGTTCACATACGGCTCGATGTACATGTCCCAGCGCGACTGATCGGTATTCCAGTGCGGGTTGAACAATCCGGAGATGAGCGGCACCAGCGGCGATGCCAGACCAAATGTGGAAATGCCGCTGGACACCGAGCCCATGATGAAGATGATCAGCACTTCCGGTGTGGAGAGCGGCCGAATCACCCGGACCCGGCGCAGGAACGGATTCAAAAATGCCACGCAGACAAGCAACAGCAGGAAGGAAAACACGGCGATCTGGGTGGAAGTGATGTAACGGTCCGGCGGCGTGTTCTCCAGGTAGACCGTGATGAAGGCGAACACCCCGGCAAAAATCAGACCCAGGACCACGGCGCGAAAGGTCACCCGAGGCTTGGCCTTAGGATGACTGTCATGGATGTTTTGCGTTTCCATAGTGTCTACGTGTTTTTGTGGAGTCCGCCAAAACAATGCGCTTCCCGCCTGAGGCGGGAAGCGCGTAACAGCCACTCGTAATCGGCCTCAATTGCGTGCGATTACGAATGGGTCGATTACGAGTATTCGATCCCCTGCGACCGCTGAGCCCCAAGCCCGCCTGCCTGACCCACCGGTTCAGGAACGAGCGGAGCGAGTGTCAAAACTTTGTCCATGTGGGCTAACAAACGCCTATATCCAAACAGTTGGCCGGCGCATTGGTCGCTACCAGGGACTGGGGCTGAGCATTTTGGTGATCACCGTGAAGCCCATGGCGATCATTGACGTCAGGCCCAGGCCGCAGCCAAATCCGGCCAACAGCACGGTCATGTATTTCAGCCACATATCTTTGTACTTGCGCTTGAAATAAAAACGGCCGACGAAGGCACCAAGCAGTTGACAGAAGAGGGCACCCGGTGAACTTTGGGCCAGGCCCCACACGGCGCCGAAGATCAGCATCACCGGCAGTCCGAGCAGGGTCAGAATGGCAAACAGCCCCGATCCGGAGGCTAAGCCCCACACCGCGTAATCCAGATGCAGCGATTCCAGAAACAGAGAGCCACCTTCCATGGTCGCTGTCCGGGTCAGGCACCACTGTTTCAGCTGCAGCTCCCACATCATCTGTGTATAAGGATACGCGGAGGAAGGGACCGGCGCCATTCGCCAGAGGATTTCGGCAGTGAAAAATGAGGCAATGACCACGATCGGCACGGTCAGAATCAGCGTTTTAACTTGGCTGATGATCTTGGTGCCGGTCAACTCCAGGACGCGAAAACCGACGGTTTCAGATCCCATATTCATGATCGGCATCGGTGCAAACCAGATATCCACACCCTTGTGACCCGAAAGCAGAATGGTCAGCTCTTGCAGATACGGAATATTGACCGCCTGACCGCAGATGCCTTCCAGCTTGGCGGTGGTATAGGAAATCAGAGGGTTGTAAACAAGGGCATAAAACATCATGATCAACCACGGATAACCGTGCACCAGATAACAGCCAAGCAGGATCCAGCTCAGCGTGCTGCACAGGTAGATGCCGATTGCTATAAAGATGGAAAAGTCACCGCGGGCTCGATTCTTGGTAATCAGAATCTGCCAGCCTTCCCGGCAGCGTTGGGCAAACGGTTTCTGGTGATTCAGTTCACGGGCCGCCGGGTGAAACCAGTTTTTTACAAATGTCGCGGCGAATATGACGAGTTGACTGGCCGCTACCGCCAGGGTCAGACCGATTCCAAAGGAGAGATAAAAGTCGATTTGATTGACAAAGGTGGTGTCGACGAACCCCATATCCGGGGTCCAGCTCGAGAGAATGCCGGCTTGGTACAGAAGGGGGTTGGCGATAAAGGTGATCAGCAGGCCGACAGCTCCACCGATCACCGCCCAGAACGGCACGATCATGCCACTGAGAAATGCTCCGAGATTGATCATCAGATTGAACGGCACCGCGGGCAGCAACACGGACAGTTCACGGGTGTAGTCAATGTAGATCAGTGGAATCAACTCAACCCGTCGCGGCAGGACCGCCTCGGTGATCATCGGAATGCATATATAAATCCCGCCCCAGACGATGCCGATGACGCCGCCGATGGCGAAACACCGCCAGCGCCAGGCCGTTTTCTGGTCGCGCTCGGTGGACAGCGCGACGATGCCGGCAGCGTTGACCGGCGCGAACGGAAACGGCAGTTTCTCCACGTCGTTCACTAAACGGTAGAGAACATAGCCGAGCCCGAAGTTGTCGATCCGGCCGATGATCATGCCGAACATCGTCAAACCAATGATCGGCAACCAGGCCTTGCTCATGAAGGTCCGCTGCCCCACCTCCGCGAGGGCCTGAGCCGAGGGAAAGGCCCAGGCCGGCAGTTCCGCAGCCAGCCCCAGTGCCTGGACATACTCCGAACTTGCCACATACTGTGTCCACAATAACCCCGTGAAGGGATCGGCCAGCACGGCCCCGGCCATGAAGTGAATGACGTACAGGTCCTGGGTCCGTAATTTGGTAAAGGAGCGCTTGGCAATCTCAGCAAACAAGATCACCAGCACCCATTTCATGGCGCTGCTGATACTGGCGTCGTTGCCGATAACCAGGGACAGATAGTCTGTTGCCGGATTGACCAGAAAACCGAGGATCAGCGCGCCGGCAACGGTTTTCCAGCCAAACCCGTCGGCAAAGCCGTCCGCCTTGGGCGGCTCCATGATCCGCCGGTATTCATTCAGTTCTTTGTCATCGACGAACGACATAACTCACATTTTGGATTTCGCGGGCGCGCTTTGGGCTGCACTTCCGTCAGCTGGCGGATCCCATCTCGCATGCGGGACTGTCTGGTCCTACCGTACGAGAGGATTTCTGTGACTCATAAGCCGCCCGCACGACGCGCGGTTTAAACGCTCTTGTGAAACAACTCGTGATCTGACCTATTCGTAATCGATCCATTCGTAATCGAAGGCCGGCCATAGATCGATTATGAATAGGTCGATTACGAGTACTGTCTCTCCCTCCCCAAACGGGCGGGCCGGTCACCCACTGATTACTGATTTCTGATTAGGGATCACTCCTCCGGCTGAGACTGACGATCATCCCCAGCGGGCGGGCGGGCAAACAGCTGGCGCGCCTGCTCGACATACCATTGGCGTTGGGTGACGTCCAGGTTACGCCAGCGCAGCAGCAGTTGGCGCAAGCCTTCCAGGAACGGCCGATTGGTGGTTACCCAACTGGTGTCCTGTCCGGAGCAGCGGGTAATGGTCAGGTGCAGCCGGTGACTCTCCAACCGCTGATCATAGTCAGTCCGAAATGCAACGCGCTGAGTCACCCCTAAATCAAACGGCGCCAGCGCCATGGAGTAGTCGAGGCGGTAGTCCGAATACCCCTGGCGGTCCTGTTGCATGCCGAGGCCCTCGCGGGTAACCACCTGATCACACAGTGATTTTTCCTGGAACCGTGAAAAATGCTGGTCGAGGTAAAACATCACCCCGGCCACCACACTCGGTTGATAAATAAAGGGGAACAGCAATTCCATCCGCCCAGCATCGGCTTTCGGCATCGACCATTTTCGTCTCCTGGAAGGGACCGCCGTGCGCGTCGCGACGATAGCGGGATAGATTGTCGAGAGCAGCACCACGACGATGGAGAAAAGAATGGCATACACCACCATCAATGATGAGAAGTTGATATCGAAACCTTCGATCAGGCCCAGAGTCTTGATGCCCATCGCCAGGCACTGGCCAACGAGATAACCGCCAACCGAGCCGACAATGCCGAAAACCAGGGCTTCGGCGAGGAAGAATAGAAAGATGTGCGTTGGTGTCAGGCCGATCGCATTGTAAACGCCAATTTCCTGCCGGCGCTCATACACTGTGCCCAGCATGGTATTTAAGATGATGGTGCCGGCGATGAGCAGCGGTATTATCAGCAATGCAACACCCCCTACCGAAGTCCGATAACTGGAGCCGATATAATAAACACCACGGCGGATTTTACGGCCCGTGCCGGCTGCCGCTTCCGCCGTGGTAGCGACAAAAAACTTTGCCTTCGTGACCGTAAGAAGCAGCGATATTTCCTGCCAGAGGTCGACCTTCTTGCGAGCGATGTCCGCGTCGGCAAAGCGGACCGAGATATGGGTCGGTCGGGCGCCGAGTTTCCTGGCGCGTTCCACCGGCATGAGGAGCAGCGCTGCCACGTCGATGGGGATGGCGGTGATTTTGTCATTATTCTGCGCGTCGGGATCCGGGCGCGTCGGTAATAGGGGCAAGTTCGGATCGAGATCACGCACAAATCGGTATTTCTGGTCGTCAACGATACCGACCAGAAGCAGCTCCTCGCCCAGGATACGCAGTCTAAGGCTGCCGATCTCGTCAGGGGTGACACCCAACGCCGCCGCCGCATCGGCGCTGATGATGGCTTCCGCGGCGTCCGCAGCGGAAAAATAACGACCGGCAGTCAACGGCGAATGTCCAAGAAAATCCCGGTCCGCCATGGGCAAGCCCATGATCCCTGTTATTTCGATACCCGCCTCCGGCCGGGCGCCCTTTTCCAGCCTCCAGGTAATCACCGTGGAAGCACCGCTCTCAGACGGCTGGAGACTGCGGCGGACAACCACCCGGGCGCGGCCGCCGAACAAATTCTCGAACACGTGAGCGGTGTCTTCGTCCATGGGATTGCCGCCGGGCCAGTGGAAAAAGAAGCCGGTGTAAGGTGCATGCTCGGCTTTGCGGATGATGGTCGGGCTCATCACCGTCGAGATACTGGAAAAACATAGCACCGTAAACGTGACCAAGGTCACCGTCGCAGTGGTCAGCAGCATCCGAATGCGCCGGCGTTTCATGTTGGTGACGCCGACAAGAAGCGCCGTCTGCCCCATTGTGGAATAACCGATATTCGGCTCCATCCCCGAATAGGTGTGGAACAGGAGCTGCATTTCCCCTTCGAAACGCTGGTGCAGCAGCCAGGTCACAAAACAGCCGATTGTCGACAGTAGGAAGGCGATGAAAATCGCTTCCGGCGCCATCGCTATGGCAAAGGCCGGATGGATGAAGCGAAAGATTACGTAGACGCCGAAAAAGAGCGTTGCAAAGCCGCAGAGCTGATGCTCGATGCGGCTAAAATTGAACAGCAGCTTCATCAGAAAGAAACAGAACGGAATCATCAGCGCCATATAGAACACAATGGCTTTTAGCATATCCCCGGTCAACGTGCTGATCTGCTCATAGGCCTTCACTTCGTTGCCCAACGCCCGATACATGGCCAGGCGAGCACCGACATGGTCATTTTCCCGACGCGCCTGGTCAAGCTCGACCAATGCCTGTTTGCCACTTTCAAGGAAATCGCCAACCAACTGGTTGGAAACCCCGCTCATCGCCGCCTCCCGGGCACTGATCATCGTATGCATGTCGGTGGCGACACGGGCAAAAAAGTCGGGGCCAAGTTCTTCGGCGTTTTGGTAACCGATACCCTCCGGCTCGTCCGCAATAGCATTGAGCGCTGCGCGTTTGTTCTCGCCGCCCGTGCCACCGGTCAAAACAATCAACGATTCATTCCTGAAACCTTTCTCCTTACGCAACAGATACACCGCTGCCGGTCCGCGCGAGGGGTTTGATTTGGCCAGAGAAAGACTGCTGACCCCATGCGTACCGTATTTCACCGGTTCGGCTTTCTCGCTGCCGGTATAGGGCCACAGTTCCTGAACCAGGATCGGCTGCTGTCCGACCCGCGTCGGGTCCACCCGGTCGTAGATGGGAAACTCCCGGCAGGGGAACATGGGAAGCGTGACCATCGATTGACCGTTACCGATGGTGCCCTGTTGCTGTGTCGTGTGCAGGATGGCGCCGATGTCTCTGGTATGGCGGACCGTAGTGAAACTCTCGTCCAGTTGATATGCATTGGGGATCACCGAGGTGTCGCGGAGACCGTAAAGGACGGCGTGTCCGGTCTCATCGGTAATCGCCGAATAGCAGTTCACCACGTCACCCGCAACCAAAAAATCCATGGTGCTATCTTCGGCGTGGGCCGCCACCAGCGAACCCGGCACCTCCTGGCTAGGCACGGTCTTGGCCTCGAAAGCGTCCATTTTCAGCGTCCGCACCAACGGCGACCAAAAATCGACTTGCGTCAGCTCTACCCGGGGGAGGTTCCCACGTTCAGTTATCCGCCGGTGATCCAGAAAGGATCGCAGGTAGCATCGTACCCATGCGTGCAGGCGTACCACGCGGTCGCCGTCAATGTGCACAAAGGTGTCGTCCGGCGAGAATACCCGCTGGTTGTTTTCATAGACATTTTTGAGTGCAACGGCCGGCGTCCCGTTGGCAACGTGGAAATGAGGGACAGCCGAGGTCCGGGAGTGGAAATAATGTTCCTCCGGTCGGCCGCCGACCGCCGTCATTGTGTCGATGAACGGGTGAAAACCTCTTTGCGCGTCGACGTCGTCAGCGATCCGGCTGCTGATTTTTCCGAAGATTCGCTGCCAGTCATTAGTCACCCCGGGAGCCAGGGAACAAAAACCGATCTTCTCACTGGTCCAATTCATATCCAATTGAATGACCATGGCCACCCGGCGTGGGCCTATTCCTTCACGAACGGCGTCGTTCGCCGAGTCCGTTTCCACCAGTCGCTCGAGCATGCGGCTCCATCGACTATACTTTGTGACCAGCTTGTCGCGGTAACCACGGAGAATCTCGCGTTGGGCATTGTTGGCGGCAATGTGTCGATAGCGCGTGCGGCTGCGGCCGATACCGAAGTCAATCTTGTTGAACAGTACCAACACCCGCGTCAGATCGGCTTTATGCGCCCTCATTTCCCGCAACCGGCTTTCCCGGTTGTCCGGAT
>Ga0310123_10003693_pt1 | contig 11736 bp, 8 predicted proteins | sample CB6_AW_1057_MG_FD_203505 | JGI IMG/M metagenome (GOLD analysis project Ga0310123, IMG submission 203505) | Marine microbial communities from Western Arctic Ocean, Canada - CB6_AW_1057 | ecosystem: Environmental > Aquatic > Marine > Oceanic | place: Canada: Western Arctic Ocean | collected... | reverse complement strand
CACGGGATCACCCTTTTCGAGCAAAGGTGGGGGTTTGATCCTGGACGTCTTCTCGTGCACCTGGGACCGGCCATCTGCGGGGCGTGTTATGAAGTAGGCCCTGACATGTTCAGGGCACTCGGCCTCGAGGTCCCACCCCGTGCGGCCCCGGTGGATCTACGAGCCGTGTTGGCTCGACAAGCGAGGGCTGCGGGGGTGCCACCCGAGAGCATTACCGTCTCCGGCCTATGCACGCTTTGTGGAACCGGAAACCTGTTCTCACATCGTGGAGGACGGTCCGAGCGGCAGGTGGCGATACTGGGTATTCGACGGTGAGCCCGGGGAAAGCGGGGGGGACCGAACCGGACGGCGGTCCAAGGATCAGCCCGGATGTCAGCCTTTGCAGTGTGTGCGTATTCGCCCGGCGCGTTGAAAACCGGCGCGGATCAGTTTTCCACCGGTGTGGCCGCTCTGCTGAAGACCCTCGTTTCCCTAAATATCCGCCTCTGCCGGTCCTGACGTGTCCTGGATTCGTGGTGATGGATCCTCCCGCCCACCCCTGAGAAACCCCAGGACGATCTCGACCGATTCCTTCGGCAACTCCTCCGGAGGCACGTGTCCGCAATCTTCCATGATTTCGAGCCGAGCCCTCGGAAGGGCCGCGAGGAGCCGCTCAGCGACGTCCAGAGGGACGACCCGGTCGTGCCTTCCCCAGAGGAGAAGCGTCGGCAGATCGATTTCGGGAAAGTGTTTCGTAAGCTCAGCGAGATCGGGAGGTATGATCCCCATGGCTGTCTTGATCAGGGCTGTGCGGTGGGCTGGGCTGTAAAGTGGCTCCGCATAGGCCGCGACTTGAGCGTCCGTTATACCTTCCGGGTCGAAGACGATGGAGCGCAGCACCCGACGAATCAGGAAGCGCTTTGGGAAGAACCGAAGGCCCCACTCTGCCAGGCGTCCTCGCGTGGCAAGGCCGATGAACGGGGGAAGGCGCTGTGGGTAGGCCGCGCTGGAGACGAGGACGAGCCGCTCCAGGCGGTTCTCCTCGAGGAGTTGTAGGGCCACGTAAAGCGCGACGCCCCCACCCATCGAATGACCGACAAGGGTCAGTTGACGGAGGTCTTTTTTTATGATAAGGCGGCGGACGAGGTCGGTATGATCGTGGAGTGCGTAAAGGTCGTCCGGTGGGGCAGGTGCGGAACCGTGGCCCTTCAGCTCCACCGACCACACCCGGTGCTTTTTCGCCAGCGCCCCGATCCAGCCCCGCCACGTGTACGAGGTGGCCCCAAAGCCATGGAGCAGCATGATCTGGCGGTGTCCGTCCCCGTATTCCTCGACGTGCAGCGGAAAAACGTATCCGCCGGACTCTGGTGCTGAGGTCACGTGAGGTCTACCCAGATCGCGCCCGCAGCGATCAACTCCTCCGCCCAGGGCTCGTGACACGTCATGACAAAAACCTGCCTCGTCTCAGCAAGCTCGTGAAGGAGTTGAAGGCCCCGCCCCCGTCGCGACGCGTCCCAATTCACCAGGGCCTCGTCGATGAACACGGGGAGGCGGTCGCGGTCTAGGTGACTCATGATTGCCAGGCGTATGGCTAGATAGAATTGCTCTTTGGCTCCGGTGGAGAGGTTTTCCGCAGCCACCGCAATCACCGCAGCTCCCGTACGACTGTCGCACGACCCTCGGACGTAGAATTCACCGGCGTCGCCCACCATGATGCGGTCGTACCGGGCGTCAGTAATAGTAGCGAGGTATCCAGAGGCTCTACGAAGCACGTCGGGTTGGTGTTCCTCCCGAAAGCGACGATCCGCCTCGCGGACGGCATGTGCGAGGATGATTTTGCGGTCGTGCTCGCGTTCCAGGCGCTGAACCTCATTTTCGAAGGCGTCGATTTCCCCATCGATCTGATCCACTGTCGCTCGCTCCCCGGCCCTTTCCTACATGTCTTGGAGGCGCTGTACATGGGCCAAGAGGGATTAGAGGAGGACAGTCGAAGGGACGCGGTGGAATATCTCGACGACTTCTACGATGACATCCAGTCCCCGGAAAGGGCCAGGGAGCGCCTTGAGGAAGATTGCCGCAGTATATTAGCCCTGGCCGAATCCCGCGAGGGCCCCCGTGGCGGGTCCCCTACTTCTTCTTACGCCCGGAGTTGGGGTGGTTAAGGTATTTCCAGGTGTCACCGCGCCTCACCGCTAGAATCGTACTAGGTGAGACTTTCAGATGCCTGGCCCAGTGGCCGGCGGCGTTACGCCAATATCCTTTCTCATCATCCCAATCGTCCAAGACCACCCGGACTTGTTTTTCGCTCAAGAGGGAGTGGGGCGACTTCTCCCCCTGGAGCCAAGGGTTGTCGGACCAACGCCTGTGTTTTTGGATGGGACCCGGAGCTTTGGCGCCGGAGTGTCCGAGACAATAATGCCGGATCTGACTAGCCGTATAGTCAGGAAAATCCTTGGCAATGTCGGTGTAGAAGCGACCCTCTTGAGCGAGGTCTCTCCACTTCACAATCAGCGGCAGTGAGGGCTTGGCCATGACTTGTCATTCTCTTGGACGATCCATCGGCTTAGGTGCACCCGGGTAAAATACTCGGGCCACCGCCAGATGTACACCCGATACCTGCAGGGCAAGCTTCGGACCAGCAGCTTAACCACGAGGTGGGTAGGAACCCGGAGGCTTCTAGCCGGGTTCGGGTGAGGCAAGGCGCAGTATCAAGGAATGGGAAGCGGGGCCCGTGGCCTTCCGGAGGGGACCTCCTTCGTGTGCAGGCGTAAGTAAAGGTCGCCCCCCAACAGTGCTTCACGCTCGCTGGTGTTGAGAGTAATCGTACCGGACGCCTCCAGACCGACCGGGCCCGAGAGCCGGTAAATGATTCCGCCCTCTTGCTCCGCTTGCGCCCGGTATAAGCCCAAGCCAAGGATTCCTATGTCCGGAATTCCGGAGACAATCGCCTCATACGACAGTGTGCTCGTCGCGACGTCCCACGAAAAGAGAACTTGGGCGGTGGCACGGCCCCCCATTGCGACAACTTCGAAGGCGACGGGCTCGGGGGCCCGCCCGTTTTCCAACGGCGGGGTACGTGCCGGGGCGCGCCGGGGGTGGACGCTTTGCTCGAAGGCAAACCCCAGCGCAAGCAATCGTGCATCCTCCAACGGTCTCCCGAGCAACTCGAGTCCGGTGGGTAGCCCCGCATCTGTAAATCCCGCGGGGACGCTCAGCGCGGGAAGCCCGGTCGTCGCGCTCAGTTGGCAGTTCGAGCCCCGCTGTGTGTCCCCGATTCGGGCGGCTCTGCGTCGTATCGTGGGGTAGGCCACGGCGTCGAGGGATAGCTCTTCCATGGTTGCGAGTACCGCAACACGGGCAGCAGCACGTTTAGCCATGGCACGATCAAACGCGGCGCTGTCCCTCTCCTCCATCGCTGCACGCCGCCGGAAGTTGGCTTCCAATCGAACGTGATAGAGACCCCGATCGAGAATGTCTTGGAGGGAGCTGACCTGTGCGGCAGGGGTGGCGGCCAGGTAATCGATCAGGTCCCATTTGAACTCGAGCCCGATGAGGCTCGATCCAGAGAGGATCGTATCCAGACCGGGGACCTCGATGTCAATGATCTCCGCTCCGGCATCACTCATGCGGTCGAGAGCTGCTCGAAGCAGCCGAGCGTGCTCCTCATCCTCCGCAGCGTCGCCGAACAGCATCGTCAACACCCCGAGCCGAGCCCCCTGGAGGGCCTCGGCGTCGAGCCCATCAACGAACCCGGGCAGTGGACGATCCGCCAGGATCCGGGTGGCCGGGTCGGCCACGTCCGCTCCTATGGTAGCATCCAGCCCGATGGCAAGGTCCGTCGCGGTGCGGGCCAAAGGACCACCTACGTCCTGTGTGTGTGAAAGGGGGATGATCCCGTCGATACTCGAGAGGCCCTTGGTTGGACGGAGACCAAACAGGTTGTGGTGCGACGCGGGGATACGAATCGATCCGCAGGTGTCGCTGCCCCAACCGATGGCAGCGAAGCTGGCCGCGATCGCCGCGCCGGTCCCGCCGCTGGAGCCACCCGGATTCCGGGAGGGGTCATATGGATTACGGGTCTGACCTCCAACCGAGCTGATGGTCGTGATACCCGCCGCCAGCTCGTGCATGTTGGATTTTCCCAGAATGACCGCGCCGGCCTCCCGTAGCTTGCGGACCTGGAAGGCGTCGTCCGGGGGGATCATCCCGGCCAGGGCGATGGATCCCCCCGAAGTCGGCAGATTGGCCGTATCGTAATTGTCCTTCAGAATAATCGGGATACCGTGGAGCGGTCCCCTGGCCCCGCGGATAGCGCGCTCCTGGTCGAGTGCCTCCGCCTGCGCCCGGGCGTTCGGGTTTAGGTAGAGCATGCTGTTCAGAGCAGGTCCTCCCTGGTCGTATGCGCTGATCCTGGCGAGGTATGCGTCTACGAGCTGCACAGCCGTGACCCGTCCGTCCGCCATCGCCTCCTGGAGGTCAGAGATCGAGGCCTCAGAGACTTCGACGCTCCGGTCCTGCGTGAAGGGAAGCGCGGGGAGGATAGTGTGGGCATGGGTGGCGCCGCCCGGCAGCAGGGCCAGAGCAGCGGCCAGCGCTCGCCCCACAACGTGATGTGGCGAGCCAGGGTGATGCTGTGAGCCCGACTTCCGATCTGAGAAACTCGACTCCATCATCCCTCCTCACGGGTAGCGTCCGAGGAGCTTAGAGGGTTTCAGTGCGGCACGCGAGGGTGGAGCTACTCCTCGCGTAATACAATCCCCGGGTCGACGCGTGTGGCGGGCTCGGCTGCCCGCCACGCCGAAGAGTAGGCTCCGAAGCGGCGGAGTCACCGCCACAGAGCCGAAGGTTAGAACGTAAGGTACGACGGTTGCGGCTGGTCCGCTGGGGACACAGACTGAGGGGAACAGCGGTGCAGAGAGCTTGGCCGCGGTACGCATGCCCGGCCCGACCAAAACCGGACCCGTCGACCTACTGGATGCACTCCTATGAAGAACTTTGCCAAATACTTTACTTGGCCCCTGATCACAGCTCTACCATTCCTTCTTTCACCGGGGTCGTTTTTGAGCGCCCAGGACGCAGGTCCCCTCTCGCTGTCCGAAGAGGTTCACACGGACGGTCAAGTTGCCTATGAAAGGGAGTGCGCGGCCTGCCATCTCACCTATTTCGGAGGATCGTTCGAGGCACCCGAGTTGGCGGGTCCCAACTTCCGTGCGGTCTGGACGGAGCGCACGCTGAACGAATTCCGTGCGACGGTTCGCACGATGCCTCCCCAGGCTCCGAACTCGTTGAGGGACGCCGAATACGATGCCATCACCGTCTACCTGCTTGCGGCCAACGGTCTGGAGAGGGACGGACGTATGGTCCAGGCGGATCGCGAAACGACCGTCGGGTCGATGCTCACGGGGGCCGTGGCCGAGGTGTCCGCGGCCAGTGCCGTCGGGCGGGCGGGCGCGGCCAGCGCCGCGGCGTCCGGACCCCAAGGCGTGACGAACCTCTTCCACGAAGTCACCGACTTCGAGCCGGTTACGGAACAGGAACTTCTCAATCCCGACGATGGAGATTGGCTCATCTACAGGCGGACCTACGATTCACAGGGCTACAGCCCGCTGGACCAGATCGACCGGAGCAACGTGGACGATTTGAGGCTCGCGTGGGTGTGGGCGATGCGTGACGGGACCAACCAGCCGACTCCGCTAGTGCGTGGCGGCATCATGTACCTGGCCAATCCGGGCAACGTAATTCAGGCCCTCGACGCGTCCCACGGTACCCTGCTCTGGGAGTACAGGCGCGAGTGGGCAGAAGACTTCCCCGTTGGTGGTTTCGACCAGCTCCGCAACCTGGCGATCTACGGCGAGAACATCTTCGTCGCGACCAGGGACGGCTACATGGTCGCGCTCAACGCACTCACCGGAGAGACCGTCTGGGAGACTCGGATCGCCGACTATCACCAGGGCTTCACCAACGCGGCCGGTCCCATGGTCGTCGAGGGTAAAGTGCTCAACGGCATCAATGGGTGCACCCGCTTCGTCGAGGAGAGCTGCTTCATCACGGCGCACGACGCCGTAACCGGCGAGGAATTATGGCGCACCTTCACGGTTGCCCGTCCGGGGGAGCCCGGGGGCGACACCTGGGGCGATTTGCCGTTGGTGTTACGGGGGGGCGTAGACGTGTGGAACACTGGCAGCTACGATCCCGAACTCGGATTGGTCTACTGGGGGACCGCCCAGCCCAAGCCGTGGGTGGCCGCGAGCCGCGGCCTCACCGTTCAGGACGCAGCGCTCTACTCCAACTCCACCTTGGCGATCGATCCGGACGACGGCTCCATCGTTTGGTACCGCCAGCACGTTCCCGGGGAATCGCTCGACCTGGACGAGGCCTTCGAGCAGATCCTGATCGATCGTAACGGCCAGCGCCTATTGTTTTCCATGGGGAAACACGGGATCCTCTGGAAATTGGACAGGGAGACCGGAGAGTTTTTGGCGCATAAGGAGTCGATCTATCAGAACGTCTTCGACTACATCGACCCCCAGACCGGCGCGGTGCGCTACCGCGAGGACATCGCTGCGGCCGGAATCGGCGACTGGGTGTCGGTGTGTCCGAGCACCGCTGGCGGGCACAACTGGCCGTCGATGTCGTATAGCCCGGAAGTGAATGCGCTCATCATACCGCTTTCGCAGAGTTGCCTGGAGATCCAGGGGCGCCCGATGACGCTCGAACCCGGCTCGGGCGGCTCAGGTGCCGCCCGGCGCTTCAATGATATGCCTGGAACCGACGGTCGCCTGGGTAAAATCGCCGCCTACGACATTGATACGATGGAAGAGCTCTGGAGCGTCGAGCAGCGCGCGGCCTTCCTTACGGCCACGCTCAGCACGGGGGGCGGCCTGGTCTTCGCTGGCGACCTCGACCGCTATTTCCGCGCCTACGACGTTCGGAACGGCGAGGTTCTGTGGGAAACTAGGCTCGGAACGTCGGTCCAAGGTTTTCCAGTGTCATTCGCGGTGGATGGGGAGCAGTACATCGCCATCAGCAGCGGGGTAGGCGGCGGAAGTCCTCGTGGTGTGCCGCGTGCAGTGTCACCGGAGATCCGGCATCCCCAGAACGGAAACGCCTTGTACGTGTTCAAGCTGCCAAGCCGGTAGGGCTGGGGCGCCGTCGTCTACCGCCGGGGACACGGGAAAGGCCCTCGGCCACGCTCTTTTCGATTGGCTCGAGCGAATCGGCTTTCTGAACTCATAGCCCTGGGGCGCGCAAGTGCCAAGCAGGTCGAAGCCCTGCAATAGGGGGTGATACACCACGCACGACTCGCGCGACCTCGCCGGCAACCCATTCGGGAGAGTCGTGCTCCCAAAACCGGAGAACGGTCCAGCCGGCTGAGCACAAGGTGACATTGACGTCTTCACTCCGGTCCTGATGGAGTTTCAGCAGGAGCAGCCGTAGAGGACGTCGGTCCGGTGGCACTACAGAAGCGGGCTTGACCGGGCTTTCACGCGACGCCACATCAGGAATCCATAAACGCCCAGATTGACGGCGACGATTAGACCTCCTAGGAGCAACTGGTGAGCCCGCGTCAAGCCGGAGGGGTAGATTATTGGCAACAGGTAGTGCTCAATGAAACTGCCTGCGTATCCCTCCGCCCCCCCCATCCTGCGAAGGCGAACTTCGGTCGGAGTCAGGGGACAGATCCCACCCGTAATTTCGATCCATGCTCCCCAAAGCGCGCATGGGACATGTACCCAGACCATCTTGGGCCAGCGGTATGCTGTGAACGCGCCCAACACCACGAACACGATGAAAGCGAAGTGAAGAACGACCAGGGCATCCGCCAGCCGCAGGTAGATCACCGGTCAACCATCCTCGGGTCGTTGATCTCCTGCTCGGGTCGTCACGCCTCGCGCCGAACTGAGTGAGCCACCCCCTTTCCCCTTCACCGGATCAGCACCGATACGGTCACCCGATGGGTGATCACGAGCGCATCCTGTAGCGTCAACGGGCCGGTGGGTGCGACGATGAAGTCGGCTGCCAACGCCACAGCGTCGGCTCGCTCCCCCGTCCACTGCACGCCCGGCCGGCCAGACCCGGTGGTCAACCGCCCTTGGTAACCGATCTCGAACTCGGAGAACCTGGCCGTAGCGCCGAAACTCGGCGACCACTCCATCCAGCTTTCCTCCTGGCTACGCTTCGTATCCTGAATGCGATTGCGTTGTTTTAGCTTGTAGGCGTAGGAGCGCACCTCTACGCCCGCATGGAACGATGCACGCTTGAGGTCATATGCCAGCCCCAGGCGCATCTGCACGTCTGAAAAAAAGAAGCCATTTTCGACGGTCTTATCCCCCTTACGGATCACCTGTTCGTTGACGCTGACTGTATCCGCCGCGGCCTCCGCCCACGTGTCGCTCCAGATCGGTTCAACGACCACGTCGATCCCGAAGGTAGCAGGCCCGTTCGATTTCGCGATGCCGACTCCGAAGTCGTACGCCCAGGATATCCCCGGATCCCGAGGGATATTCATGATCTCGTAGTTGGGGATTTTCGGGTGTGTCTTGCGGTTCACCGTCCAGGTGCCGCCGACCCTCCACCCGCTCTCGGTGACCGGGCGAGAGAAACCTAACTGGAGACCCGTCGTGCGGGTACGATCGTGGTTCGTTTCGATTCGCTCCGTCACGATCGTGCGTTTTGTTGCGGGGTCCCACAGCCAATCGAGGTAAGATACCTTGTGCCTCATGTTAAATTGGTTGTAGACCAGCACGGCCTCGAAGTGCTGCTCCCCTCGCTCCCAGAACAAACCCGCCCGGTAATCAGCCTGGTGGCCCGATTGTTCGATTCCGTTGCTCAGGGCGTAGAGGTGCTCCACGCCGTCGAGCGCATCGAGGCCCGCCCACGAGACGCCCACACCTACCGAGAAGCCACTTTCGCCGAGTTCCGTGCCGACCGATCCGTTCAGGTACAGATTTCTGGCCGACAACTCGCTGAGGCGCTGCTGCGGCCTGGGCCCGGGCCAGATCACGTCGGTGGTAAAAAAGATGATATCCTGCCTCTGCCTTGATTCGAGCTGCTGGAGGGCGAACGAGATTGCGCCGAACTCGTGGTCCGAACGGAAAAGCGCTGAAACCGGGAGGGATCGGCCGGAACCGTTTTCGTTGGAGATCCCGTAAACCGTCGGAGTGCCCACCAAGATCGACTCCTGGATGAGCGCCCCCTTCGCCGGGTTCAGGAAGGGATCGAGCAGCATGTCGTCGAGTGCGATGGACACACCTCCCATCCCGAGCCGTTCGGAGGGGAGAAGCAGGAACTGATCACCTGTGGCCACGGGGACGGTTTTGATCCCAATGACCTGGGCTTGGGACCTCCCCGGAGCCGTCCACAGGGTGATTATACCTACGATCAATGTGAGTAACAGTGAGCGGGTGAGCGGCAGGGGACACGTGAGGAACCATGGTGGACTGGGGGCGGACATCTCGTTTCTCCAAGTCGAAGGGAGCCGGAGCTGGAGCTCGCGGACTCGGGCATCGGAACACCAGTGTGATGTGGATCGCCAACTTGTGGGACACCACACTAGAGAAACGAACCGGCGTAGAGATTTGTGACGTCAGAAACGCCACTCCACACCGAAGACGGGGAGGAGACTACGCTCCGCGAGCGGGAGAAGGCCTGCGTCGCGCCACGGCTGGAAATAGTAGAAGAGCGCGTCGCGCTGGTCGAGCGCATTGATCACGCGCAGGTAGGGTCGGACCTCGAAGTTGTGTCCACTGATGTGTGCGTTGAAAAGAGTGAAAAGTTCGACGTCGAGGCGCAGGAATCCGTCATCGGGGCGTCCCGAGAACACGGGGTCCTCTTGAGCGAGCCTGGCCGGAAGGGTGGTCACTTCAGTGATGGTGGTGGTGGCATCCTGGGCGGATCCTCTCCCGAACGGGATGCTCGTGTAAGGCAGGCCCGCGCTGTATCCAAAGGTTATGGCGCCGCCCATCCGCCCGTTGCCGAACCCTCTCAGGCCGGCGCTCAGAAGTTGCCGGCCGGCGAAGTTCGAGGTCTCACGGATACTGTTTCCTCCGGACCAGAACCAGGACACGTTGTATCCGACCCATGCCGTCATCAGAGCGCTCTCATGGAGCACTTGGAGGTCGACGCCCGAGCTGTGCAGAACTTCAGCCTCGGGCGCTCCTAAGCCGGTGAACTCCTTCCAGAAGCCCTCGATACCGAGTCGGACGCGATCGTTCAGTTGCTGGTCTATCGAAACCGCGACATGGTCCGCCGTGGCGACCGAAAGGAGCGTTTCCACCGAGGCGAGCCTTCCCTCCGACACCGCAAGATCCACCTGCTCGTCCGACCCTCGTGAGAACTGGTGGTACCGGCCGGCCGCCACGGTCAGCAGCGCCTCATCACTCAAGCTCCATAGGAGAGCGACCCGAGGGGCGAGCCGGAGGTCCCGTTCCGTCGAGAACGCGTCGGCGCGTAGGCCGACTCGCAGGTCGAGGCCCGGAGCCAGGTTCCGTATGCCGTCTACGTACACACCCGCCGCGAGGCCTTCTGCTTCCCTTTGCACACCGGTGCCGGTCCCGACATCCGCGAACCGGCGAGCCGAGTAGAGGATCTCCGTCCGGTCCAGCGCGGTGCCAAATCGGAGCTGGGAGTCACCCAGCGGGGCGGACCCGTGGAGCGCCAGCCGTAACCGGCCGGTCTCCGCTCCAGCGAGGATCCCGTCGTTTTCCGCCGAAGGGGCCAGAGGGGCCGGGCCCCCCAGGGGTGGCCGCAGTGGGAGTTCGGCTTGGTATCCGCTTGCCGAGATCGTTGCGTCGAGCGCGACGTCCGCCATGGTCCCACGGTAGGTGACGACGAGCGCGTGATTCCCCCATGTCGCGTCCTCGGGGACTACGAACGACGCGCTCGGGTCCGCGTCGGTTCGGTCGGGATTCAGAAGGACCGATTCCCGGTTCCAGAATGCCGTGGCGCTCAGGCGGTGCCCCTCGGCCAATCGGGCATCGATTCGTCCAAGTGCGTCCCGATACCCGTATGGTGTGTGCCCGCCACCCAAGACTGCGGCTCCGTAATCGTGCAAGCTTCGGCTGGAGGCCGCGAAACTCACACGTTCCCCGATCGGTCCTTCGGCTGCGATATTCCCGCTGATGAGCTCGAGCCCTCCCCGCACGTGCAGTCGATCGCGCTGGGGTGGGCGAGTCCGTAGGTCCAGGATGTAGGACAGCCCTCCATCGTAGCGAGCCGGAGCGCCCCCCGTGTGCAAAGCCGCCGCTCCGAGCGCGGACGCATCGAAACTGCTGAGCAGGCCACCGAGGTGGAACGGCGTATAGACGGGTGCTCCGTCGAGCAGCACGAGCTTCAGGTCGGTCGTCGAGCCCCGCATGAACAGTACGTCCGAGGGATCCACTGGATCGTTACCGGGCAGGGCCGCCGCCGCATCGCCAAGCCCGGACTCGGCCATTCCTGCACTCTCTCCTAGGGCGGTCACCTCGACGCTGGGAATGGGCATGTCTATTCGCGTTGGGGTTATCGGTCGGGTGATCAGATCGGCAATCACCAGGACCGGCCCGAGCTCAATGGGGCTCCATTCGAGACCGATGTCGACAGTGACGGTTTCACCGCCCGGCACCGCCACGTTCAAACGCGCCGAACGGTGAGCCACATGGCTGACTCGCAGGCGCACCGTCCCCTGGGGTAACACCTCGATACGGTATCGGCCCAAACTGTCCGCTAGGATCGTCCGCTGCTTCCCCGGCATCGTAGCCCGTATGATGGCGAAGGGGA
>Ga0310123_10003688_pt1 | contig 11745 bp, 8 predicted proteins | sample CB6_AW_1057_MG_FD_203505 | JGI IMG/M metagenome (GOLD analysis project Ga0310123, IMG submission 203505) | Marine microbial communities from Western Arctic Ocean, Canada - CB6_AW_1057 | ecosystem: Environmental > Aquatic > Marine > Oceanic | place: Canada: Western Arctic Ocean | collected... | reverse complement strand
CAGCAGGAAAAGCCGCGCCATCTGCGATCCCCGTCGTAGCGGCTTACGCAGCGGCGGAATTCGCGATCCGGAAGGAAGCTGACCAACTGGGAGAATACGGTGCGGCCGAGGTTCATGAACCATTGTCGGCCGCCTCCGAAGTCGTTCCAGCCGTCCTTCGCCGTTCAAATCGCGGCAAGGGGAAAACAGCCCTAAGCCATGCTAGAACAGTCGATTGCCGCCCGTCAGTGAGTCGTTAACCGGACAGTAGTGAGATTGTCTCATGCCTCGGAAAACTCAAAGCTCGGATTTCTGAGCTGTCCGCATGCCGGCAACGATGCTTCGAACTCCGCCGGCGGGTGATATCCCAGCGACGAATGCAAGCGCCGTTGGTTGCAGGCCGCGTCGATGAAATCCGCGATCGAAGCCCTTGCTTCCTCCATCCGAGCGGTACGTCTGTAGGTTCACCTCCTCGCTCTTGAGCGTCTTCATAAAACTCTCTACGCGCGCATTGTCGTAAGGATTCCCACGGCGGCTCATCGAGAACAGCGCACCACATTGTTCCAGCAGCCCGTTCGAGCGTCGCTGCTCGGCCTCGCGAGCTTCAAGGCGCCGAAGGCTCGTTCGGAAAAATCCAATTCCGCCGCTTGCTTGCCGACCAGACGTTCAAGTTCTGCGATCCGCTCGGCGCGGGATCACCCGACTTCAAGCTCACCACTTGTTGTCCGGGCCGCGGCCGCCCGCCTCGCCGTTCCAGACCTGCCAGGCCCTCGGCCCAATAGGTGTCGCGCCAGCGATACAACACCGCCCGCGCTAGGTCGAGCTCGCGGCTCAACCTCATGATGCTCTCCCCAATAGAGCATTTTCAGGAATGATATAGACAACCCATGGGGGCTACTTAGCATCGATGCCCTGGCTATGGCGAATGCATCTTCGGATGTGGGCGATGTTATCATTGAAAATACTATAAGCATGCGGCGCACCGCTGTTTCCTTTGTGAACCTCGCCTCATACGAGCGCTGCTTCCTTCTTCCCATCTGGAACTCCTTCTCCATTCGCTGAATTCTGTCCCACTTTATCTTGTCTCACTTCTTGGGTTTACTCCACTAAGTCCTCCGAAACGAACTAGATAGGGATCATCCGCGGATAGATGTTGGTATATCCTAGTGCTACATCGCAGGCGACCCGGCAGGGAGAGTATCGCGGGGGGCGAGAGAGCTAAACGGCGGCGATACAACGATATGAAGGAAGCGGCCCTAATTTAGCAGGGCAATTGCCTTATAGGGTTCAGGGTAGCGACTGCAGAACGATGCGGTTGTGAAACGGAAGAAAATCAAACCCAGGAATCCTTATGTCTTCGGCGCCAAGCAACGCTCGGGGACGGGTCCGATGGGTGACCGCAGGAAGCCGCGAGGTGGTAGCCATGGCCCGAGTCAGGACGACCCTATTCAGAGCGGGCTCGAAGAGTGGGAAATCGAAGCTGGACAGACTGAGTCCGGTGGCGAATCGGACGGCGTGGAAGACAGCGGCGAGAGCTAGCCGGCATCGTTCATCAGTCTAACGAGGAAAGCACGAGATTAGGCCCGCCGTTACTGCGTTGCGCTTCCTTGCTGGCTCAAGGCAGGGTGTCGAGAAGATGTCGCCAGGAGTGGCGACACGGCACGGAAGAATGCGTGCCAACGTCGGGGCGGTGCGCGGTATCCTGGACTTGGTTCGCAACTGAAACGGATCCCATGACGACTCAACCAAAACCAACCCGGCGTTTCGCGCGTATCGTTGGGGCCATGGCGCTGGCCACGGCTATTGCCGGCACGGGCTGTGAATCGCCAGGACCGCCGGCCGATGCTCTCGCGGTCGCCGACACCCACACTCACGCGCAAACATCCGAGGGGAGCTACATCTCCTGGAAAGAGCACCTCATCGACGATGAGCAAGTCAGCGGCGGAGTCCCCATCCGGGGAAGCGATGGCCTTAAGATGGCCGACCTCGACCAAGACGGCCACCTCGATATCATTTCCGTTCATGAGGACAATCACCACATTCGAATCGCTTTCGGGGCCGCCGACCCAGACGCGTGGGAACTCGTCACTCTGGCCGAGGGCGACCAAGCCAAAGCCGCCGAAGACGTCTCGATTGCCGACGCCAACGGTGATGGCTGGCTCGACATCGTGGCCGCCTGCGAGCTGGCGCACCTAATCTACTTTCAGAACCCTGGTGAGAACATTCGTACCAGCGAATGGCCGAGAGTCATCCCGGCCATCACGGCCAACCGCGGTTCCTACATTCGGGTCTTCTTCGCCGACCTCAACGGAGACGGGCATCCCGAAGTCATCGCTCCCAACAAAGGAGAGCAGCTTCCCGGAATCGGCGGCTACACCGAAAAGGACTTTCCGGATAAAGAGATCTCTTGGTTCGAATTACCGGCCAACCCGCTGGAGGGCGACGGCTGGAGGGAGCACGTTCTGGCGCGTGTCAAGATTCCCATCAATTCCGAACCGGTTGACCTGGACCAGGATGGCGATCTCGACATTCTGGGAGGCAGCCGCGGCGAAGCCCGCGTCTTCTGGTTCGAAAACCTCGGTGGCAGCTCGATCGAGTTCAAAGAGCATGCGATTGAGGTCAGCGGGCGGCACGAAGAGCAGCAGGTCGGCGGCAAGCACCTGACCGGAATGAACGTGGTCTTCCACGACTTGAACGCTGACGGACGTCTCGACATCATCTTGCAAGAAACGCCTACGACTGTCATCTGGCTCGAGCAGCCGGAGGATTTCGCGAAAGCATGGCGGATCCATTTGGTCGGCGACATCGGGCCGGATTCCTCGACAGGCTTGGCTCTGGCCGACATCAACGGTGATGGACGCCCTGACTTGATCACCGGCGGTTACAGCGAAAACCCGCGGGACCGCGACGGGGAAGAGATTAGCGCCTCCAGCCGTGTCGGCCGCCTAGCCTGGTTCGAGCAACCCGCGGACCCACTCGAGCCTTGGCCCCGCCACGATATTTCACGGCGCAAACGCGGCATGTACGACGGCTTCATTCCACAAGACATGGACGCGGACGGCGATATCGACTTCGTCACCACGCGCGGTAACAGCGGCAACTTCGACGGTGTCCTGTGGCTGGAGCAGGTCCGCACTCCGCAGCCGGGGAAGTCCTTCCAACCGGCACGGGAACAAGAAAGCGCGCATTTGCCGCTGCCGCCTGGCTAGCCGACAACACCAACCTCGAAAACGCCCTCGGGCTGATTCGTAGGGAACGTGGCAGCGGCTTCGCCGCTGGTGTCGGTGTTGAGACGGATGAAAAGACCCGCTCCCGCCTGATTGCACCTTCGAAAGCGCCAGAAGCGCCCTCTCGCGGAGCGCTGAAGATCAAGCCCGGCCGGGAATGCCATCGCCATCACAACTCTGAACGCGGACCCGCAGTTTACGAGTCTCGCCGGGTGTGACGATGAAAGCATTTTCGGCGCGAAACGCCTGCAAGACGAACCGTGGGGCGGCGTCCGCGACATCGAGACCCAGCCAAGCGGCGGGTAGCGGGAAGAGTAGTGCCAAAACATAGCGGGGAAAATTTGACTTGATCTCAACTCAGGAGCGAGCAATTCAGATCGACTCAGGGTGAGACCCACGGATGTTGTTATCGTGTCCGCAGTCACCGTATCAGGTTAAAGATGCCTGGACTAGTCTACGATGTCGTGACGGCCGACACTTCGTATTGACGGACTCGTAGGAGAACGCGGAAGCAGAGTCGCGGTCAATCCGCATAGCCGAAAACTAATACGAAGAGGTCTGGCAACTACGGATGTGACTACGTCTCACTACTGCAGCGTTCTAGTCTGGCGGGATACACCACTCTGGAGCAGAGGGAGCACGAGCGAAGCCGGGACGTGGCGATCCCGGAAATAACCGGTTGCTGTAGGGACTCTTGGCAGCTTCAACGGGTTCGCGGAGCACATGTTCGCCGGTTGTCCCAGAGCACACGATTACCCGCTACGTGAAGAAGACTTCTTTCACTTGCCCGAGGAACTTGACGACCCTGTCAACCCTCTCCTTGGTCGTAGCTTCCCGGCCGAGCGCTTCGATGGGCAGGAAACCACGATAACCGACTTTTTCGATGATTGCCTTCAATTTGGGCAGATCAACCGGCACGGCTTTCTCGCCGTACCAGACCTCTTCCTTGATCTGCCAGGTACACGCGTATGGCACTAACTTTTCGATTTCCTCATAGACGTCGTGCCGACGCAGACTCCCAACGTCAAGGATCACGCTGAACCACTTTGAATTGACCGTCTCGACAACCTGTATTGTTTCGTCCGCGGTCTTCAGGAAATCGTCATGATGTTGCAGTCCAATGATAACGCCGTGCTCTTTCCCATACTCGGCGCATTCCTGGAAAGCCGGAATCATCCACTCCAAAGTTTTCTCGAAAGTAGAACCTTCCGCCACCTGCCTTCCAGAAAACACTCGAACTACACCCGATCCTAGCTTTTCGGCAACATCAACCCAGTCCTTGACCAACTGAATGTGCCCTCTTCGGCTCAGAGGATTAGTCAGAGCAAAGTCGTTTCGAACGCCTGTACCGCTGATCGTGACGCCGTTCAGAAAGGCTCTTTTCTTCAAGTTGTAAATGATCTCATCGCTCGGAGCTTCCGGATAGCCCGGGAAGTAGTAGCCCGTCATATCGACTCCGTCAATGTCGTGCTCCGCGCAGAAGTCGACCACGTCATCGATCGTCATCTCGCCCGCCGTGAGCGGTCTGCTAAAGGAATACGCGTTGAGACCAAGCTTGAGGCGGGTGCCGCCGAGCCGTTTCGCCTCTCCCGCCGCAAAAGCTGTGCCGGGCAGCGCTCCCGCAGTAGAAAGGGCGGCCATGCCCATGGACTGCTTTAAAAAACTTCGGCGTCGCATTTCACTTCCTTTCAGTTGCCTGTTCGTGACTGTGAGCTGGAATGACAAAGTTAAGCGAGTCTACCGGTGACAGCCCCGGGGAGCTGACCGCGAATCACGTTTCTCTTCACCGTTTTCGCCGAGCCGAGATATCCGGACGAGCGCCGACCACCTCGGCTGATTCCATCACAACAATGAGTCAACAATACTTGGCACCATCTTGCTGAACTTCGGAATGATCACTTCCTGTGTGAACTCATCGTGTTCTTTCAATGCAGCCATCGCTTCATTGATCTGCATTTTCTTGATCGCGGCTCGGACCTGGGCCTCTCCTTCTTTCCCCCAGGCCTCGCGCTCCGCCGCGTTCGCCGGCAAAGCCCGTCGCCCTCCGTGAGCCATGGTGTCGGCGATCCACGATCCAAGGGCCAAACTCCCGGTGTAGTGCATCTTGCTCAATTTGGACAGGCCGACATTCTCGGGAACGTGACCACCGGCAGCCCCTGATTCCTTCGAGCCGTAGTCACCTTGCAGAGGCAGGTCTATGAGTCTGCCGGTGATATAGTGACACCCATAGACCGCCTTCGACATCACTTCCCGTGAGATGTTCAGTGATCGCAGGTGCTGTCCCATTTCGATATAGAGAATCGGAACATGTGTTTCCTCAAAGAATTCCCGAGCGAGTGTCGCTCCCGTCAAAGGCGCCGGCCCATGACCCGATGAAAGATAGACCTGTCTCCGGAAGCCCTGCCGGAGCAGCGATCTCGCAACGATCTTAAGAAAATTCGATCCCTGCGAGGGCGTCATATAGGTGCTGGAAGAGCCGACAACTGTCGTGCCCGGGAAAGAGTGAACCAGGCCGGGAAAATACAAACCACCGGTTTCCTCAGCCATAGCCATCGCGTAACCCAGAGCCGAGGTGTAATTGCTATCGGACGGCTGGATTCCATTGGTTTCTACCGAGCCTATCGGAATGAAGATGACATCACTTTTTTTGAGCTGTTCCGCAACCTGGGGCTCGCCGAGCCGGGTTACATCACGAGTGTGCAACTTGCGGATCTGGCCCCACAGTGGGGTTGTCTGCACCAACAAGTAGCAGCCAATCCCGAAAATCACCGGCCTCATCGTTTTCATCAATCTGGACTGTGTAAACATTTGAAACTCCTCTCTCTAGCAAGAATTACGCGCCGTGTTCGCCAGCACAGCTGGTTTGACTCGGAGCCCGACATTCTGAACGAAGCATTCCTCTTTGTGAAGTGTCTGGATATTGGCCGTACGAAAGGCGGCCTCGATCGACGAGCGACCGGAACTCCGCCTGGCACAAGGGCTTTGATACACTCAACCTGGCTGCATCAAGGAAGTGATTCGTCGACGCCTTCCACAACACACCGCCAACAGCGAAGGGCGCATACCGCGGAATGGTAGGCCCTCCGTTTCCACCTTACGCCAGAATTTCGTTCAGGACTCGGGCGGGATTGACGCCTACTAGCGATTCGTCTCGGCCCTCGTACTTGTAGGTCGTTCGTTTGTAGTCCAGCCCGAGCAGATGCAAGATCGTGGCGTGAACGTGGCTGTGCGTCACCGCGTATTCAGGGACAGCTGCGTATCCCAGTTCGTCCGTCATCCCGTAGTCGACTCCCGGCTTCACTCCCGCGCCGGCCATCCACATATTGAAACCGTACGGATTGTGGTCGCGTCCGGGGTCACCCTGCCTGGCCTCGATCGTCGGCAGCCGTCCAAACTCAGACGACCACACGACGAGCGTGTCTTCCAGCATGCCCCGCTGCTTCAAATCCGTCAGCAGCCCGCTCATCGGCTTATCAATTGAATTACAAAGGCCTGGCAGGGCGCCCTGGATGTTCCTGTGGGTATCCCAGCCGTTTCCGCCGCCGCTGGCACTAATGAGCTGAACGAACCGTACACCGCTTTCGATGAGCCGCCGGGCCAGCAGACAGCGATTTCCAAAATCTTGACTGCCTTTTGCGTCCATCCCGTAGAGCTTCTTGGTGGCCTCGGTTTCCTTGGAAATGTCGGCAACCTTCATGGCCTCCATCTGCATCCGAGCGGCCAACTCATAGTTGTTGATGCGAGCCTCGAACTCGTGGTCGAACCGAACATTCCTCTCCTGCATCTGGGCGCGATTCAGGGCTGCGACCGCGTCGAGAATCTTTCCCTGGTCGCCCACCGTCACGTCCTTGGGCCGCCGGATGTCAAACATCGGCGCCTGAGGGTCGGTCTGCATCTGGGTTCCGTTGTAGACCGGGGGGAGCCAAGCTGAGGAGTAGCTGCGGGCTCCAATGGTCGGCGTGCCGTACTCCATCGCAATAAAGGCCGGCAAGTTCTGGTTTTCTGTGCCCAGCCCGTAGGCGGCCCAGGAGCCGAGGCTCGGGTATCCGGTAAAACCCCGGCCGGTAACGAAAGTGAACTGCGCCGTCGAGTGGTCAATGCGGTCCGTCGTCATCGACTTCACGAAGGCGACGTCGTCCACCTTCTCTGAGAAATAGGGCAATAGTTCTGAAACCGCACGTCCGCTCTGACCGTACGTTTTGAATGACCACGGGCTCGCCATCACTTCCTGAGAGCCGTTAATCCTGCGGCCCTTGATCTCAAAGGGCGCGGGCTGACCGTCATATTTTTTAAGGGCCGGCTTTGGGTCGTACATATCGATCGTGCTAGCCCCCCCGCTGATGTAAATAAAGATTACATTCTTGGCTTTGGGGGCGAAGTGCGGCGCTTTCGGAGCCTGGTCAAAGATCCCCGACACACCTTCGGAGCCGAAGGCGCCCTCGCGTTGCAGCATCCAGCTCGCCGCCAAAGCGCCGTAGCCGCCAGCCGTTGCTTTCAATGCTTCTCTGCGTGTCAAAAATCTCTTCATCATCAATTCTCCTTCGGTTCCCTGTTTACTTTCCCCTTGGTTTCTGAATGGTAACGAAGTTTCGTATTTACTCAATAGCTGTAAAGGAAATCGTTAGATCCCAGCATGGCCTGAACGAAAAGCCGCAGACCCTCCCGATGATTGCTGCTGGAGGACAGCACAACGTGCGCAGCCTCAAGCTCTTGCGCAGTCGGCTTGCGCGAGAAGGTTAGTTCATACGCCCGCTCCAAGGCCGCGTCCAGCTCTCCGCCTTTCTCTTCCAGGACACGGTCGGCTAGAGCCCTGCTGGTTTTCCTCACGAGAGGATTATTCAACAACACCAGCGCCTGGGTGGGCCTGGTCGAACGGAATCTCTTGGAAAAGTTGTTCGCGGTCATCGTGGGCACGTCGAACGCATACAGGAATCCGACCGGTCTGGTGCGCGACTGGGCCAGATAGACGCTGCGGCGGTTTACAGGCCCCTCCGCTTCATCCGGAAGGTACTGACCGTCCGCGGACTTTTTGATCGGATCGAATTCGCCGAACATGGTCTCGTTCAGCATGCCGCTGACCGCGAGCATGGAATCCCGGAGGACTTCTCCTTCCAGCCGAAGCGGAGATTTACGCCAGAGGAGCTTGTTTTCCGGATCCTCCGTGATTTTCCCTAGGTCCTCCCGCGAACTCTGCCGATAGACGGCCGACAACATGATCTGGCGGTGCATGCGCTTGATATCCCAGCCGCCTTCGACAAAGTCAACGGCCAGCCAGTCCAACAACTTCGGATGGGTAGGGCGGGATCCCATGGCGCCGAAATCATCCGGCGAAGCGACAAGCCCTTCCCCGAAGTGCGACTGCCACATGCGATTAACGAAAACCCGGCTGGTGAGCGGATGGTCCGGCTGGGTGAGCCACTTCGCCAGGGTCAAACGCCGCCCGGTATGGTTCCAGTCCGGGTGCTCCATGGGATCTGGGAACATGAACGGATCGTTCGGGTCGTCGAGAACCGTGAGAATTCCGGGCTGCACTTCCGGCCCAGGGGTCATGTAGTTCCCCCGCAGCAAGAGGTAGGTCGGGGATGCCTCCTTGGACATATCCCACAGCGCCCACATGTAGTTTGGCTCGACCTCATTGGCTTTGTTCCTTGCGATCTCCGCCGCCTCTTTGGCTAGCTGGGGGAAGATCTCAAACAACTGCTTATCGCTGAGCCCGTTGCTCTCGATATGCATTGCCTGGACCTGCTCATTAGTGAACTTCTCGTCGGCGAACAAGTCGTCTCCAACCGAGTCCTTAATCGAGCTAAGCATCGTCTCGTCAGTAATTTGCTCGCGGACGAAACGGAGGGTCCTTTGGAAGTACCGCCGGTTCCCGGAAACGCCGCGCGATTTCTTCTCCATGGTCTGCTGGATCCACGTTTCCCGCTCGGCTGCGGGCATGTCCAAGATATAGCGGCTCGGCCATGGGTCGTTTCTGAGATTCGTCGGAAGCCAATTCGAGGTGTCAAAGGCCGCATGGAACGAGGCTTCCAGCGCGTAATAGTCCGCCTGGAGAATCGGGTCAAACTTATGGTCATGGCACTTGGCGCACCCGATGGTCAGTCCCAAAAAAGCTTTTGTCGACGTCTCGGTGGTCTTTGCCAGCGCGTCAAACCATTTATCTATCTGGTAGATCGACTGATTGTCGGTGATATCCGCGGTCAGCCGGGTGAATCCGGTTGCGGTCAGCGCTTCGTGCTGATCAGGCCTTGGCCTCGTGCCCGGTTTATAGTTGACCAACTGGTCGCCCGCCAACTGCTCGATGACGAACTGATCGAAAGGCTTGTTCTTGTTGAACGCTTTGATGACGTAATTGCGATACTTATAGGATACGGGGCGAAAGGCGTCGCCGGCGTCGCCCACCGAATCCGAGTAGCCCCCGACATCAAGCCAGTGCCGACCCCAGCGCTCTCCATAGTGGGGCGAAGCCAGCAGGTGATCAATCACGTTCCTGTAAGCGTCCGGCGATTTGTTCTCGACGAAGGCCCGCACTTCTTCCGGCGTGGGCGGCATGCCAATCAGGTCGAAGTAGGCGCGGCGGATGAGCGTATGGCGGGCAGCCTCGGGCTGCAGCTTCCAGCCCTTTTCTCCCAGCTTCGCGAGCACAAAGTTGTCTATAGAAGTTTTCACCTGGTCGGCATTCTTGACCTCTGGCGGGGCGTGCTTGACTGGCTTTTTGAACGACCAGAACTCGCGGGCTTCCTTTGTGATCACGGACGCCTTGCGGCTCGCGTCCAATTTTTCCTTGTTGGGAAACACTCCGTTCACAATCCAGTCCTTGAAAAATTGTTTATCGGCCGCGTTCAATGGGCTGCCAACCGGCATCTTGTCACTTTCAATCATGGTCCACAGCAAGCTCATTTCCGGATGGCCCGGGATGATGGGTGATCCGCTGATGCCGCCCTTCAACACGCTGTCGAATGTGGTGAGATCGAGCTCTGCCATGGTCTGTTCGCCGCCGTGGCATTGGATACAATTTTTCTCGAGAAGCGGCAGCACCTCGTGTTGCCACATTGGCGGTCGAACAAAAAATTGCGCACTCAGTGGAAGCGCACTGACAGCCAGCGCCACACAAAACCGGATACAGGCGGACCGGTGTGCCTTCTTGCGGATAGATTTGATCATGAACCCCTCTTCCCAGCCCACGGCGCAGAAATTTTGGAGGCCCTCCGAATCACAAAGGTCTGCCATCGCGTGGTACTGTGCCAATGAGACTTTAACACACGTGTTTCTGTGAAGTCAAGAGTTGTCCAATGCAAGATGAGTCTGAACGAGGGAAGTGTTTCCAACACAAGATGAGCCTGAAAATGATCTGGCGGGAACAGGGCACACTGCGGGTGAATGCAAGTCACCGTAACAGCAGTTTCACAACTCCCTAACCTTCCAACGACTTAGGTCCCACAAGCCGAATAAGCCACTTGTACACAACGATTCTTATGACCGCTAAAGCTATGAAAACAAACGAATAATTGTTGGTGCTGGAGGAGGGGGTCGAACCCTCATGGACCGTAAAGTCCGCGGGATTTTGAGTCCCTCTGCACACCTATCCTAACATTACCCAGCGCCGCAACTCACTGATTTTATTAGGGCACAGTTACCGTGAGTCCCCCCGAGTTGCCTCAGTTTGGGCATACCTTTGGGCATACTACGGGCATACCCAGCGCAGAGGAGCTTATGCCCTACCGGCTGAAACGACTCTGCATAGTTTCCTGGCTGTATGAGCCTGGAAAACGGCACACCTCTGGCAAGTCCAGGGGGGAGGGGCGGGTCGAATCTCTAGGAGATGGACGGCTTCGAGACCCTTGCCAGGCGACTGCACGTTACTTATAGTTTTCGTCTTTGGGATAAAATGAGCTTATGGTGGCAGGGCGGGCTGAGGAGCAATAAATGGCTAAACGAGGACCACATCCCAAACTCGGCAAGATGGAGCCACCGGCGTATTCACTCTGCCAGGCGGTGCCGGAACCGCCCGAGTGGCTGTCGGACATCGGCCGCGCCGAGTGGAGGGAGAAAACCGAAGAGCTACGCGCGCGCTGTATTTTAACGACTGTCTGCCTTGCTCCTTTGGCGGTCTACTGTGATGTCTACGATGCCTACAGAGGTCTTGCGGCCTTTGTCCGTAAAAACGGCAGTACCTACAGCAAGGGTAGGGGCGGCTGGCAGCAAGCACGCCCAGAAGTCTCCCTGATGACCCAGAAGGGCAAGTTCCTGATGGGCCTCGCGAAGGAATTCGGCTTCACGCCGGGAAGTCAGTCGCGGATCGCGATCGTGCCCCAGCGGGACGAAGCGGCGGAGCGCGATCCGATTGAGGCGGCACGGCAGGCGCTGCGGCGCGAGCAAGGGATGAGGACTAACAGGCCCAACCTCGCCGGTGCTTGAACCACGATTGAAGAAGCTTCCCTAAACGCCAGGAAACTTAGGCGGAGAGCCGATCCCAGCGGCTGTGGCGGGAGATTGTACCGCCCTTCGGAAGGCGGAATATCCACAAGGGATCCGCCGC
>Ga0310123_10003684_pt1 | contig 11755 bp, 9 predicted proteins | sample CB6_AW_1057_MG_FD_203505 | JGI IMG/M metagenome (GOLD analysis project Ga0310123, IMG submission 203505) | Marine microbial communities from Western Arctic Ocean, Canada - CB6_AW_1057 | ecosystem: Environmental > Aquatic > Marine > Oceanic | place: Canada: Western Arctic Ocean | collected... | reverse complement strand
ATGTTTCCAGTTTAAACGAATGCTGCTTTCCGTCGAATTTTGTCAGATCGGGTTTGGGGTCCAGCAGATCCATCTGACTGGCGCCACCGTCCGCCGTGAGCATGATCACCGCTTTGGCCCGCGGTGCGAAATGCGGATCCTTCGTCCGTAGACTGATGGACGGTAATTGAGGGGCGGAAGCTGCAGGCCCGCCCACTGAGGCACGTGCGGACTGCTCCAGAAATGAGAGGGCCAAGGCGCCGAATCCGCAGCCGGAAAGTTGCAGCAACGCTCGGCGAGAAACCGTGGAAGTAGAAACTGGGGAGTGCGGAGTGCGAAATGTGGAATGCGGAATTGAACGACTGTCTAACTTTAACATAGTTCCCTCACCTTTTAAGATCTGCACTCTTTTTTCCCTCCGCCCCGCTGTGCGCACGTCTCCGACCCCGCACCCGCTCCGACCACAAGCGTACTTCTTCTTTTCACCACCGTCATCGAGTCATTCAAGATACAGAAACTCATTCGTGTTCAGCAGCATGTGGCAAAGGTCGACCAGCGCCTTGTCGGCCAATTGTTGATCTGATAGTTGTGGTTTCCTCCGCCGGTCAAGCGATATATGGTCTTCCAGCAATTCGCTGGCGAGTTTGATCTCATGTGCTGTCGGTCTGCGATTGAGTGCAATGCGGAAGGCCACCTCAATACGCGGCTGCTGCGACGCAACGGCGTCGCTCATCACGCGTTGCGCAAAACGCCGCGCCTGCTCCTGCACGAAATCGCCGTTGAGCATCGACAGCGACTGCTGAACCACCTCTGAGCTTTTCCGGTGCGTGCAATTGGTGGCGAGGGTTGGCTGATCGAAGACGTTCAAGATGGCGAGGTGAAAATTACGGCGTGAAAGCACATAGATGGAACGCCGGTGTGGGCTGGGCGGATCCGGCAGTTTTTCCGTGTCGATCACCACGACGCCCTCCGGTAGCCGGATTTTGAGGAGCAGCGGAGGACCTCCCATCGTTCGGTCCAGGCATCCGCTTGCGGCCAGCATCGCGTCGCGGATGGCTTCCGATTCCAGTCGCCGCAGCGGCATCCACGAGAGAAGTTTATTCTCGGGATCCATCGAGTACGGAGTCTGCTTCGAGTGTGACACGCGTAGGTCGGAGTGCAGATTTGACGACTCTTCAATCCGCACTTCGTCGTCCGACTTTTGCACTCGAAAACTCGTTTGCCGGTACGCTGTCGAAGTGACGATCATCCGGTGGATTCGCTTGACTTTCCAACCGCCGCGGACCCACTCGGTGACCAGCCAATCGAGCAATTCCGGATGGGTCGGTGGCGCCCCGTTGCGTCCAAAGTTATCCGTCGTGGAAACAATGCCCCGCCCGAAATAATGCTGCCAAACCCGGTTGATAAAGACGCGAGACACCAGTCCACTGGCGACGGTGTCGCGCTGCGTGAGCCAACGGGCCAGGGCTGTCCGATAACCGCTCGTCCCACTGCCCGGTTTGGCTGCCGGAATCGTAAACGGTTGCTGCGGATCCTCGAGTACCGCAAACACTCCGGGCGTCACCTCTGCTCCCGGGGTTTGCCAGTTGCCTCGTCGCAGGACGTATTGCGGTGTGGGCGGACCGACGTCCCACAATGCCTGAATCTTTCCCGCTGTTCTCTTCCCGTTCTCGAGAGTCGCAACTTTTTCCTGTAGCTCTGCAATCGTACGCTGCGCCGACTCGGACAAAGCCTGGCTAATCTCGTCCTCCGTCACTTTCAAACTCGATTCGAATTTTTCCGCGAGGTATTTTTGAATCGGATTGCGGTTGTCGGCCGCGGTGGCCAAGGCGTTCTTGGTGTCCTCGCGAATCGGCTCGGGAAGGCGAGCTATTTTGGCGGCCAAAATTGTCGACTTGGTTTCCTTACGCAAACCCGCAATCCGCTTGCTGATGGCAGCCACCTCGGAATCGATATTCTCATTTTCTGCCGCCATGATGCTCAACTCTTCTTCCGAGGTGTCACGCAGATATCGTTGAGCGGACTCCGGCGTATCCTTTCCGTTTTCCATCGGCCCGTAGAGCCAATGCTGTGGATTGTATGCCGGCGAGAAAATGGCTTGCAGACGGTAGTAGTCCAGCTGAGAAATAGGATCGTACTTATGATTGTGGCACCGGGCACACTGGATGGTGAGCCCGAGTAGATTGCTTCCGACCAGGTTGAGCATGACGTTGATCGTCTGATACTGTTCCTCTTCCATCATGTTCATCAGGGCAGTCCGCGTGACGTCAGCTTCCAGCCGCAAGAAGCCCGTGGCGACGAGCATCTCCTCGACTTCCGGTGTATAGTGGTCCGTGTTGCGCCACGGGACCAGTTCGTCTCCGGCAAGTTGTTCGGTGAGAAACCGGTCAAACGGCTTGTCCTCGTTCAGGGAATTGATCACATAGTCGCGGTATCGCCAGATGCCGTCGAACACCGAATATCCATCCGGGTTCTGATCCCTGCCCCCAACGTCGGCGTAACCGGCCGCATCCAGCCAGTGTCGACCCCACCGCTCGCCGTAAGCGGGGCTGGCCAACAGCCGATCGACCAGCCGCTGGTACTTATCTGGCCGCGGCTCGGCAAAGTAGGCATCAACCTCGCGCGGGGTGGGGGGCAGACCGATGAGATCGAAGAAGATACGACGGACCAGGGCGACGGGCTCGGCCGCCTGACTGAATGAGAGCCGTTTCGACTGCAGCTTGGCCAGCAGAAAGCAGTCGACCGGTGTCCGCACAAGCCGGCTCGTCTCAACCGCCGGTGGCCGGTGTCGCACGGGCTTGCAAAAGGCCCACCAGTTTTGGTCCTGTTCGGTCAGCGGCGGCGCCTCGAATTCACTCAGGCCTCCTTCGTAGCGCGCGGGCGCGCCGCCCTCCAGCCATGCGCCAATCGTACGGACATGTTGCTCGCTCGGTTTCAGCATGTCGCCAGGCGGCATTTGGGCCTTCGCTAATTTCTGAAAAAGCAAGCTCTCTGCTGCCGAGCCGCGCACGACGGCAGGGCCACTTTTACCGCCCTTCAGCATGAGCGGAAGCGTTCGCAGATCGAGGTCCGCCTTGCGGTGCTCACCGCCGTGGCAGTTCCAGCAGTACGCGCTAAGGATCGGAACAACGTCGCGTTCGAAAAGAAGTGGGATTGCGCTTTGCTCTGGTTTGTCTTCCGCGTGGAGTGCTGAACAGCTGCCGACCGTCAGACCGATAACGAGCAATACCACTCGCAAGCCCAGATTTGCGAAGTTTGCGCACATGACAGCTCCATTGCATACCTACCTTATTTTTATATACAGCCTCCGTCCGGTCAAGGCTGCACAAGAGTCATCAGGTCGCCACGCGATCGACGGAGTTTGGATCGAGTATAATCCGAGGCACGTTGATATCCGTCACATTTTGGGAATTGCAGTGTGTGGTGCTGAGCGGAGTCTTCGGAAGGAAGAATCACGCGACAAAAGCTGGAAAACAGCAGTCCTCGCTTGCGCGTTTTGATGATCAACCTTCATTTTACTAGAGAAAATCTCGCTAGCGCAACATCAAAATACCGACCAACTGGAACTGCTTGCTCTACCGCGCGCTCGAATTTCACGAAATCCTCTCCAACGGTTGGGTTGTTTCGGCTCCGGAGCCATCATCGCATCGGTCAACGTCAGCAGTGGCGAGCTGGTATTTTCCTCTCGAGGTGGCGCGCTGTTTGGCTACCATTTCCTATGGATTCTGCTGGTGTTTTCGGCGTTCAAGTGGTGGCGCAAGTTCGTAGGCGAGTCACTGGGCGAAAATCAATGACCGCAAATTTGGACGCACAGTAGGCGGCATAGCGCGCCATCCCTCGCTGGCCCACCGCAGAAGATATGTTGATGATCTTGCCGCCCTGACCGCGGTCGATCATGTGTCGTGCCGCCGCCCGGCTGCAAAGGAACGTACCTTTGACGTTGACCCTTTGAATCCTGTCCCATTGCTCTACCTCGAGTTCTACAACGGGAGCTCTGTCTCGCCCTGCGAGAGCGCCGGCGTTGTTCACGATGATGTCAATGTGTCCGAAGTGTTCCACCGATTGACGCAGCATGTCGTCGACCTGGCCAGCATGAGTAACGTCAGCGGTACGCGCCACCAATCGGCAACCCAAAGATTCGATTTCGCGGACTACGTCTGGCAAGCCCCTCCAATCCGACCGGTTTTCGCGGTGAGGGCGCGGCGTAACGTCATTGACGACGACGTCTGCCCCCTCCACGGCGAGACGAACGGCGATAGCTCGCCCAACACCATGTTCGCCGCCCGCCCCGTGTTGCCAACGCGACTTTCCCTTCCAGATGATACATGGACATTTCCTTTCAGGACTCCCACGGCCGAACGCTCGATGATGGGCATTGTTCAATACAGCGCCAATTGACGTGTCTGAACTCTTTGTCTACCCTACAGTTGCAAACTAAAAGGCGAGCGGAGGGCGTTATTCCTGGTTGTTATACATAAGTCAGCCAGACCGCCACGGCTTGCGGTTAAACGACAAAAATGACTGCTGACCGATTAAATCAACCGACCACTGGCACGAGGGTGAATAGGTTGAAAAGCTAAAGAGCAGTCCTCGCCGTGCACATGAAAGAGACAAGCAAATGGAGCGTTTCAATGCGACTAACGACGGCGATCAAGAAAAAGCGTTGCACCATCTTCGCGAGCATGGGTTCGCCATTATTGAATCAGCGCTTACGAAGGAAGAATTAGAAGAGATCCGCCAGCTAGTGGACGAGATAATGATCCGCGAGCGAGCGGCTCCCTTTGATCCTGGAGACGGTCCGGCGACGGAAGATGACACGGCCATGGAAGCCTATTTGGCTGACGCCTACACGGTGAGCAAGGATGAACTAGCGAGGATCATGAAACGCATTCGTTACAGCCGCGCCCAATCCCAGGGCACACCATGGCCCGTGGAAGCCGCCCAAGTGAACCACAACTTTCTCCACATCCCTCTCCTGTTGGACGACGAGAAGACGCAGCGGTGCTTTAATCTGCCGGCCAAGTTGCCCTGGTGTGGTCGACTGCTCGAAGATCCGTTCTTGATGCCCTTGCTCAGCGCAATGCTCAAAGAGGACTACGTCTTGTCGGACATCAGCGCGACCAGCATCGGGCCTCACACCGAAGGAGGCTACTGGCATGTTGATGCACCACTGACCATGCTTCCTGAGCCGCTTCCCGACGTCGTGCTGGCAGTGCAATCGGTATGGATGCTGGACGACTTCACTGCTGATAATGGAGCCACGAGAGTGGTTCCGGGCAGCCACCGCACGCTCAAGAAACCGGCCTGGAATTATGACCGGGTCGACGATGAAATCGCGCTCACCGGGCCGGCCGGATCACTGGCCCTGTGGCTCTCTCACACTTGGCATCGTGTGGGAGCCAACGTCACTGACCACCCCCGTCGAGGGATCATCGGCTACTTCTCCCAGGCTTGGGTCAAGCCGTTTTCCGACTATACGAAAAGCGTACCGGCAGAAATGCTCAAACATTATTCCCCCAGAGCACGTTATCTCTTAGGATGGTCGGCCTTCGCTCCCACCCGCGGTTGACCGTGTCGTCGGGAATCTGACATGAGACTCGTGTCAAGAGTCTGAATTTCAGCGTCACTGGCCATGACATGAAATGACCTGCCACAGTGTAGCGGGTCGTAGGTACACTTCAAACGTAGTGCCATAAAACGTTCGAAGCGCGTGTGTAGATTCACAATTCCCTACACTTCGTTCGTCGGTATCACCTCCCCTGGTTGTCAGGGCGGCCAGAATCACTTGGTCAATGTCCTCCGTTCTCCGACTCGAATTTCACGCTGCCGTCGCTTTGTCCGTTATGAATGTGCATCTTGTCGATCGTTTACCGTTGTGGCCGGTCCACAATGCGTAATAGTGCCTCTTGGATTTCTTTCCGCCGCGCTTGCACGCCGATGCCATGTTTCACCTACATTTTTTATTTACGTGGAGCAAGCTCTAGGTCCAGATATCGTACCAACATGTCAACCGTGTCAAGTGACAACCCTACATGACCATGAACGAATCGCGACAAAACCCCCTCGGCGATGCCCGTCTCCTGCGAAATGCGGTATCGGGTAACCGGGGTGCGTTCGATCGCAGATCGCAATTGTTCAGAGAATGTTTTTCGTTTCGGCATGATGTTATTCAACCAGATACTTTACAGTATAGCAAGTATGGTACTTAGGAAATGTGAATAACCTATCAAATCGGCGTCACCACAAATAACGAAACGTCACCTTTGCCCTCGATACGGTCAGTAAGGGGAATCGCAGCGTCGGCACCGCCACCGTTCAGGTGATCAACCGAACACATCACCGGTAGCCATAACTCTAACCGGCTACAGGTTGCACACGGGTCGATCGCCTGTAGTTCATCGTCCGCGTGATGTTCAATTACGCGTATGACACCGAGCTCATTGATGAAACCGTCCGCTAAGATCCAACGTTCAAGCGACCCAGCAAGAGCGTTCTGAGAAACGTGCGGAACGGTAACGGAACGAAACTGTTCGAAGCTGCCGACAACAGCGGCATGCTGGCCGCAGCGTCCGTCCGGATGAAGGCGGTGATTCTGCTCAGCGCGAATTGTGGATTCGGCAATCACAAATGTGGCACGCTACCATCGTCTGCTCTCGATCTTGATAGCGGATGGATTGGTTTTCTGCGGCCGACAACTGGTGTCGCACACCGCTGTCCGCTGTGGCCTGAATTGGTCGACGTATTGCGTGCAGCCATTGGCTCCCGCCCAACACCGAGAAATGAGCGGCACGCAAATCTCGTATTCCCAACGAAGTTTGGTGAACCGTGGGCAAAGGAAACTGAGAATAGTCCAGTCACAAAGAAAACGCGAAAGTTGTTGGATAAACTTGGTATTCACCGAAAGCGGGTTGGCTTCTACGCACTTCGACACACGTTTAAAACTATTGGTGGCGAGTCTCGGGACCAGGTCGCTGTCGACCACATCGTGGGCCACGTCGACCAGTCTGTCCAGGATTATTCAAGCCCGAAGTGCAAGCGAGGTAGATTACGGGTATTTCCCTCGGCTTGCGATTCAGGCTTCAATGCACGATGTTTTGGGTAAGGTATCCGTAACTTGCTGTTGCGGGGAATGTTACGTTGAATGTTCGCAGGTTTATGAATAATCCCGGCCGTGGCCTCGCATGATCGCAAACGTATTTCAGGTGAGCGTTTGCGGGCCGTTGTGGACCACGTCCGCGGGAGGTTGTTCGATGCGCAGGCAAGATCATAGGATTCTTGTAACCGGGCGCGGCTGATCACCACATCGCTAGCCGACTGGCGTGGAATCACTATCGCCACGTCGGTCGGCTGGCAACCCGGAAGGGATAGTGAATCGTGCCGTCTGACATTTGTGCGCCGCCTTTAGAAGATCTGCTGCGACTACTATTGAAAAACTACGTCAGATACATGACCGCCTAGTTATGTGATTTCGCCCGAAAAATCGGCGATCATCAAATTCTCGCTTGCAGAAGGCCCTCAAATCTGGCGAGCGCTGCTTGCGGTTCCTTTAGGGACGGCGACAGCTCATCCAACAGTCGCCAAGTCCGCCCATGTTCGCAGAAGCGATCAAAATCGCGACTCTCATATCCGAATTCCAGATGGGGCGTCGGCACCTCCACACCGCCGGAATGGCGAGACTGCATTGCTGCTTCCAGAATTCCGGTCACCAACAGCGTCCTCTCCACGGGTATCGGCGCGCACTGATTCTTGATGAAGTGCTGAATTGCGTGCGAAAACGCTTTAAAACCCCAGCGTCCCCGCCATGGCCCGACGTGGTACCGCGTCGCCCGTACCTGAACTTCATCCTTGAGCTGGCAGGCAAAATTCCAACGAAGATTGTCGTCGCCAATGCGCACCACTGCGGCGCGCAGCCCGTCTGCATAGCGGAGGAGGATCGCGTGGGGTTTCTGCACAGAGCCATCGGGACTGAAACGCATGTTCGGATGTATCACGGAGTTGGTCGCGATATCACGTTGCCGGACGGTCGTCTGCACCAGCTCCCAGTCCCTGCCAAGCTGTGCTGAGTATGTCGTCCCTTCGACCACATCCTCGGCCGCCATCGCCGCCGACACAAGGTCCGTTGAGATGCGACCATCCGCAGTTGCGGCGATGACCTTGTCTCCTTCGAGAAATTGAACGGCCGCGACGCCAGCGTCGCGGCCGTCGCGGCGTTCGAGTTTCGCCTGGAGCAATTCAAGGGCGTGGAAATCGTACACCTCGACAGCATGGCCGTGGATTGCTACCGCACCGGTGATCGACGCGCCTGGCGGGATGTTGAGGGGCGGGCGTTGCTCAGCAAACGGCAAAGACGAACCGGCCATCATTTCGAAACCAAGCTGTTTGCTTGTGCAGACCATTTCGTCTGCGTGTGCCCAACTGTATGAGAGATGCTTGTCGCTAAAGACGGGCACCGCTCGGCCCGACTTGCGAAAGACCGTCACAATCTCGTCAAAGAACCGCTTGCGCGGGTACTTGGGCTGCCCTAGTTCGGTGTACCCATACTTGTCCCCGCCGCCACCTTCTCCGATCGACAGTACAGCGTCGACTGCGAGTTGCTCACCGCCGGCACATAACGCTGCCGCGATCGTGTCGTAGAGTCGGATCCCGTACTCCCTGGCAACTGCCTTGCTCATGTCCTTACGGCGGACGGGATCTCCCGACTCCTCATGGCCTTCGGGGTGGTCAGCACAAAGCGAAACGATCTGGAAATCCTCACAGGGATCAACAACTGCTCCGTCGAAGTAATATGGTTCCAGAAAGTTCTCTAAGATGACGTTTGCGTGGGAGCGGTGCGTCATAACATCGAATACAACCGCAACACGCAAAGGCCTCTTTGTCGGGTCATCCTTGCGATCAACATCCCCGGTCAACATAGGCGCTTGTCTTTTGAGGTTATTGTTATGGGAGTGCAGCCTGCAAAACTAAAACCTACACCTAACCCTAGAAGTCGTCTAGGCTTCTCTGGTGATGGCTGTCGTGCCGACACTGTTGCCGTTTGTCTCCTGCAGGAATATCATTCCTGGGATTGTCGTATCCCTCGAAAAGTACGGACCAACGAAAAAACCCCGGATTTCAAGCGAGATTCCTAACAAATGAGGACAACATGATCTGGATGCAACTTCGGCGCGGCCAGCTTGATGCGTTTGATCGGCGAAGCCCCGTGATTTTGCCCACTGCGGCCGTCGAGCAGCACGGCGAGCACCTGCCACTGGGTACCGACTGCATAATCACCAACGCCATCACCCATGGGCTCGACCAAGCCATGGACCGCAAGATTCTGATCATGCCAACTGTGCAAGTGGCATGTTCGGAACACCACATGGGGTTTCCCGGCTCGCTGACACTGACCCACGAAACGTATCGCCGCACGGTGATGGAATATGTCAACTCAGTGCAGCGCCACGGTTTTAAACGCGTGATGCTCCTCAATGGTCACGGTGGCAACCAGGCGATCAATTCTGTCCTCGATCAGCAGATCGGTCAACAGTACCCCAACCTCGAATGCCTCGTTGGCAACTGGTCGACAATCAGTGTCCCGCGTACGGAATTGATCAGCGAAGGCGGCCACCTCTCGTGCGGCCACGCCTGCGAATTCGAGACCAGCATCATGCTGGCAGTCGCAGCGGATCTGTGTGACATGTCCCGCGCTGTTGACGGCGGCATCCCGCAGCGTGTCGAGTCAATGCGGTTCGATTTCTTCGGCGGTGGCGTGGCCTCGAGCTACCAGGCATTCCACGAGCTGTCCGACAACGGTGTCTACGGCAAACCGTCACTTGCCTCGGCCGATAAAGGCCACCGCGTGCTGACTGCCACCGTCGCATCGATCCAGGAATTGATCGAGAGTTTCTGGGAAGATGTAAAGGACCTGCAATGCCCGATCTGACGGGTGCCCTCTCCGGCTGTCACGCAGTCGTAGCACAACTGTCGGCCCAGAGGCCGATCGCAAGAACAGTTGACCCGGCTTCACAGCGGCACGGAATAGAGGCTGGCGTTCGCCATCCGATGCCCAACGAGACGTTCCGGTTTTTCACTGCAGCGAGATCGCCGTCGTCGTTCCAGATGACGTCCGGGCCAGTTCATTGTCAGGCAGCGCGTGTCAGTTCTGATGGACCAAAATCAAATCTTAACAAATAAGATGCCGTCAACTCGTGAAATTGGTGACGGATGAGACAGCAGCCGAAGCAATGCCCCGCTTCCGATGAGCAGTTTCTTAATCCAATCGGGAATGCCCCTGGCCTTCGTTGGGCCGATAAACTGTAGTCATTGTACCGACGATTGTTCGGCGGGTCGGTACCTGGCGCAGTCCGCCTGTGATTGGCAATCTGCGTTCGGCGACCGAAGTGGGGGCGCCCGACGCACGTTAGTTGGCACAAGAAATGCCAGATTGGATCGATTCAAAAAGAGTGGAAGCTCCATTGATCAGACGTGTCAACGGCTACGATTAACGAGTGGTCTCAGTCTGAGAAATCAGTGGTTATTCGGAACATCCTGGTGCCGCAACACATCTGAATTGAGTGGTTTTGAATAATGGTTATGGTTCTCGTTTTGGTTCATGTATCGGGAGAGCGTACCCGTTCATACAGCTGTGTTGAGGCACTAGAATCAGTACAAGTATTGAAACACTCGCGCCAGGATCGCGAAGCTTAACTTTATTTTCACCGACGATTACCACGAACGAACATGTCACTAGGATGGCCTGCTCCGTGGTGAGTGTAGAGTTCTCTAAACCAAGTTTACCAGCAGACTGGAATCCGCAACATCTACACGGCTGGCATGTTGGAAATCAGCGAAGAGTCACTGGCCTCGATGCGGTCGGAGAAATCTCTCTTTGATGTCATCGTCGCGCGTGAGACTGGGCGGTAAACTCGAATCTCTGGGAGTAAATAAACATGTCATTGACGAACTCGTTTGAAGGAACTCATCATCGCCGGTCTCTTGTGTGGGAACCAGAACTTCGGAGATTTCCACCCGAACAGAGAGACACAGATGACGACTGCCACCATTGAATTTGATGCAAACACTTGACTCAAAATGAACAACTTATGGTCTATAATGGATCTAATGCGGATCCTCGATACGGGTTACGGGTTGCTCGACCCACGCCCCTTATTCAGCGACCGATAACCCGCCACGAATTGCTTGCCGATTGGCCAGCGCAACAAATGCCTCGTTGACCTGCTCCAGAGGGTACGTACGTGTAATCAACTCATCGAACTTCATCTTTCTGGCCCTGTACAAGTTGGTGAGCCGAACAAAGTCGGTCTGCGGTTAGGCGGTGTCGTACACTGAGCTAATGATGGAGTTTTCTTGAATCACCATGCGGGCATCCAAGGCGACGGGCGTGTCGACCGTGGTACGACCCACGAAAAAGGGACACGCTTCGCTTACGCATGCAGAGTACACTCTGCAAGAAAGTTTCACCCAGCAGTCGGATTGCCTCAAAGGCATAATGCTCACCCGCGCCACCAGTGATATCCTGGATATGGGCAACCGCGTCTTCCAATTCGTCTTGCGAGGAATTGATCGTATGCAATCCAAAGAAGGACCATTCACCTTTGACGACGTGCCAGTCGGAGTGGAAAACCCCGCTGGCGATTGTTCCGTTCGTCGATTCGTGCTATCATGAATATTTGGAAGATGCAGACTCTGGGATGCGCAGGCCCTGGAAGCTGCGGTTGTCGTTCAGGAATGACGATGAGGACGAACGAGAACAGTCGTTTTTAGAGGCTTGACTGGT